>ENA-UOWE01002223-UOWE01002223.1-activated-sludge-metagenome-genome-assembly--contig:-NODE-2223-length-21707-cov-5.216331_pt1 | contig 21707 bp, 21 predicted proteins | sample MGYA00249841_ERZ761562 | MGnify/ENA primary metagenome ERZ761562 (study PRJEB28883, sample SAMN05720200) | activated sludge metagenome | isolation source: Anaerobic digester | place: Japan... | reverse complement strand
TCCAACGAAAGTCCCAGTTTGTCTTTTATAGAAAATGTTCAAGATATTATAGGAAGAAAACTCACTAAGGAAAATTTCAATAAGGCACATTTAGACACTCTAGCCATAAAAAATGCTGAATCCAAAGTAGTGGTTAATTTAGCCAAAGCTTCTGGTGAAAAAAGTGTAAAAGGACTTAATGAAATTAAAATAGCCATTGGAGGTGCATTCGGATATCTTATTATGATGTTTATTATTATTTATGGTAATATGGTGATGCGCAGTGTTATAGAAGAAAAAACCAATCGTATTGTCGAAATTATTATCTCATCAGTAAAACCATTTCAATTGATGATGGGAAAAATAATAGGAACTTCATTGGCAGGATTGCTGCAATTCTTTATTTGGGCCATTCTTGGATTTGTATTAATGATTGTTGCTTCGACTTTTTTGGGTATTGATGCTAGTCCAACAGCAAAAATACCTCCTTCAGTAATAAAAGAAGTTCACCAAGAATTTGGGGGAATGGCGCAAATGTATGTTCGGGAATTATGGGGCTTGCCTATTTTTACAATCCTTTTTAGTTTTGTGATTTATTTCATTGGGGGTTACTTTTTGTACAGTTCCTTTTACGCTTCTATTGGCGCTGCGGTAGATAGCGAAACCGACTCTCAACAATTTCTTTTGCCCATTATTATGCCTTTGGTTCTAGCAGTTTATATTGGCTTTTTTACCGTAATCAATGATCCTCACGGAACAATCGCTACTGTATTTTCGATGATTCCGCTCACTTCGCCCATCGTAATGTTGATGCGAATTCCGTTTGGCGTACCTTGGTGGCAAATCGCTATTTCAGTAACAATCCTTTTTGGAACATTCTTTTTTGTGGTTTGGTTTGCAGCAAAAATATACCGAGTAGGAATTTTAATGTACGGTAAAAAAACAACTTGGAAAGAAATGTATAAATGGTTGAAATATTAATTTAGAGTACCTAAGTTGCTAAGATTCTGAGAGACTAAGTTTTTAGTTTCGGATGATTTAAGAAAACACTAAACTTAGAACCTTAGCATCTAAGAATCTCAGAACCTTAAAAAAATGAGTAAAATACTAATCATAGAAGACGAAGCCGCTATCCGAAGAGTATTAACCAAAATACTTTCGGAAGAAAGCGATACTTATAGTGTAGAAGATGCTGAAGATGGAATCCAAGGCTTGGAAAAAATAAAAAACAACGACTACGATCTCGTTTTGTGCGACATCAAAATGCCCAAAATGGATGGCGTTGAGGTTTTGGAAGCGGTTAAAAAAATAAAACCCGAAATTCCGATGGTGATGATTTCTGGTCACGGCGATATGGAAACGGCTATTCAAACGATGCGTTTGGGCGCTTTTGATTATATTTCAAAACCGCCCGATTTAAACCGATTATTGAACACGGTTCGAAATGCTTTAGACAGAAAACAACTCGTGGTTGAGAATAAAATCCTGAAGAAAAAAGTCAGCAAGAACTACGAAATGATTGGCGAAAGCGAACCCATCAATCGCATCAAATTGATGATTGAAAAAGTAGCTGAAACCGAAGCTAGAGTTTTAGTTACTGGACCAAATGGGACTGGAAAAGAACTCGTTGCCCATCAATTGCACGAGAAAAGCCAAAGAGCCAGTTTTCCTTTAATTGAAGTCAATTGTGCCGCAATTCCTAGCGAATTAATAGAAAGCGAATTGTTTGGTCACGTCAAAGGCGCTTTTACATCAGCAGTCAAAGATAGAGCAGGGAAATTTGAAGCAGCCGACAAAGGAACTATTTTTTTGGATGAAATTGGCGACATGAGTCTTTCAGCTCAAGCCAAAGTATTACGCGCTTTACAAGAGAATATGATTACCAGAGTAGGAGCCGACAAAGACATCAAAGTCGATGTTCGTGTCATTGCTGCAACGAATAAAGATTTGAAAAAAGAAATTGCTGAAGGTCGTTTCCGTGAGGATTTGTACCATCGATTGGCAGTGATTTTAATTAGTGTTCCATCGTTAAATGATAGGCGAGATGACATTCCGTTATTGATTTCCCATTTCACCGAAAAAATCGCTTCTGAACAAGGAAATGCAGTGAAGCATTTTTCAGCAGCAGCTGTCAAATTATTGCAAGAATACGATTGGACAGGAAATATCCGAGAATTGCGAAATGTAGTGGAACGCTTGATAATATTGGGCGGAAACGAAATTTCGGAAACGGATGTACAATTGTTCGCATCAAAATAAATACTATTTCACAAAGATTCACAAAGTTGGCGCAAAGAAGCACAAAGTTTTTTTAATTTAAACCTTCGTGAATCTTCTTTTTTACTTTGAGAATCTTTGTGTAAAAAACAATAAAATGAAACTAAAAAAAATAAACAAAATTCTGCAAGACAATCTAATTGCTAATGGTTTAACCGAGGCCAATGAAATGCAATCAGAAACTTTTTCGACCCTAAAAAGTGGTGCCGATTGTATTGTTATTGCTCCAAAAGGAAGCGGAAAAACTACGACAATCGTAATCAATGTCATTCAGAAATTGGTTGGTCAAATTGAAGAATCGCCACGCGCTTTGGTATTTGTAGAAACTAAAGAAAAGGTGCTTGAAATGGTCGATTTGTTTAACAAATATGCCAAAGGGACTAATCTTGAAATATACGGAATTCACGACAAAGGAGATACTGATTATGATAAAAACTACATTTCAACAGGAGTAGATATTTTGGTAGGAACACCCAAAAAATTGAGTGATATGTTTAGTGGAGCTGGATATAACGTAAATAGACTAAAAATGTTTATCGTTGATGATGCCGATGCTATTTTGAAATTACGCCACGAAACTAAAATTATGCGTATTTCGGATGGTATTGCCAAAACACAACGCATTGTTTTTACAGATGCTCTCACAGAAAGAATAGAAATTCTGGCAGACAAAATGTTAATAGAACCTTTTGAATTTGATTTCGAAGAATATGACGATGAGGATTTTGAAGACGAAGAAATCGATTCAGAAGAAGAATAATTACTGTTTATGAGTAACAATAAACTATCAACAACAAACAATAAACAATAATATGGGATTAATGAAAGTGTTTTCGGGAAGCGAAATTTTGGCTTTGGCTTTGCAAGAAAAAATAGAAGAAGCGGGAGTCGATACCGTATTGAAAAACAACATCCAATCGGCTAAAATGGCAGGTTTTGGGACAAGCGGTCAAGCCGTTGAATTATTCATTCAAGAAACCGATTTTGCAAAGGCGAATCCTGTTATTGAGGAGTTTAGGATGAGTATATAAAGCGGAATTATAAAGGTTTAAGTGGTATTTGTTCAATTCTTGTTCCATATATAAAAACAAAAGTATTAATGGAAATTCGTATATTTGTATAATAAAAAGCGGTATTATGGATTTATCGGCTAGAAAATATAGTTTTATTGAGGAGATTTTCAAGGTAGAAGAGGCTACTTTTGAGAAACTGGAAAAGGTTTTGAAAAAAGAAAAGTTGAATAAACTTGGAGTTCCCTCAGAGCATAAGGATGAATTGGATAAGCGATTAGAAGCCTATAGAGAAAATCCAAAAGATTTATTGGATTGGGATGCCATAAAGAAGGATTGGTAATGGAATACAAGTTGAAATTATTGCCAATTGTTTATCAAGATTTAAGAAAAGCAAAAAAATGGTATTTAGAAATAAATACAGGATTAGGCGAAGATTTTAAGTTGAAAGTAAACGAAGAGTTGGATTATATTAAGCAATATCCAAAGCATTACCAAAAAAGGTACAAAGAATTAAGACAAGCAATAGTGGGGCGATTTCCTTATACCATTTATTATTTAATTGAAGAAGAATTGAAAATAGTTGTTGTAGTGGGAGTTTTAGCCCAAAAGCAAAGTTTTGACAGAATTAAAAAACGAATAAACAAATAGCAACTACCGCTTCAAAAGAGCGGTTTTTTGATGATTTTTTTATAAAATAAAAACAATGAAATACAAAATGCTAGTGGTCGATATGGACGATACTTTGTTGACAGACGACCACGAAATATCAAACGAAAATAAAGAAATGCTTCTCAAAGCACAGGAATTGGGAGTTTATGTGATTTTGGCTTCAGGCAGACCCACATCGGCGATGATTGAATATGCCAAAGAATTGCAATGCGATGTCAATAACTCCTATATGATTTCCTATAACGGTTCTACTATCACTGATTTAAAAGAAGACAAAATTCTTTTTGAACACTCTTTGACCAAAGAGCAAATTCATTCCATTTACGATTTTAGTCAAGAAAATAATACACACATCATCACGTATTTAGACGGAAAAATAATTAGTGAAACGAGTTCAGAATATATTGATGTCGAAAGTACCATTACGGGTTTGGAACATATAATTGTGCCAAGTTTTAAAGATTTTGTGACCACCTCTGCGGTAAAATGTTTGTTGCTTGAAGAACCCAGTTATCTCAAAACTGTGGAGCCCATATTGAAAAATGCGATGCCTGATTTGAGTGTTTGTATGTCGAAACCCTTTTTCTTGGAAGCCGCACCCAACGGCGTTGACAAAGGAGCTGCCATTGAAATTTTGGCCAAAAAACTAAACATTCATCAATCTGAAATTATCGCCATAGGAAATGCCGGAAACGATTTGACTATGGTGCAATATGCCGGGTTGGGTGTTTGGGTTGACAATGTCGATGATGAATTAAGAGAATTTGGCGATGTTATCGTAGCTTCAAATAATGATCACGGTGTTGCCGAAGTGGTGAGGAGATTTGTTTTGGGTTAAAAAATTATGCAAACTGTCCGGTTTATAATTCTATCGCTTTTAACTCTTTTCGGAGGAATTTATTTGCTTTACGTTGGTTATGTTTATTGTAATCAGGGAGAACTGATTTTTGTGGCAAATAAATTGCCAAATGATTATAAGTTTGAATTTAAGCAAGATTTCGAAGAATTGAATATTTCTTCATTTGATAACAAAAAATTAAATGGACTATTGTTCAAAACGCCAAACCCAAAAGGATTAGTGTTTTATCTTCACGGAAATGCAGGTTCGCTCGACACTTGGGGAAGTATCGCCGAGAATTATACCGATTTAGGATACGATATTTTTATTTTGGATTATAGAGGTTTTGGGAAAAGTGAAGGAGAAATCGAGAGCCAAGACCAAGTTTTCAAGGATTTAACTTTTGCGTATAACAAGCTGATAACGAAATATGACAGGAATAAAGTCGTGATAATTGGATATTCCATCGGAACTGGATTGGCAACCTATTTAGCATCAGTTGAAAAACCTGAAAAACTAATTCTACAAGCTCCTTATTATAATTTTATTGAATTTTCAAGCGGCAGAGTTCCTTTTGTTCCAGATTTTTTGAAGAAGTTTAAATTTGAAACCGACAAATACATTGTAAAAGTAAAATCCCCCATTTATATTTTTCACGGAAACAAAGATCAGGTGATTTCTTGTGAAAATTCCATTCGATTGCAAAAACTTCTGAAGCCGACTGATAAAGTTTTTATTTTGGACAATCAAGACCATTTAGGCATAAATGAAAATTCTGATTTTCAAGACGAATTGAAAAGGATTTTAGAGTAATTAATTTTTTGAAATTAATTCTACATTCCTAAAAATTGCCCAATTCCTTATTTAAGCTATCTTTGCCACTTTTAATTTTTAGGACTTTGAATCTTCAAACTTCAAACTCCCAACTTCAAACTTCGAAAAATGATTACAGTTAACGATATCTCCGTTCAATTTGGCGGAACCACTTTATTTAGTGATGTTTCTTTTGCTATCAACGAAAATGACAAAATTGCCCTTATGGGTAAAAATGGTGCGGGAAAATCAACGCTTTTGAAGATTATTGCAGGGCAAAGCAAACCCTCAACAGGAAATATTTCGGCACCAAAAGAAGCCGTGATTGCTTATTTGCCTCAGCATTTATTGACTACCGATGGCGCAACGGTTATGGAAGAAGCTTCTAAAGCTTTTGGAGAAATCTTTGCAATGAAAGCCGAAATCGATGAAATCAACGAGCAACTGACCGTTCGTACGGATTATGAAAGCGATGCTTATATGAAATTAATCGAAAGAGTTTCGGACTTGAGCGAGAAATTTTATGCCATCGAAGAAGTGAATTACGAAGCCGAAGTCGAGAAAATCTTGACTGGTTTGGGTTTCGAACGAGACGATTTCTCTCGTCAAACCTCCGAATTTTCAGGCGGTTGGAGAATGCGAATCGAATTGGCCAAAATTCTTTTGCGAAAACCAGACTTGATTTTGCTGGATGAGCCTACAAACCATATGGATATCGAAAGTATTCAATGGTTGGAGGATTTCTTGATTAATGCTGCCAAAGCCGTTGTGGTGATTTCTCACGACAGAGCTTTTGTCGATAATATTACCAATCGTACTATCGAAGTGACGATGGGGCGAATTTATGACTACAAAGCCAAATATTCCCATTATTTGGAACTCAGAAAAGACCGTCGTGTTCACCAGCAAAAAGCTTATGATGAGCAACAAAAATTCATTGCAGACAATCAAGCATTTATTGATAGATTTCGAGGTACTTTTTCGAAAACCGATGCCGTTCAGTCTCGCGTGAAAATGCTTGAAAAATTGGAAATTGTTGAAGTAGATGAGGTGGATACATCAGCTTTGAAATTGAAATTTCCACCAGCAGCTCGTTCAGGACAATATCCAGTGATTGTCAAAGAAATGTCTAAATCTTATGGCGATCACGTGGTTTTCAAAGATGCGAATATCGTGATTGAAAGAGGTCAAAAAGTAGCTTTCGTTGGTAAAAATGGAGAAGGAAAATCGACGATGATTAAAGCTATTATGAAAGAAATAGGCGTTGATAGTGGTTCTGTGGAAATTGGACATAATTCACAAATTGGTTATTTTGCCCAAAATCAAGCCGCTTTATTAGATGAAAATGCTACTATTTTTGAAACCATTGATGCTATTGCGGTAGGCGATGTTCGAACTCAAATCAAGAATATTTTGGGTGCGTTTATGTTTCACGGAGATGATATTACCAAAAAAGTAAAAGTACTTTCGGGTGGTGAGAAAACCCGTTTGGCAATGATAAAATTATTGCTAGAACCCGTAAATTTATTAATTCTGGATGAGCCTTCGAATCACCTAGATATGAAGACGAAAGATATTATCAAAGATGCTTTGCGTGATTTTGACGGAACTTTAATTCTGGTTTCGCACGACAGGGATTTCTTGGATGGATTGGCAACCAAAGTTTTTGAATTTGGAAATAAAAGAGTGAAAGAGCATTTCGAAGATATTGCTGGTTTCTTGGCACACAAGAAAATGGAGCATTTGAGAGAAATCGAGAAATAGTTTTTTTAGAATATATTTAAAAAGTCCGATACTTAATGATCAAGTATCGGACTTTTTTTATTGGATTTAGATTTCTTTTAAAACGTTTTTTCTTTTGAAATACAACGCAATATAAGAGAGAATAGCGCAAATGGAACCAATAATTAGCAAGTTGATGATGACTCCGTAAGTTTGCGAAAAGGTTCCGTCTTCGATAATCAAAATTCGAAAAGCTTTCAAGAAATGGGTTAATGGAATCACATTGGCAATTCCCTGAACCCAAACTGGCATTTGGCTTAATGGCCAAGTAAAACCACTTAAAATGAAGCTTGGCGTTGCAACAACCATTAGTATTTCGGTTGCTTTTAGTTGAGATGGAACCATAATACTGACCATAATTCCCATAAAACTAACCACTAAAATAAATATTCCTGCAATAATCGTCAGGGGGAAAAGGTTGTCGTACAATGGAATTCTAAACCAAAGTGTAAAGAGCCAATACATTATCCAAAGTCCAAAACTCATTATCAGATAGGGAATGATTTTAACGCAGATCAATTTGAATAAAGAGGGGCATTTTTGAACTAATTTTTTGAATGTTCCGTGTTCAAATTCTGAGGCAAAAGAAAGTGCTAATCCCAACAGTAATACTTGTTGTAAAACCGCTGCTAAAACTCCGGGCCAAAGGAAATACATATAGTTAGTGCTTCGGTTGTACTTTTTGATAAAGGTTGTTTTGAAGGGTTCGTATTGTGAAGCAATCAGGTTTTCGGGTGTGCCTTGTTTGCGTAAGGTTTCCATTTGAACGCCTACTTTTAATGTCCCAAGGCAGAGTTGTAATGCAGAAGAGGCATAATTGGCAGTTAAAACATTCGATGCATTTACTATTGTGACGACTTCGGGATATTTTTTGGTCAATACCATTTTTTCGAAGCCTTTTGGAATAATCACAACACAAGTAGCTTCTTTTTCGATGGCAATTTGCGAAAGATTCTTTTGGTCATACAGGAGATCGGCGATATTCAGTACTTCGTTGTCTTCAAACATCTGGATGGCTTTCGAACTCATTTCGCTACGGTCTTCATCGACTACAATTATGGGCAAATCGGTGACTTTTCCTTTGCCATAAACGTAACCTAATAAAATTCCATACAGCAAAGGGGCTCCTATAAAAAGTAATCTAAGAACTTTATTTTGCCAAAACATTTTGAATTCCCGGTTGAGAAGCGTGGAGAAATGTCGCATAATTTATAGCGTTAAAGTTACGGTTGCTTTTGTTATTAAATCCTTTGCATCTTGGTTGTTTAAAGGGGTAATTTTTATTTCGAATAGGCTTTCCTGCATTTCAAAATCAGGATAGGCGGTGGCAATATTTCCGTAAGCTCCCAATTGTTTGATGGTGGAAACCCTTCCTTTAATGTCTTTCTTGTTGTAGAAAATGTGAACGGTCATTTCCTGTCCTTTTTTAATTTTATCCAACTGACTTTCGGGAATTGTAAAACGGAAATACGTGCTATTTGAAATATAACCGTTGAACAAAGTGTAACCTGGTAATGCCAATTCGCCAATATTTAGCGTTATAGTTTCGATACTCATATCTTGTGGCGCAATTACGAAGCGTTCTTTATCGGCAGTTTCTACTTCTTGCAACGCGCCATAAGCTCTGTCTTGTTGTCCTAAAGCCATAGTTTGTTGTTCGATTCGACCCCCTTTTTTGGCATCGTCTAGTTCGGCTACCACGGCATTGTATTGTGCTTGTGCGCCTTCGTATTTGGCAAAAGCTTCGTCGTAGGTTTGTTGGGAAACCAAAGAATCTTTGAGCATATTACTCAATCTTTTGATGGATTTTTGGGCAAATTGGTATTGTTCTTTCAGTCCTTGTTTTTTGGCTTCAAGCTGTTTTATTTGGTTGTCGGTTGCGCCTTTTACCGCCATATTGTATTGTGCTTTTGCAGAAGTTACAGCTCCTTCCGCTTGGTTTTTTTTGGCAGTAACTTCAGGAATGTCCAGTATGGCAAGTGTATCGCCTTTTTTTACTAAATCTCCTTCTTTGACAAATATTTTTAAAATTTTTCCTGGAATTTTGCTCACTACAGCAATTTGTTCGTTTTCTATTTTTCCCTGAATTTGTCCTTTGTTTATCTTTTTCTCACAACTAATAAAAAGGGAAGTGATTGCCAGTACAATGATTAATTTTTTCATAAACTATTAATTTAATTTTGATATATGTTGGGTGAGTTCGCCTGTAGCTATAATAGTTTCAATGGCGGATAAGCGTTGTTCTATAAGAGTATTTATTTTGTTTACGGTTGCTTTATAGGAATCGTTTTCGGCTTCAAGGCGTTCCGAAATGTTTATTAAACCTTCCTTATATTGTTTTATGGACAAGGTAAGATTATTGTTAGCCACTTTTTCCTGCTGGCTTGCAATTTCTATTTTTTGATTTAAAACCGAATAATTTACGTAGTTGTTTTCTAAAAGTAATTCCAATTTTTCTTTGGTATCGTCAATTTGATTTTGCACTTGTTGGATATTTATTTTGGCTTCGTGAATTTTATGTTCTCTTTCGAAACCGGCAAATATTTCCCATTTCATAGCGGCTCCAAACATCCAATTGGGGCTAAGGGTCATTTCGTTGATGGCTAAATTCAAAGGTTTGTTTAATCCCGGAATCACTGGAGTTGTGGTGTTGGCATCGAAAAGGCTCGAATAAGTTACGCCTCCAAAAGCTCCCAAAGTAGGTAAATAAGTTCCTTTTTCTTTTTTTAATAAATATTCATTAGCTATTTTGAAGGATTCTAAGGCTTTGATTTCTTGTTTATTTTCTGGTGTTAGTTTGTCTGAAGTTAGAATATAAGGAACCAAGTCGTGTTTTACATTATTAATCTCCGTTTCGGAATAATCAGTCAAGTAGCGAATTTTTCGATAGACTAATTTACGTTTTCCGTCTAGCTCTATTTTTTTGGAATTCAATTCTAATGATGCTAATTTTATTTTATCTCTATCATAAGGAACGGCGAGGCCTTGTTCGATAGCTTTTGAAACTCTTTTGGATTCCGATTGCAATCTTTTGTCGCTGTCATTGATTAGTTTTTCTACTTCGTTGAGCAAAGTTAATTGGTCGAAAGTATTAATCACCTCTTTTATAATGTCATCTTTGTCGGATTCTTTCAAATATTCGGCACCTTTAGCTTTTTGTTCCAATGCTTTTGCACCATTCGGAATTTGCATTCCGCTGAACAAAATGGTTTTTGCCATCACGCTTCCATTGAAGAGATTTCCATAGTTATCGAAAGTTTGCTTTCCGTCAAGCAAAGTTAAATTGACCACAGGAACGGTTACCGAAGGGGCGTCAATTGTTAATTTATTGTCAAAATAGGTGTAAAGTCCGCTAGCTTCTACAGTGGGAATGTATTTATTCCAAACTCCTTTTTTTTGAAGATTAATTTTTTCGATCTCGAGTTCTTTGTTTTTAATGGAACTGCTCTTTTCTATTGCCTTGTTTATTGCTTCGTCTAAGGAAGTGGAAATTGTGATCTGAGCATTGCTGTTCGAAAAGCTGAAAATGGAGATGAGGGTTAAAGCTAAATATTTTTTCATTTTATTTTAGGTTCTAAGTTGTCATAAATTTGCAAGAAAGTAGCTTTTATGATTTTGAGATTTTGAGGGTCAATGCCTTTTATAGCGTCTGTAAGTGTTTGATTTGCAATTTCAATTACTTTTTTTTCGATTTGAGTTCCTTTGGGCGTGAGGAAAATTAAATTTAATCGCCTGTCTTTGGCATCAGGTCGCCGTTCTACCAAATTTTCTTTTTCTAAATTATCAATCAAACGAGTGATACTGGGTTTGTCTCTATAAGTTTTGTCGGCTAAGTTTTGTTGCGAACAACCATCATTTTGCCAAAGCACTCCTAAAATTGTCCATTGTTCTTTAGTTAAAGCAATGTTGTTTTTTCTAAAATTACTCAATAAGGCTCTATTGAAAAGCGAATGAGGTCTTCCAGACAAGATGCTATATAGATTTTCGGGTGTAAAAATAGTTTCCATATTAATAGTTGTTTGAACAACTATAAAGTTAGTTTAATTTATTTAAAGGACATTGTTTTTTTTTAAAATTTATTCTGTTAGGAAATAGATAGATCTAAATTTATTAGTTTGGAATAATTAAAAAAGGCTATTTCAATATTAGAAACAGCCTCTTTTTTATAATCGAATTCCCGGAGGAAGTAATTCTTTGTAAACGGGATTCTTTTTGAAAAAGACCACAATTTTAGGAAGAATGGGAACTACTTTGAGTTTTCTTTCGATGGCAATCGCCATAATTTCCTTTAGTAAATTAGAAATGAATTCTTCGTCATCAAATTGATCTGGAACATTGAGTTTGGTCAAAAATATTTTTTTCTCCTGAAAAGAATATTCTACCGAAACCAAACCTTTTTCGGTTATGGTTTCAAATTGTCTGGCAAAAGTATTGTCCTTGATTTCAATAATGACTGCAGTTTCCATACTATTTTATTTAATTTTATTGGTATTTAAGCCAAAAGTATTTTGGTCTAAAATTGATTTTACTTTCAAAGTTGAAAGAAATCAGTTGTTTTTATTTTGGGATGGCGATAAGGCTAACAAAGGTATTGATTTGATTTTCAATTTCAAACGATTATTGGCAGTATATTGGTAGTGGTTTCAAATAAAACAATTAATTTTATACAAAAATCCGAAACTGTAAACCGGATTGCTTGAAAACACAATGATGAATAAAATCCCCGTTTATTTTATGCCCGGTTTGGCAGCAAGTTCTTCAATCTTTGAACGAATTGTTCTTCCTGATGACGTTTTTGAAATGATTCTATTGGAATGGGAAATTCCTTTGGATAATGAAACATTACCGCAATATGCCAAACGAATTGCGGATAAGATTACGCATTCAAGTCCAGTTTTAATCGGAGTATCTTTTGGTGGCATCTTGGTTCAAGAAATGGCAAAATTTATTACTGCCAGAAAAGTAATCATTATTTCGAGTGTCAAAACGAATATAGAATTCCCTAAAAGAATGAAAATGGCCAAAACAGCTAAAGCCTATAAATTGATTCCAACCACTTTAGTGGCCAATATCGAAAGTTTGTCGACGTTTTCTTTTGGAAAAACAATAAATCAACGACTTAAATTGTATGAAAAATTTCTTTGCGTTCGCGACAAGCATTATCTCGATTGGGCTATAGAGCAAATAATTTTGTGGCAAAGAACCGTCGCTGACGAAAATGTGGTTCATATTCACGGTGATGCCGATGATGTTTTTCCGATAAAAAATATCAAGAATTGCATTGTCATAAAAGGAGGAACCCATATTATGATATTAACAAAGTACAAATGGCTGAACGAAAACTTGCCTCGAATAATATTGGAATAAAAAAAAGCGATTAGAGTTTGTTCTAATCGCCTTTTTATCTTTTTAACTCAGAGGGCTGGGGTGAGGGGTTATAGTTTCTTCATTTGCTCTTTCATCATTTTTATCTGATCGGTTAGCATATTTTGTTTGTCTAATTTTTTTGCTTCGTTCAATAAGTTGGTTGCTTCGAGTTTTCTTCTTCTTGACATTGCAATTCCAGCCAAATTTAGTTTGGCAACAGCCAAATCCATATCCATAGACAAACCTAACTCAATGGCTTTCTTGAAATATTTCTCCGATTGATTGATGTTGGTTTGCGAAAGCATTATTCCGTGCAAATAATTAAAATAACCTTGTTGTTTTCTAACCAATGCTCCTTCGGGATTTTTGATGTAGTCTAACCATTTTTTGGCACCATCGAAATCTTGTTTTCTTAATTTTAGGAAGGCCAATAAGATAAATTCGTTTTTGAAGTAAAGAAAAATTGGAAAAGCAGTCAATAAAATAAGAAAGATTCCGTTTCCAATATTCGATTCTGTAAATTGCCAAATGGCTGTAACTACAAGAAGTACAGTAATAATAAGTTTGATATTTTTGTGAAACATAATGTGTAAATTTATATCAGCAAAGATAACAAAAGGAATTAAAAAAAAAATTATAAAACCACTTGCCAGAAATAAAAGTCTTTGTATATTTGCACTCGGTTTTAGAATAACGGAATTCAAAACTACCAAAGACACATAAATACATTTTTTAAAGATACAAAGCAATGAGCAAGAGAACGTTTCAACCATCGAAAAGAAAAAGAAGAAATAAGCACGGATTTATGGACAGAATGGCTTCTGCTAATGGAAGAAAAGTCCTAGCTCGTCGTAGAGCCAAAGGAAGACACAAATTGACTGTATCTAGCGAACCTAGACATAAAAAATAATGTTTTTATAAACATACATAAAGGCGTTACTGTTATTAGTATCGCCTTTTTTTATACCTTGTCATTAAAAATGTTTGAAGTTCAAGATTTAAAGTGGTTCAACTAACTTAAAATCCTATACTTTAATGTAAAAATAAACACCAAAAACAACACAATGCCAAAAGACAACTCCATAAAATCGGTTTTAATTATAGGTTCAGGTCCAATCGTAATTGGGCAAGCTTGCGAATTTGATTATGCAGGTTCCCAATCGGCACGTTCTATTCGTGAAGAAGGAATTGAGGTGATCTTGATTAACTCGAATCCTGCAACAATTATGACCGACCCATCTATGGCCGATCATATTTATTTGAAACCTTTGACTACCAAATCCATTATTGAAATCCTAAAAGCACATCCACAGATTGATGCGGTTTTACCAACAATGGGTGGACAAACGGCTTTGAACTTGTGTTTGGAAGCAGATGAAAAAGGAATTTGGCAAGATTTCGGAGTGAAAATGATAGGTGTTGACGTAAATGCCATTAACATTACGGAAGATAGAGAGCAGTTTAAACAATTGCTTCAAAAAATAAATGTTCCTACCGCACCAGCAAAAACAGCTACTTCTTTCTTGGAAGGAAAAGAAATTGCACAGGAATTTGGTTTCCCGTTAGTAATTCGTCCTTCATTTACATTAGGAGGAACTGGAGCGGCTTTTGTACATACTAAAGAAGAATTTGACGAAAAACTGACTTACGGATTGGAAATGTCACCCATCCACGAAGTGTTGATTGACAAAGCTTTGATTGGTTGGAAAGAATACGAATTAGAGCTATTGAGAGATAAAAACGACAACGTTGTGATTATCTGTTCGATCGAAAATATGGATCCAATGGGAATTCATACCGGAGATTCGATTACTGTTGCACCAGCAATGACTTTGTCTGACACGACTTTCCAAAAATTGAGAGATATGGCCATTTTGATGATGCGCAGTATCGGAAATTTTGCTGGGGGTTGTAACGTGCAATTCGCCGTTTCGCCAGACGAAAAAGAAGATATCGTGGCGATTGAAATCAATCCTCGTGTGTCTCGTTCCTCAGCCTTGGCATCAAAAGCTACAGGTTATCCAATTGCAAAAATTGCTTCTAAACTAGCTTTAGGATACAATTTAGATGAATTGCAAAACCAAATTACAAAATCTACTTCTGCTTTATTCGAGCCGACTTTGGATTATGTAATTGTAAAAATACCACGTTGGAACTTCGACAAATTTGAAGGAGCCGACAGGACTTTGGGACTTCAAATGAAATCCGTTGGGGAAGTAATGGGAATTGGACGTTCGTTCCAAGAAGCCTTGCACAAAGCTACTCAATCATTGGAAATCAAAAGAAATGGTTTGGGTGCTGACGGAAAAGGATATACCAATTACGAGCAGATTATCGAGAAATTGACTTTTGCGAGTTGGGATCGTGTTTTCGTGATTTATGATGCTATTGCAATGGGAATTCCGTTGAGCCGTATTCACGAAATCACTAAAATCGATATGTGGTTCTTGAAACAATACGAACAACTTTATATTTTAGAGAAAGAAATTTCTACTTATACTGTTGCTAATTTGCCAAAAGAATTGTTGTTGGAAGCCAAACAAAAAGGTTTTGCCGACAGACAAATTGCGCATATGATGAATTGCAAAGAAAGTGAAGTGCATACTTTGCGTATGACTATGAACATCAATCGTGTGTTTAAATTAGTAGATACTTGTGCGGCAGAGTTTACAGCAAAAACACCTTACTATTACTCGACTTTCGAAGCTGAAATCGAAAAAGCAAACGGAGAGCGTTACGTTCACAACGAAAGTATCGTAACCGATAAAAAGAAAATAGTGGTTTTGGGTTCAGGACCAAATAGAATTGGACAAGGAATCGAGTTTGATTATTCTTGTGTTCACGGAGTTTTGGCAGCCAAAGAATGTGGCTATGAAACCATTATGATCAACTGTAATCCAGAAACAGTTTCAACTGATTTTGACACGGCGGATAAATTGTATTTCGAACCTGTATTTTGGGAACATATTTACGACATCATTCAACACGAAAAACCAGAAGGGGTTATCGTGCAATTGGGTGGGCAAACTGCTTTGAAATTGGCCGAAAAATTGTCTAAATACGGAGTAAAAATCATTGGAACTAGCTTTGATGCTTTGGATTTAGCCGAAGACAGAGGACGTTTCTCTGATTTGTTAACTGAATTGAATATTCCTTTCCCGAAATTCGGAATTGCCGAAACAGCTGACGAAGCTTCTGCTTTGGCGGATACTTTAGATTTTCCTTTATTAATTCGTCCTTCTTATGTATTAGGAGGTCAAGGAATGAAAATTGTAATCAACAAAAAAGAATTAGAAGAACACGTTATCAATTTATTGAAATCGATTCCAGGCAATAAATTGCTATTAGACCATTATTTGGCTGGAGCCATCGAAGCCGAAGCGGATGCTATTTGCGATGCTGATGGAAATGTATATATCATCGGAATTATGGAGCATATCGAGCCTTGTGGCGTACACTCGGGCGATAGTAATGCGACTTTGCCGCCATTCAACTTGGGTGAATTTGTAATGCAACAAATCAAAGACCACACTTTTAAAATTGCAAAAGCATTGAAAACAGTAGGGTTAATCAACATTCAGTTTGCGATAAAAGACGATACCGTTTATATCATCGAAGCCAATCCTAGAGCCTCTCGTACGGTGCCGTTTATTGCAAAAGCTTACGGAGAGCCTTATGTGAACTACGCTACCAAAGTGATGTTAGGAGAAAAGAAAGTAACTGATTTTGATTTCAATCCAAAATTAAACGGATACGCCATCAAACAACCGGTTTTCTCTTTCAGCAAGTTCCAAAATGTAAACAAAGCATTAGGACCAGAAATGAAATCAACAGGAGAAAGTATCTTGTTTATTGACGATTTGAAAGACGACCAATTCTATGAATTGTACTCAAGAAGAAAAATGTATTTGAGTAAATAAGCTCGAGTTTATATATTGAAAAAGCCCCGTTTGGGGCTTTTTTTGTGGTTTCATAAAATGTCAATGATAATAATATTCTATTTCTCTTGTAATTAGAGAAATAGTGGCATTGTCTTTAGAATATTTCTTCTCTATCCAATTATTGTAGGCATCAAATTCAATCTCGATATAAGTTGTTTCCGTTCTTGCTTCATTGTTATAAAATCCATCAGATTTCCAATTGGAAACTATGCTTTTTGGTGTTGTAATTGTTTTGTAAAAACTTTTAACCTCCCTTTTTTCCTTATAATAATAAGTGCAATCAAAAATCGAATCTTTTGATTTGTATGTATATCTAGAATTCTCTAAAAAATTACGATTATATTTTTCTAATATTTCTAATGTGAAAATATTGGATTTTAACTCTTTTTTAATCTCTTTCCAACCTTTTTGTTCAAGTTTTATAGTTATTAAAGTGTCTTTTATTTTTTTGTAGTCATAAATTGTGGAATCGTTTGGCCATAGTGTTTTTTCATCCTTATCTCCTGTTATACTTTTTCCTAAAGTTATGCCAAAACCATTTTGTGTGTTAGTAAAATAATCTTTTATTAATCTGTTTTTTTTATCGTAAATATAAGTATTGTAATGTCTTAAGGTGTCTTGAGAGTAAAATTCTTGTTTGATGAGGTTTTTTTTATCGAACAGGTTAATGTATTTTTCTTTATACTTGTTTCCGTAATAATAAATATTAGTGGAATCAGGGTAATTGGAGAAATTATTGAAAAATTGCTCTGAAGCTATCCATATTTTTCCATCATCATTGATTTTGATAGTTTTAATTCTTTCTAATTCATCATATTCGATAATTTTCTTTTCAATAGTAAATGATTTGTCAAAATATATGTGTTTTATAATATTTCCATTTTTTGCAAAGAATATTTTATAGTATGAAGCAGTAGTATCAATGGTTTCTTTCTTTTTATTGTACGAATAACTTTTTATTGCAATGCTTTTTACGCAACCATTAAAATCTATAGCTAGAAACTCTTTACTATTGTTCTCAATTGGTTTTTTTTGAGAATAAAGCCATAGGTTTGAAAACAATAAATAAAGTAGTATTATGTTTAATTTCATTCAATTAAGACTTTGTTTTAATTAATTTATTGTCTGTTTTATATAAAAAAAATTATCAATTCAAATATAACTTATTTTTTTATTTCACAGTATTTTCTTTAAAAACTATTTCTTCTTCAATTTCTCCTTAAAAAAATCAATAGTTCTTGTCCACGATAAAGTAGCTGCTTTTTCGTCATATCGCGGAGTCGTATTGTTGTGAAAACCGTGATTGATGCCCTCATAGAAATAAGCGGTATGTTCCACTTTGTTCTTTTGGAGAATGGCTTCAAAAGCGGGCCAGCCTTCGTTTACTCTGGTGTCTAAACCGGCATAATTTAGTAATAGCGGTGTGGTTATTTTTTCAGCATCTTCAGCAGTGGGTTGTCCTCCGTAATAAGGAACAGCCGCGGATAAAGTAGGGATTTTTACCGCCATCATATTCGAAATCCAACCACCAAAACAAAATCCAACCACGCCAACAGAACCGTTGCAATCTTTATGCGATTTGAGGTATTCGTAAGCCGCAATAAAGTCTTCCAGCATTTCCTCGCGAGTACGTTTTTTTTGCAATTCTCTTCCTGCATCATCATTTCCGGGATAACCGCCCAATGGTGACAAGGCATCCGGTGCCAAGGTGATGAATCCTTCCAGAGCAGCTCTTCGTCCCACATCTTCGATGTAAGGATTCAGCCCACGGTTTTCGTGAACGACAATAATTCCCGGTAATTTTTTCTTGGTTTCCGTGGGTTGTGAAAGAAGTCCTTTGATGCTTCCGCCTTTGGGCGATTCGTAGGTAATGAATTCTGATTTCAACCTTGGATCGTCCGCTTTAATGGTGATGGTGTCCACGTAATTGGGTGTCATAAAACTTAGCAACGACGGCAGTGTAAGGCTTCCTACTGCAAAAATGGACAGTTTTTCGATGAATTGTCTTCTTTCGATTTTATTGTGTGCGTAATCATCGTATAGGTCAAATACTTCTTGACTGATATCTTCTTTGGTTAGTTTTTTCATAATGAAAGTTTTTGGAGCAACCAAGTTAGTAAAAAAACGAATTACCTCATTTTTTTTGCAATTCAGTTTCTGCATTTTTGAAAGCCTTTGATTGGTAAGTTGTATCAGAACATTTTTTTTAACTAATTTTACCTCGCACGAAACAACTCCACAATGGCATTATTAAAACGAATAAACGAAAAGGCAAAATCCTATTTAAGTTCGGGATTTGGGGTCAACACAAGTAGTTACGGAGGACGTTTTTTCAATAAAAACGGGAAGGCCAATGTCGAAAAACAGGGAATGCATTTCCTGCATCGCATCAGTTGGTACCACACGATGATTGAGATGCCTGCTTGGAAATTTATGTCCATTCTTTTGTCTTTTTATGTTGGTATCAATCTTGTTTTTGCTTTAATTTATTTTGCAATTGGTATCGAATATCTAAATGGAATTGATACTTCAGCATCAGAATGGGTCAAGTTTGGAGAGACCTATTTTTTTAGTGCACAAACTTTTACTACAGTAGGTTATGGCCACGTGAGTCCTTCTGGGTTTTTAGCCAGTAGTGTTTCGGCTTTAGAAGCCTTGATTGGTTTGTTGAGTTTTGCCATTGCTACGGGTTTATTCTTCGGTCGCTTCAGCAAACCAGTTGCGTTTATAAAATTTTCTCACAACGCTATTATTGCTCCTTATCGTGATGGAACAGCATTGATGCTTCGATTAACGCCTTTTAAAAACACCAATTTTACCGATGCCGAAGCTAAAATAATGTTAGGAATGAGTGTAGAAGAAGCGGGTATTGTGAGCAATAAATTCTACTCCTTGGATCTTGAATTGGATAAAATCAATGCGCTAACTTTGAGTTGGACTTTAGTGCATCCCATTACAGAGGATAGTCCTTTGTATCATTTTACCAAAGAAGATTTTAAAACCATCAACGGCGAAATTTTGGTATTCATCAAAACTTTTGATGATATGTTCAGTAATACGGTTGCCATCCGAACTTCTTATACTTTTGACGAAGTGGTTTATGGAGCCAAGTTCCTGCCGATGTATTCTCGAAATAGTTCTAATACCAAAACGGTTTTGTATCTCGATAAATTAAATCATTATGAAGAAGTTGTTTTGTAAAGATTAAAAAATATTTCATTATATTTGTTTATTAATTTGTAAAAAATGATAAACAATATAAAATCTGTTTTCAGCATCAAAGACCTCGAAAACCTTTCGGGAATCAAAGCACACACCATCCGAATTTGGGAAAAAAGATACAACATTCTCGAACCGATGCGTTCCAATACCAATATAAGAAATTACGATACCCATAATCTACAAAAACTCCTCAACATTGTTTTGTTGCACAATTACGGGTATAAAATTTCTCGAATTGCAGAACATTCCTCTGAGAAAATAGAACTGTTGGTACGAGAAATAATTTCAGAAAAAAGCACCAAAAACCACGCTATCAATGCTTTTAAAATGGCAATGATGAATTTTGATCAAGTGTTGTTTTTCAAAACCTATTCCAATTTGCTTTCCGAAAAATCGTTCCGTGATGTTTTTTATGAAGTCTTTATTCCTTTGATGAACGAAATTGGGTTGTTGTGGCAATCAGGTACCATAACACCTGCGCAAGAGCATTTTATATCCTATTTAATCAAGCAAAAATTGTTGGTCAATATCGAGAAAATTCAAGTTTTAGAGCCTACTCGAAACGATAAAGTTTTTGTTTTATACCTTCCAGAAAACGAAATTCACGAATTGGGTTTGATGTATCTTAATTATGAAATTTTGCTCAATGGCTATAAAACCATTTATTTGGGTGAAAGCGTTCCCATCGAAAGTTTAAAAGATATGAAGCAGTATTATGACAACATTGTTTATGTTGCTTATCTGACCGTTCAGCCCACCAAAGATGAAGTGAATACATATTTACAAGAAATTGCTACAGAAATAATGACTGCCGATTCTCAAGTTTGGTTATTAGGCAGAATGACCGAGTGTATTGATCTTAGTAAACTTCCAAAAGCGGTTTCTGTCTTTAATTCCATTCCTGACTTGGTTAAGGAATTGTAATTTATTGTTAAGAAGATTTGTTTTTGTTTAATCTTTTATTACTTTTGTTGAACAAATGAGAAAAACAATTACAATAATCGGTTCAGGATTTTCGGCTTTAGCGGCTTCTTGCTATTTGGCCAAGGATGGTTTTGATGTTACTATTCTTGAAAAAAATAACACAGTTGGTGGCAGAGCTCGTCAACTTTCAAAACAAGGTTTTACTTTTGATATTGGTCCCACTTGGTATTGGATGCCCGATGTGTTCGAGAAATTTTTTGCTGATTTTGGTAAAATCCCCTCGGATTATTACCATTTAGATAAACTCAATCCGGCTTACGAAGTCTATTTTGGTAAAGCCGATTCGGTGCAAATTCCAGATAATTTACCTGATATTTTCAATATTTTCGAAAAGGAAGAAAAAGGAAGTGCCAAGCATTTGGAATCATTTTTGGATAATGCTAAACACAATTATGATGTAGCCATCAAAGATTTGGTCTATCGTCCTGGAATTTCCATAACCGAATTGATTACGCCTGTTACCATCAAAAAAGTGAATCAGTTTTTTAGCACGATTCGTACTTCGGTTCGAAAAAAAATCAAAAACAATCGCCTACAGCAAATAATGGAATTTCCAGTTTTGTTCCTCGGGGCCAAACCATCCAATACGCCTTCTTTTTATAGTTTTATGAATTATGCCGATTTTGGTTTGGGTACTTGGCATCCCAAAGGCGGAATGTATGAAGTAGTCAAAGCAATGGTTACTTTGGCAGTAGAATTGGGTGTAAAAATTGAAACCAACCAAAATGTTGAAAAAATTAATGTTGAAAATGGAGTGGTGAAAAGCGTGGTTTCTAACGGAATCACAATCGAATCAGATGTGGTTTTAAGCGGAGCTGATTA
>ENA-UOWE01002222-UOWE01002222.1-activated-sludge-metagenome-genome-assembly--contig:-NODE-2222-length-21710-cov-38.902286_pt1 | contig 21710 bp, 18 predicted proteins | sample MGYA00249841_ERZ761562 | MGnify/ENA primary metagenome ERZ761562 (study PRJEB28883, sample SAMN05720200) | activated sludge metagenome | isolation source: Anaerobic digester | place: Japan... | reverse complement strand
TGGACCTGGACGAGACCCAGTGGCACGAATATGCGGTGGAGTGGCAGCCGCAGGGAGTGGTGTGGCGGGTGGACGGGCGGGAAGCGTTCCGCACAGCGGTTTCACCGCGCCCGCCGCTGGGCGTGGTGATCTGGGTGGACAACCAGTACGCCGCCTTTCCCCCCGGCGGACGGCTGAAGCTCGGCATGCTGCCAAGCCCACAGCCTGCCTGGCTGGAAGTGTGCGATGTGCGGGTGGAGCCGGGCGGGGAAACCTAAATCCACCGCAGGATGCCGGCAAAGACAACCAGCATGCCCGCGTTGAGCGCCGCCAACCCGCCAATAAACCGGCGCTGGACGGCAGGCTTCCAGTCATAACAATAAAACGCCGCCAGGAAGAACGGGATGTAGACCGTGATGAATACGGGAATTGCCCCCCACCACGAATACACCCATACAAAGGCGGGCGTCTTTGCCAGGAAGATCTCAAAGATGGCAAAAAAGGCGGCGTTTGCCACTGCAAACACCAGCCGGTTGTTGATTCCCAGCAGCTTTGCCCTGGGGTCGGCGGGCAGCAGCTTCGAGAGGATCAACCCGGCAACTGAGAACATCAGGCTCAGCTCCACGCCCACCCCCACCAGCAGCAGGAACGCCGTGCCGGTCGGCACCGTCCACAGCGCATGCCCGCTGAAGTGCTGAATCAACGCGTTGAGAATCTCGAAGAACCAGTGGGTCATGTAGAGCGCCAGCCCGGCAGCCACCCCCTTCCAGTTCTTGTTGGAAATCTCATTAAGGTAGATGTACATCACTGCTGCCAGCAGCGGAATGACGTACCACTGAAAATTTTCACCGCTGCGCAGGATTGCCAGCGCCTGGGTGGTGGCTTCGGGATGGTTCATGGGGTCTCTCCTTTCAGGATTGGGGTTGATTTGGGCAGACTGCCTCGATCTGCCGCAGCATTTCGGGGTCCTCGCGCAGCAAGCCGACGGGCGGCAGGCGGCGCAGTAATTCCAGCCAGAGCGGTTCGGCGGCAAAGATGCGGGCGAAGAGCGGCAGTGCCTCCGCCGTCCTGCCCAGGTCTGCCAGGGTGACGGCGTGCCAGAAGGGCAGTTCCAGCATCTCCGGCGCCATGCCAGCGGCGGTGCGGTAGGCAGCCAGGGCGGTTTCGGTATCGCATCCGGCGAGGGCGGCATCCCCAGCGTTCATCCAGTCATAGGCGCGCTGGATGGCAGCCAGCCGCCGCAGTTCCGCCAGCGGCTCGGGGGCATCGTCCACCCGCAGATCCATCAACACGCCCTGCCAGCGCGCCCCGGCAGGCTTGCCTTCCACGATCTTCAACGCTGCCGACTGCTTGCCGCGGATGTCGCCGCCCTCCGCCTGGGCGGCATCCAGCGCCGCCAGCAGGCGGTCCGCCAGGTCGCCCGGCGCAGCCAGGTACGCCTCCGCCATGGCGCCCCAGACGGTATCCTTCAGCATCATGTTTGCCTGGACGGAAAAGCCCTCCCCCGTCCGGTGCCCGGCGGCGGCAATGCAGCGGCTGCCGGTATGCGCGGCAGCCTGCCCGGCGGCATCCACCAGCGCCACCTGGCGCAGCTCGCGCTCCCCATCGGCTGCCAGCAGACCCGCCAGCGCCAGCCCGGCGGGTTTTCCGGCGCGCAGCAATTCCAGCCCCAGTGGACCGTGGCTGACCTCGACCATTGCCTGGGTTGCCACTGCTCCCACGCCTGCCTCCAGCCAGATCACCAGCGAGCCGACCGAGAACCAGTGCGACTGCACCCCCGCGCCCAGCTGCCCGGTGGCGGGGTCGCGCGCCACGATGGAAAACGTGTGGGCAAGTTTCTGCGTCTTCATGCTCCCTCCTCCCAATACCGGATCCAGGCGCGCACCGAGCGGCTCATCTCCACCGAAAAATCCGCCGTGAATTTGCGCAGGTAGTTCGCCTGCCCGGCATTTTGCGCCCCGCTCTGCGGCGGATTGGCGGCAAAGCGCTCCTCCAACGGCTGCATCATCTCCGCCAGTTTGGCAGGCTCCAGCCGGTGATAGGTGTTTTCGTAGACGATGAAACGCTGATCAAACCGGCTGACCGGCGCGCCCGGGGCACTGCGCGGGTAGCCAAAGCACAGCAGCGTTACCGGGAAGGTGTAGCGCGGCAGGTGGAACATCTGCCGGACGGTTTCGGCGTTTTCCAGGATATCGCCGATGTAGCACGAGCCAACGCCCAGCGATTCCGCTGCAATCACGGCAGTCTGGGCGGCAATCAGTGCATCGCAGCAGGCAAGCACCAGGTCGCCCGCCTGGGGGGTGCGCGGTTCCCGCCCCAGCCTGGCGGCGCATTGCGGGGCACCGGTCTGCTCGTAGTAGTCCATCCAGCGCTGGTAATCCGCCAGGAAGAGCAGCACCAGCGGGGCTTTGGCAAGGAAGGGCTGGTTGTCGCAGGTGACCGCCAGTTGATCCTTCAACGCCTGGTCGGTGACTTCAATGATCGAGTAAAGCATCATGTTTCCGGCGGTGGGGGCGCGCAGCGCCGCCTGCAGAATGGCATTGCGGTGCAGCGGCTGGAGCGGCTGGTCGGCGTAGGCGCGCAGCGAGCGCCGCCGCAGGATGACCTGGAGAGTTTCGTTCATGTTGTCCCTCGGGGAAAGGATGGCGGCATGCGCCGCAAGAACATTATAGCGGAACTGCAGGTTTTTCATCCCCGGAAAGGGCTTGCGATTCCACGGATCAGGTATAATGATGCGCATTCATCAGAGGCGCATCATGAAACACATCGCATCCATCTTCCTGGCGCTGGTTTTCCTGGCAAACCTGGCAGGCACCGGCTTTGCCGGGAGCATCAACGAATTTTCCTGTGTGGGTGTTGTGGGAATTCCACAACATGAGTGCGAAGCCCTGGTGGCGCTCTACAACAACACCAACGGACCCGGCTGGACGAACCGCACCAACTGGCTGGTGACCAATACCCCCGGCGATTGGTATGGCGTGACAGTTGATGAGGGATATGTCACATTCCTAAATCTTTACGATAACCACCTGACCGGCAGCATCCCAGCAGAACTGGGGAATCTCTCCAATCTAATGTATATGGGGCTTTCCTACAACCAGCTGACTGGCAGTATTCCCCCCGAGTTGGGCGGCCTGCAAAACCTGCTGGAGTTAAGCCTCGGTCGCAACCAGCTCACGGGCAGCATCCCGCCGCAATTGGGCAGCCTCGCCAACTTGAGCTGGCTGACTCTTGGCAACAACCAGCTCAGCGGTAGCATTCCGCCCGAACTGGGAAATCTCACCAATTTAAACAGTTTGTTTCTTGAAGAAAACCAACTCACTGGCAGCATTCCACCGGAGCTGGGCAGCCTTCCCCTCTTGCAGTCGCTTGAATTGTGGGATAACCAGCTCAGTGGCTCCATTCCGCCCGAGTTGGGCAGCCTGGAAAACCTGGTTGCCCTGCACATGGAGATGAATCAATTGACGGGAACCCTGCCGCCCGAACTGGGAAATTTATCCAATTTGCAGCGCCTGGGTGTTGCCATCAACCAGCTTTCGGGCAGAATTCCGCCCGAACTGGGGAACCTTGCCCATTTGCAATTATTGGGTCTTCACGGTAACCAGCTGACCGGCAACATCCCGCCGGAGTTGGGAGACCTCACCAGTCTGCAGTATCTGTATCTTTCCCATAACCAGTTGGCAGGCAGCGTTCCTTTATCCTTCACCAATCTGGTCAATTTGGAACTATTCCACTTCGATGATACCAGCCTGTGCGAACCCCCGGACCCAGCTTTCCAGGCGTGGAAAGCGACCGTCTGGAGCTGGCAGGGAACGGCAACCTGCACATTCATCCATCTCTTCCTGCCAGCCATCGTGCGCTAAGCCGGGCTACCCGCCCGCCAGGCGGCGGTATTCGGCGGATTCGGCATATTTGCGCAGCATGTCCAGCCGTTTGGCAATTGTGGGGTGGGTGGCAAGCAGTTCCCCCAGGCTGCCCAGGGCGCCATCGTCCTGCGCCTGGATGGCTGCCAGCGCCCGGCGCAGTTCCTCGTCGGTGTTGATGTCGCCCACCACCAGCTGGACGAGCGCACTGGTTGCCTTGCGCAGGCTGCCGCAGGCAATCAGCCCCGCCCGGTCGCAGGAATATTCGCACGCCCGGTTCCACCAGCGGAAGGCAAACGTCAGCACCACTGCCGCGCCGATGGGCATGGGCACGCCTGCCATCCCGCCCACCAGGGTGTTCAGCCAGGTATGACCGAGGGCAATATGCCCCATCTCATGCCCGATGACAAAGCGCATCTCGTCAGCATCCATCACCTGCACCAGGGCGGAGTGCAGTACAATCACGTTGGGCTTGGACAGCCCAAAGGTGTAGGCGTTGACCGTCCGGCTGGGCACCACGTACAATGCCACCGGACCGGGCTGCAGCGTGCGGACGCAGTCCTCCGCCACGGCAGTCAGTCCCGGCGCGGTTTCGGGCGTCACCGGCTGGGCAACGCGCATCAGCTGGGCGTGGTGCTGCCGCCCGCCGGTGTATGCCAGCACCACCACCAGGATCACCAGCAGGGGCACCAGGCAGACCGTGGCAACACCCGAAAGCAGCAGTACACCGCCAATCAGCAGGATGGTAATGGCAAGCGTGATGGTCTCGTTGGGGTAGCGGTATTCCGTCATGGTTTCCATCCTTCGTTGAGTATCCGGCTCACCAGCCCGGGTCCTTCGTAAATCAAGCCGGTGTAGAGCTGGACAAGGCAGGCGCCCAGGTCCAGCTTTTCGCGGGCATCGGCGGTGGACAACACCCCGCCGGAGGCAATCACCGGCAGCCTGCCCGCCAGCCGCGCCACCGTTTGGGCGAGGATGGCGTTGGTGATCGGGCGGAGCGGTGCGCCGCTCAACCCGCCGGTTTCCCCTGCCAGCCTGGAGCGGAGTTCCGCCCAGCGCTGCAAGGTGGTGTTGCCAATGATTACGCCGTCCATGCGGGCGGCGAGGATTGCCTCCAGGGCGTCGTCCAGTTCGGCGTTGGAGAGGTCCGGCGCCAGTTTAACCAGCACCGGCACGCGCCTGCCGCAGGTTGCAGCGGCATCGCGGCGCTGTGCCAGCGGCAGCAGGATTGCCTCCAGCGCCTGGCGGGTTTGCAGCGAGCGCAAGCCGGGCGTGTTGGGCGAGCTGACGTTGACGGCAAGGTAATCCACCAGCGGAGCGAAGACCTCCTGCAGGGCAAGATAATCGGCGGCGGCTTCCTCCAGCGGGGTGGTCTTGTTCTTGCCGATATTCATCCCCAGCACCAGCCCCGGCGGGCGTTTGCCCCGCAGCTGCCGTGCCAGGTAATCGGCACCCCGGTTGGGGAAGCCCATCCGGTTGATGACGGCTTCATCCTCCACCAGGCGGAAGATGCGCGGCGGCGGGTTGCCGGGCTGCGGGCGGGGTGTGACCGTGCCCAATTCAATATGTCCGAAACCCAGCTGTGCCAGCCCGCGCCAGGCGGTGGCGTCCTTGTCGTAGCCCGCCGCCATGCCTAGCGGATTGGGAAAGGTGATGCCAAATGCCTGCACCTCCGGTCCGGGGTGGCGGACCGGGAAGAGGGCGCGAATCAGCCAAGGAGCCAGCGCGCCCCCCAGCCGCAGCATAAAGACGGTGGAGCGGTGTGCCTGTTCGGGCGTGAGGTGGTAGATGAGGGGGCGCAGGCGGCGATATATGTCCATGTTGGTTTACTGTCCGGCAAGGAATTCGCGTACGGCGGTGATTTGGGCGGCAGGGATGCGCCCGGTTTGCTCCCAGTGGTCCAGCAGGGCGGAGAGGGTGAGGACGGCATGCATGCGGTAGCCCGCCCCCGCCAGCGCTTCCGCAGCACCGGACTGGCGGTCCACCAGCACAACAATATCCTCCACCACCAGCCCGGCGGCGGTGAGCTTTTCAATCGCTTCAAACTTGCTGCCGCCGGTGGTTGCCAGGTCGTCAATCACCACCACCTTTTCGCCGCTGAAGAACTCGCCTTCAATTTCCGCCCGGGTGCCATAGTCCTTGACCTCCTTGCGGGGGTAGATGAGCGGCAGCCCGGTTTGCAGGCTGATGGCAGTGGCAATCGGCAGGGCGGCGTAGGGCAGGGCAGCCAGGCGGCGGAACTCCAGCGGCTGGAGCAGCTCGCCGTAAGCGGCGGCAGCCTCCGCCAGCAAGCCGGGGTGCGAGACGAGGTTGCGCAGGTCAATGTAAATGGGCGATTGGATGCCCGATTTCAGCGTGAACTGTCCAAAACGCACACAGCCGGTTTGCAGCAGACCCTCCGCCAGTTTTGCCGCCCGGGGCGGGAGCGCTGCCGGGGGTGTGAGGGGCTGGGTGGGTGCGCCGGCATGGGCGCGGGACATGGCTTCCACCAGTTCGTGGGCGGCGCGGCGGGGGTCGGCGGCACGGGAGATGGTGCGCGAGATCGTCACCAGCAGCCCCAGCCCGTCCCTGCGCCTGCCCGCCTGGAGCGCGGCGGCAAGGTCGCCGCCCTGTGCGCCCACGCCGGGTGCCAGGATCCACAGGTCGGGGGCAGCAGCGCGCACGCGGCGGAGCGATTCGGGGTGGGTTGCACCCACCACCAGCCCCACGTTGCCCAGCAGGTTCCATTCCTGCGCCAGCCTTGCCACGTGTTCGTAGAGCCTGCCGCCGGTGGCAAGCTGCACGTCCTGCAGGTCGCCTGCGCCGGGGTTGGAGGTCTTGCAGAGCAGGAAGGCGCCATGCTCCGGGTTTGCCAGGAAGGGTTCAATTGAATCCCTGCCCAAGTAGGGGTTGAGAGTCACCGCATCAGCGCCGAGGATCTCAAAAACCGAGCGGGCGTAGGCTTCAGCGGTGGAGGCAATGTCACCCCGCTTGGCGTCCAGGATCACCGGCACACCGGGGGGTGCCGAAGCAATCAACTCCGCCAGCGCCGCCCAGCCGGGGGCACCCCAGGCTTCAAAGAATGCCGCGTTGGGCTTGAATGCCAGGGCGGCGTCAGCGGTGGCGGACATCAGCTTGAGGCAGAATTCCAGCGCTGCGGCGGGGGTGGATTCCGGTAAATCCGCCGGGTGCGGGTCCAGCCCCACGCACAGCAGCGAGCCCGTGCGCCGGGCGCGTTCATCGAGGGTGGAGAAGAAGTTTGTCATGGTTTGATTGTACTATGCCTTGCCCAAAACCATCGCCAGCAGCGCCATACGGGTGTAGAGACCGTATTCCATCTGGCGGAAGTAAGCAGCGCGGGGGTCGTCATCCACGTCCATGCTGATCTCGGTCACGCGCGGCAGGGGGTGCATGACGATCATCTCTTCCTTTGCCTTGCTCATAATTTCCCGGTTGATCACGTAAGCGCCCTTCACCTGTTCGTACTCCTCGGGGTTTTCAAAGCGTTCCTTCTGGACACGGGTGACGTAGATGACATCGCTCTCCGCCAGCACGGGGTCCAGATCGCGGTATTCCGCCTGGGGGGTGTCGGAGTCTGCCACCTCTGCCATGATTTCAGCGGGCATGCGCAGGATATCGGGCGAGACGTAATTGATCTTCACATCAAAGAGGGTCAGCAGGCGGGCAAGGGAATGGACCGTGCGCCCGTATTTGAGGTCGCCGACCATGGTGACGGTAAGACCATCCAGCCGCTTCAGCTCCTCCGAGATGGTAAAGAGATCCAGCAACGCCTGGGTGGGGTGTTCTCCCGCCCCATCACCGGCGTTGATAAGCGGCTTGCGGGCGTATTGCGCTGCCAGCGCAGCCGAGCCCATTTCGGGGTGGCGCAGGACAATCACGTCGGCATAGCATTCCAGCGTGCGGATGGTATCCGGCAGGGATTCGCCCTTGGAGACGGACGAGTAGCGCACCTCGTTGATCGGGATCACGCTGCCGCCCAGCCGTTCCATGGCGGAGGTGAACGAGGAGGAGGTACGGGTGGATGGCTCGTAGAACAGGTTGGTGAGGATCTTGCCCTTCAGCAGGTCAAAGGTGCCAACCCGGCGCACCATGCCAGCCATCTCGTGCGCCACTTCAAAGATGTACTGGATGTCATTGCGGTTGAACTGCTTGACCGAGAGAATGTCCCAGCCGTAATAGGGGGCGCCTTTCTGGTCGCCAAACGGCAGGTGGGGGTTCACACGGCGGATGGGGGGGGTATGCATGGAAAATCTCCTTCTATTGGATTAACATTCAATCTGGATTGGCAAAGGATGCGGGGGCATCCGGTATTCCGGTTGGGGGAAGGCTGCGGCAGTCCAGCCCGCTGCCGGGCGGGGCAATCACCCTGCCGTCTTCACAGGCGGTTTTGCCGCGCAGCACCACGCGGACGACCCTGCCGCGCACCGGCATACCTTCAAACGGCGTCCAGCCGCAGCGGGTGTGGGCGCCCGCAGCGTGGATGGTACCGGCGGCGTCCTCGTCCACTTCCACCCAGGTATCCGGCTGCTCCGGCAGGTGGAAGATGCGGCGGGGGTTGGTGTGGCAGCGCAGGACGATATCCTCCAGCGCCAGCCTGCCTTCGTGGACGGCAGTCAGCAGCAGCGGCAGGCAGGTTTCCAGCCCGGGGAAACCCGGCGGCGGGGTGGGGCTGTCCTTTTCTGCCAGGGTGTGCGGGGCATGGTCGGTGGCAAAACAGTCGATCACGTCCAGGTTGTCCCACAACGCCTGCACATCGGCGGGGGAAGCCAGCCGGGGGCGCACCTCGCCCCTGCCTGTTCCAATGCGCGGCAGGTCTGCGGTGCTGAGGAAGAGATGGTGCGGAGCAACCTCGCAGGTGACGGGCAAGCCCTGCTCCTTCGCCTTGCGGATGAGCAGGATTTCCTCGCGGGTGGCAACGTGGCAGATGTGTACGGGGGTGCCGTACAGCGCGGCAAAGAGGATGGCGGCTGCCATCGTGCGCCCTTCGGCGTGGATGGCAAGCGGACCGCCGCCCCGGAACTGCTGGAAGTGCGGCGCCCAGAGTGTCATGTCATCCAGCCGCAGCGGACCGTAGGTCTGATCGAGGTAGAGCTTCAACCCGGCGGTGCGGGGGGCAAGCGCGGCGGCTTCGGCGGCGTTATCGGGTCCGGCGCCCAGGAAGAGAGCGTAATCACAGCGGGCATGCCGGCTCGCCAGCCCGGAAGCCAGGTGCAGCGTGGCGGCATCGGTCACGGGCGGTTTTGTGTTGGGCATTGCCAGCACGGTGGTGAATCCGCCCGCCAGTGCTGCGGCGGTGCCCGAATCCCAGTCTTCCTTGTGTTCGGCGCCCGGCTGGCGCATATGGACGTGCGGGTCAATCAACCCGGGAAGCTTGATCATGCGGTTTCCTCCGGCAACAGGCAAAAAAAGAGAGCCATGTTAATGGCTCTCCTGGATAAACAATGGTTGGCTGAATGCAGGAACCCGACCCGATTTGGATCTCCTGCGCACTTCCGGCGGTTGGATAAAATTCAGCATCGCAACGATTCTACGCAGGTTTCAACGCTTGTCAAGGGGGGAAATCCCACCCGGCAGGATTTTCCTGCCCGGTTATTCCTGGCGATCATCGCGCGGGGCTGTCCCTTTCTGCAAAAGGGGATGCGAGTGGAACTGACTTTGGAGGAGGGCTGCCTATGCCACCAGCCGGTAACCGCAAGCCCGGCAGAAGCGCGCCCCGGGCTGGATTTTCTCGCCGCAGGAGGGGCAGAATGCCGCCGGGGGTTCGGGGGCGGGCGTCTCCAACAGGTCGGCAAGGCGTTGCTGCATTGCCAGCCGCGTCAGCGGAGCACAATCCACCACCGCGCCGCCGCTGACTTCCTTGACGGTGAACCAGTGGTTGGCAACCACCGTGGGTGCCACAAAGATGCGTTGATCCTTGCGGACGGCATTGCCTTCCAGCAGGTCCAGGGTGAGCGCCGCCGCTGTCCACCAGGTGCGCAGGAACTCAATTCCCAGCAGCCGCCCGGCTTCCCCAAAGGCATACGCCGGTTCCCTGGCTTCGCCCACGCGCACCGGGCGCAGAATCTTCTCTTCCACCAGCAAGCCAAGATGCTCGCTGCGGGGTGCAAAGGGCAGGTCGCGCACGCCGGTGGTCATTTGCAGGAAGGCGGGCAGCAGCCAGCGGATGTCGGCGGAAGCCAGCGACTGGTTAAACGCCGCGGTGAACTGTGGGACGGTCAGGTGGGGTGTCTCCAGGGTGACATGCTCCAGCATGGACTGATATGCCACCCGGCGGAAGCAGTCGATGGTGTGAAAAGCATAGACGGCAGATTCCAGCGGCATGACGGGGGGCAGCAGCAGGGGCGGCTCCCCGGTGACATCCGAACCAAGCACATCCGCGCCCCAGGTTGCACCCATCGCCACGGAGGGAAAATAATTGACCAGCAGGGAGCCCTGGTAGGAAGGGGCAAAAACCGCCACCCCGTCGGGGTCCACAGCACGGCTGCGGCAGAACACGGCATAACTGAGGGAGGTGGTTGCCCCGCCCATCCAGCAGTGCAGGCGCAGGTCCGGCTGGGCAAGCATGGCGGCAGCCTTGACAGCCTGCGGCTGGGCGGCAATCTTTTGCAGTTCGGGCGTCACCTGCCCGCTGCCCGGCGCATATTCCTTGAGGTCGGGACCGATTGGCGAGAGCGGGTTGGGTGCCAGCCGCAGCAGGTCCGTCCACAGGATGCCAATATCATCCGCGGCAACCTGGAAGATATGCAATTCATTGGATGGTGTGTTCATTTCCTGTTTTCTCCCTTCCTCATTTGCCATACAGCGTTTTAATGACATTGTAGGCGGTATCCAATCCTCCAACGTTCACCGATTTGCCCAGGTCAATCCCGGTCATCTGGACGAACTGGTCATGAGCCTGTTTTAATTGTTCGATGGTGTGGATTGCCTCGCCCACCTTATACCCGGTATAGGTGCGTACACCTTCATTCAGGACAGTGCGGAGGGTGCCAAGTTCGGTCACGGAATTGGGAACATAGATCAACCGTCCCACCTTGTAAATCCCGATCCCGGCATTCAGCAGGCGCGTTCCCAGCGGCTTGTTGGGATCCCAGGAGGCTTTAAAGTTCTCATACCCGCTGGCACTGACGAGGAAATTCTTTAATTTTTCAGGATCTCTTAACGTGGAATAGATATCCTTGCCCAGTTTCACACTCAGATCCTTGACATCTATGGTTGTATCCGCCAGGGTTCGCCAGCCAATGTCAATCGGGTGGGTGATGATATCCTTGGCAACATCCACACCCGTGCTGATTGCCTCCCTGGTGCCGTTGTAGATGTCCTTGCCGGTGCCGGTGATGGTATCCAGGACAATCTGGGGATCCTTCTTGATATCCTCAACGATCTCCTTGACCTCCTTGCCGACCTTGTCCGCTGCATCCTTGACGGCTGCCGCTGCTTTTGCGCCTTCCCTTGCCACTTCCTCATGGGCGCGGTCGCTGCCATCCACTGCCTGCTCCCAGAAGCTGTTGGCGGTGTCGTTGGCATCACGCCGGGCGGTTTCCAGGCGTTCCAACTCCCGGCGGTGTGCCTCGCGGCGGCGGGCATCCACTGGTGTTCTGCCGGGCTTTTCGGGTTCCTTCGGTTCTTTTGGCTCCTTTGGTTCTTTTGGTTCCTTTGGCTCCTCTGGTTCTTCCGGTTCCCTGGGTTCCTCCGGCTCTTTCGGTTCACCGGTCTTTCCCTTCTCCCCGGGTTCCTTCTCTTCCTTGAATTTTTTGGGTTTTTCCGGCTCTCCGGGTTGCTTGGGGACTTCCTTTTCCGGCTGGCGGGAATCCTTGTCCGTCCTGCCGGGCTTGATCGGCGTCACCGGAACCACCGGAACGACTGGCACCACCGGCACGACGGGCACATCCTGGACGGGTTCGGGTTCCGGCTCCGGTTCCTGCGGTCCATAGTCATAATCCCGGTAGGGGTCATCCACCGTGCCCTTGCCATAGACGCCTTCCATCCATGGCGGTCGGCTGGCATCCGGGTAATCGCGGAAGGGGTCCTGCGGCGTGCCGGTGCCATAGATTGTTGTAGGCGGCAGGGGCGGGGGAACAACCGCCGGGTTGGCTGCCAGGCTGCCCAGCACAAAGCCGATTGCCGCCGGAATGCCGCTGATGAGCGTGGGAATGGCTCCCGGCGAGCGGATCCAGTCGATCAATGTGCCGCCCGCCTCCGACCATCCGCCGTCATCGGCGAACACCGGCGAGGCAGCCAGTGCGGCACCCAGCCCCACGCAGAGGAAAAGCGCCGCCATGCCCGCAGCAGGTTTGCCCCTGCCGCGCAGCCAGAAGAACACGGTCACACCCACCACCACCAGCATCACCAGCCAGCGGAGAAACATGAACTGGAAGCCCAGCCCTTGAATCAACAGCACCACTGCTGACAACACAAAGCCAACCGCCAGCCCCGCCAGGGTGGTATTCAGCCAGGCAGGTGCCAGCCCGCGGTGGGGTGTGCGCTTGAAGAGCTTTTGAAAATCGGACCAGCCCAGCCGCAGGATGAATCGCACAATGTCCTGCGGATCGATCAGTGCGCCCATCACAAAGATCGCAAGGCTGAGCGCCAGCAGGGTATTGTTGAGCAGGGTCATCAGCACGATGGCAATGCAGGCACCCAGCCAGACCACCAGCCCGGCTTTTTGATCACCGGCTTCGGCAGTGGAACTGCGCACATACCCTGGCAGGTGAAAGAGTGCCTTGATCTTTTTGCCAAGCGTCTTGTTTTTAATTTCGTTATACAGGATGCCCATCACCGCCCAGAACAACGCACCGGGGATGAACAGCTCTGCGGGGAACGACAGGAAGGATTCCACCAGGGGGTTGCCGCCCCGGCTGAAGCCCTGGTTGACGAAGATCATGATGATGGAGTGCAGCAGCCAGATGATTCCGCCCTGGATGAGTGCCGCCACCAGGATTTTTGGCAGGTGCCGGAAGGCGGACTGGATATAGTAACCGAAGAATTGCAGCAGTGTCTGGGGTGTTTTTCTGCCTCCAGAGACGGGCTGCACCGCCGGGGTGGCTGCAGCCGCTTGGACAGCGGTAACAGATGCCGCGGGTGTGGCTGCAACCGGCTGGACAGGTGCAACTGGTGCCGCCGGAACCGGGGCGGGTGCGGGCGGAGGGGTATCGGAAACCCAGGCTGCCCCATCCCAGCGCAGCCAGCCGTTGGAGTTGGGATCCGCCTGCCACCAGACCCCGCGGGCATCCTGCAATCGCAGGTTGGCAATCATCGTGTTGAACTGCTCGGGGGTCAGCTGCCCGGCAGCCAGCCTGCGCCGCAGTTCGTTTGCCTGTGCTTCCAGCTGTTGAAAGTTCATACCGCCTCCTCTGCTGATTTGTAAAAATTCAGCGCCCCAATAAATCCAGTGCCTCCGGCTTGATGCGGGTGATTCCATCGCGGCTGCCCAGCCACAGGCTGCCTGCCGGATCCTGGAGAATGACCTTCACTTCCTGGTCAGCCAGCCCATCCTCGGTGGTGAGGACATGGAAACGCCCGCCAGCAAAGCGGGCAAGCCCCTCAAACTCGGAGCCAAACCACAGCACACCCTCACGATCCTGGTACAACGCGCGCACCTTTTCTCCCGCAAGACCATCCTGTTTCGAAACCGTCTGTTCAATTGTCCATGTGTTGTTTTGGGAAACCAGCCGGGCAGCTCCGCCGCGGTCGTAAAACCCGGTGCCCACCCAGAGATTTTGCTGATCATCTTCCATTATTGCATTGATTTGATTGTGGGGCAAGCCCGAATCGGTATTAAAAATGGTGCAGGTTCCCTGCCAGCACCACGTCAACCCGCCGCGCGGGCTGACTGCCGAGCCAAACCACATCCCGCCCAGGTGATCCTGGGCAATCACGCTGACCATATTCTCCGCCAGCCCGTCCGCCATGGTGAAGACCTGCCAGCCGGTGGCGGTCTGAAGAACGGCGCCGCCCCACGTGCCCACCCACAGCCTGCTGTCCCGGTCGAGGAAGAGGGCGTTCACGCGCCCATCCGGCAGCCCATCCGCCTGGGTGTAAGTGCGGCAGCCTTCCGGCGTAACATGGCTCAACCCGTCAATATGACCGATCCACAGGCTGCCATCCGGCATTGCCAGCAGGGCGCGGGTGAAATCCAGTTCCTGGTCACAGGTGATGGACGTGTACACTTCCCCGGTTGCCAGGCGGATGCCCACCACCCCATCCTGCCCGCCCGCCCACAGGGTATCCCCCTGGATGGCAAAGGCATGCACCTCGTGTGGCGGTCGAATCACCTGGTACCCGGCGCGGCGCGCCTGTTCCGCCCGGGCGCCTTCCACCCACAGCGAAATGCCCACCACCAGCGCCACCACCAGCAGGATGGAATAAAACGGCGACCAGGCAAATCGTCTCATCCTGCGCCTCCTTCACCGGCAGGCGGAAAGACCAGCCGACCGGCTTCCATCCTGCCCACCCGGACGGAAACCACCTCCGCCTCGGCAGGGTCATGCGTCACATAGACCAGGCTGGCGCGGGCAGCCGCCGCCGATGACAGGATCAGCGCCAGCATTTCCTGTTTCAGGTCGGCATCCAGGTGGGTGAGTGGTTCATCCATCAGGAGGCAGGCGGGTCTGGGTGCCAGGGCGCGCGCCAGTGCTGCCCGGCGCGCCTCGCCGCCCGAAATCTGGTGCGGAAAGCGGTCTGACAGGGCTTCCAGCCCGGTTTGCGCCAGTAATTCCTCCAACCGCTGGCGGGCAGCCGGTCGTGCCCAGCCTGCCAGCCCAAAGCGGATGTTCTGTGCCACCGTCATGTGGGGCCAGAGGGCGGGCGACTGGAACAGGAAGCCCATCCCGCGGCGGTGGGGGGCAATCGCCCAACCCGGCTCGCTGATGACCTCCCCGTCACGCCAGATGGTCCCGTCATCCGGCAGTTCCAGCCCGGCGATCAGCCGCAGGAGGGTGGTCTTGCCGCTCCCGGAAGGTCCCAGGATGGCAAGCGCCGATCCATCCGGCAGATCAAAGCTGGCGTCCCGGATGATGGGGGATTTTCGATCATAGGATTTGCAGAGACCTTCCAGCCGGATCATGATTGCGCCTCCTGCAGCCACCCCCAGAGTGAGAGCGCCAGCGCCCCCAGCCCAAAGGCAGCCACCAGCAGCACCGTCAGCAGCAGGCTTAACCCCGCCACTTCCTCTGAAGCACCATAATGCAGGTAATTATACAGCCGCAGGGTCAGCGTGGACTGCCCTGGCGGTATCACCAACAGGGTTGCACCCAGTTCGCCAAGTGTGAGCGCAAAAACCACCACCCCTGCCGCCAGCAGACCCGGCGCAGCCAGCGGCAGGCGGATGCGGAAAAATGTCCGCAGGGGATGGGTGTTGTGCAGCCGGGCGGCGTCCAGCAGCAGCGGGTCCACCCGGCGGAACTGCGCCGCCAGCAAAATGGCGGCAAACGGCAGGAAGCGCGCTGCGGCTGCCAGCATGGGCATCAGGATGGACCCGTATGCCGGACCGAAGGCGGGGCGGTTGAACCAGGCAATCAACGCCACGCCGATCAACGGCGCTGGAACCGCCAGCGGGGCGGTGACCACCAGCCAGGCAGCGGGTGCTCCCCCGGCTTTACCCGGTTCCTGGCGAGTGCAGGCAAGCCAGCGCGCCGCCAGCCACCCCATCACCACGCAGAGCAGTGCCGCGGCGGTGGCAATCCAGAACGTGTTGCGGATTTCACTGCGCGCCGCCCAGATGGACGCCCACAGGCGCACCGCCCCCCCGGTGGAACCCGCCAGTGTCAGAAACGGCACCACCACCTGCAGGGTGACCATTCCCAGCCCCAGGTTGACCAGGATTTCCAGCCAGGCGGGCAGCTTCATTTGCAGGGCTGGCTTGCGCGCCCATACCACCGGCTGCGTCACCCGGCGGATGCCCTTCTGCATGCCTGCCAGGACGATAAACCCGATGACCAGGCAGGGAAGCGCCAGCAGGAGTGCCCGCCCCGGCTGGCTGCTGGCGCTGAATTCGGCGTAAATATCCAGCGCATAGGTGTTCACGCCAAACAACCCCGGCACGGAATGATCCACCAGGGTGAGGAGGAAGAGAAAGCCTGTCCCGGCAGCCAGCATGGGGGCAGCCAGCGGCAGAATCACCTGCCCCAGCACCTGCAGACCGGGCGCCAGCATTTCCCCCGCTTCCAGGGCATCGGGGTCCAGCGTATGCAGACCCACCAGGCAGATGCCCACTGCCAGCGGCAGCAGTGCCATGAACTGCACCCACAGTGTGGCTGCCCAGCCCATCAGGCGGATTTCCGGCATCCCCAGCGATGCCAGCAGGGTGTTCAAGCCCTGCGCGGCAGCCATCCACGCCAGCGCATGGATGGAAGGCGGCAGCGGCAGGAAAATCAACGCCATGCCGCGCAGCAGGCGGGCAGCCCTGCCGGGCATTCGCCAGAGCGCCAGCGCTGCCAGGAATCCCACCGTCATCCCCGCCAATGCCGATCCCCCTGCCAGCTCCAGCGAATTGACCAGCAGCCCGGCGCGCCTGCCGGTGGGCAGTGCCAGCAGCAGCCAATCGGGGTGCTGCGGCAGGGCAGCCAGTGCCCCGTAAAGCAGCACCAGCAGCGGACCCAGGCATGCCAGCCCAACCAGGCTGAACCCTACAAGGCGGAGGATGGGTTCCAGGGCGTTCCAGCGGCGGCGGAGGGCGGGCATCAGTGCAGGAAGATCTCCGTCAGGTCGGTTTTTGCCCGTTCCAGCCGGGCGTAAATTTCCGCCAGGGTTACCAACATACCGCGCTGCGGCAGCTCTGCCGGGCAGGCGGGGCGGTCCGCCACTGCCCGGGAGGGAATCTGGATCCAGCCGGAAGCCACCAGTTCCGCCTCCACCTCCGGCGAAAGCAGGTAATCCACCAGCGCCATGCCCTGTTCAGGGTGGGGTGCACCGGCAACCAGCGCCACCGTGTTGGGGATGACCAGCGTACCCATCTCTCCTTCACCCTGGTCGAGATAAACCAGTGCCACCGGTGCGCCCTTTTCGACCGCACCGCAGGCGTCATCCGTATCCGTCAAGCCAAAATCCAGCTCGCCCGATGCCACCAGGTCCCGCACCACCGAGTTGCCGTCCAGCACGCGCACCCCGCGTGCCTGGAGATCGGTGAAGAACTGTTCCGCTGCCTCATCGCCCAGTGCAGCATAGACCGCTGCTGCCTGGGTGTACGTGGTCCCAAACAGCGGGTTGGCAATCCCCACCCGGCTGGGGTCCCAGCGTGGGTCCAGCAGGTCTGCCATGCGGCGGGGGGCATCCGCCAGCGCCACCCGGTTGGTGTTGACAAGCAGCACCCGCGCCCGCCCGCCAAACGCCGTCCAGCAGCCGTCAGGGTCGCGGCTGGCTGCCGGCAGGCTGTCCGCCTGGGGCGAAGCATAGGCAGCCAGCGCGCCGTTTTCCTTCAGGAGCAGTGTCTGAACAAACTCACCCGACCAGAACACATCCGCCTGGGGGCGGTCCATCTCCGCCAGCAGGCGGTTCACCAGCCCGGTGGTCTTGGCGGCTTCCACGTCATATACCGCCAGGACGCGCACCCCGGTCTGCTCCTCGTACTGCTTGAGGATTGGTTCGGCATACACCTGGTCCACCGAGGTGTAGATGACCACGCTGGGAACGGCAGGTGTGCAGGCTGCCAGCAATGCCAGCAGGCATACCGCTGCAAGCACGGTTTGCAGGGTTGGTCTCATGGGTGTTGGCTCCTTTGCATGGGATGAGATCATTATAAAAGCAAATCTTCAAAGCGGATTTGTGGTGACCTTAACAAAAACAGGATGTTTTTCTTAAAAATCAGTAGTTGTACGAATTGTCATTTTTGGGTCGTATTGGTATAATGATTGCAACACATTTCCCCTTTGCGGGCGGGGAAATTTTTCGATATTCATTTCCTGCAAGAATTCCAGCAAGATGATCGGATGGTCCGTGTGAGCATGGCAAACAGGGGTAACGATGAGAACGCGGAATAGCTGTCTTGGGATGTTGTTCTTCCTGGGGCTGATGGCAGCCCTGTTGTTTGTGCTGGTTTTCTCCAATCTGGAGGCGGATGTGAAACCCGCCAGCCCGCCAGCCCTCAATTCCGTCACCTACCCGGTTGCGCCGGTCTTCCGTGAAATTTACACCACCCTGGGTGGTGAATCGGTGCTTGGTCCAGCAATCACCGAATTGTTCAACTATGGCTCGCTCAACTGCCAGTACACCGAAACCTCCCTGCTCTGCCAGGACCCGAACTCGATGGACATCAGCCGCATCCACCTCTACCCGCTGGGCGTGGCATTCCGCGAAAAGGTCAGCGACCCGCCCAACCCCAGCCTGGATCCAACCCGGACGCGGGTGGTGGACGGTTATGAGATTTATTCCGAATTTGTCCCCCTGTATGACAAGATGTATGGGGCTTTATATGTCGGGCGTCCCCTCAGCCAGCCGCGCTACGATGCCCTGCTGGGACGCGTGGAACAGTATTTTGAAAATGTGGGCTTCTACCATCTCTATAACGAGCCTGCCGGGACGGCGCACCTGCTTTCATACGGCGTGTACAATTGCGATCTCAGCTGCCGCTACCAGGCGCGCCTGGGCAGCGAAATCATTGTGAATCACATGCCCGCCGAGCAGCCCTTCCAATCTGCATTACAGCAGGCAAACCTGCATATTGCCGGGTCCCCCCTCTCCCAGCCCTACCTGGCAGCGGACGGCAACCTGGAGCAGGTGATGGAAAATGTAGTGGTGTATGCTCCGCCCGACCTGCCCCAGGCGGTGAACCTGCGCCCGATTTCCCGCCAGTTGGGCATGCTCACCTCGGACCCGACCCCCAACCAGGCGTTTGACCCCAACACCTACAATTTCGTGACAGTCAACGGCGAATTGGGCTACCCCGTCCCCTGGGTGTTCTACAATTTCATCACCAATCACGGCGGCACGCAGTATTCCGGTGCGCCGATCTCGGTGCCCTACCGGCACGATGCCAACCGCTACCGCCAGTGTTTTGAAAACTACTGCCTGGAATTTGATACCACCGCCTCGCCCGATTTGCAGGTGCGGCTGGTGGCGCTCGGTCCGCTCTACCAGGATTACGTGGACATGCAGCCGGAAGTGATTATCCGTTCGCCAATTTCCGCCGACCGGCTGGTGCTGCTGGTAAGCGAGGCGTATCCCCGCATTGACGCCGCCACCGATCAGCAGCTCTACATCACCACGCTTAACCGTTCCAGCCAGCGCCCGGTTGCCAACGTGGAAGCACGGGTGACCCTCACCCTGCCCGATCTCAGCACGATCGAATATACCAGCACTCCCACCGATTCCAACGGCTTCACGGTTGTGATCATCCCGGCACATACCAACCTGCCCAACGGCTCCATCATCGGCTACCAGGTCTGCCTCAACATCCCTTCGCCGGAACCGGTCTGCTTCTCTGAAACATACATGGTCTGGCAGTAGGGCGCCGCGGTGCGCCTGCCTCACGGTATAATGGAGCCATTCCTGCAAACCGGAGGTTGGCATGCCGCTTGAAATTGTGCTTGGAACCCAGTGGGGGGATGAAGGCAAGGGCCGCGTGGTGGACCTGCTTGCCGCCCGGGCGGACCTGGTGTGCCGCTTCAACGGCGGCGACAATGCCGGTCACACGGTGACGGTGGGCGCGGCGGTTTTCAAGCTGCACCTGATCCCTTCCGGCATCATTCACCCCCACACCCGGGCAGTGCTGGGCTGCGGCATGGTCATCAACCCGTTGACGCTGCAAAGCGAGGCGGAATCCCTGCAGCAGGCGGGCGTGGATATTTCCCCCAGCCGCCTGCGGATTTCCCATGCCGCCCACCTCATCACCCCCGCCCACCTGGCAATCGACCGGGCGCAGGAACAGGCGCGTCGCGGCGATGCCATTGGCACCACCGGGCGCGGCATTGGTCCCGCCTATACCGACAAAACCGCCCGCCGCGGGCTGCGCGCCGGTGATATTCTTCACCCGCAGGAGTTTCGCTCCGCCCTGCTGGAACACCTGCGCAGCGCCAGCCTGACGCTGCAAAAACTGTACGACCTGCCCGCGCTGGATGTGGATGCGCTGGCGGAACCCTACCTGGAGGCTGCCGCGCTGCTGCAGCCCTGCATCACGGATACCGGCTTGCTGCTGCACCAGGCGCTGGCGGAAGGGCGCACCGTCCTTGCCGAGGCTGCCCAGGGCGCCCTGCTCGACCTGGATCACGGCACCTACCCCTATGTGACCAGTTCCACCACCACCGCCGCCGGTGCGCTGGCGGGGCTGGGGCTGGGCATCCGCCCGGTGGAACGCGTGCTGGGCGTCAGCAAGGCATTCCAGACGCGGGTGGGCGCCGGTCCCTTCCCCACCGAGTTGGCAGGCGCGGCGGCGGACCGACTGCGCGGTGACGGATCGCAGCCATGGGATGAATACGGCACCACCACCGGTCGCCCCCGCCGGGTGGGCTGGCTGGACGGTGTCCTGCTGCGCTACACCCGCCGCATCTGCGGGTTGACCGGCATCATCCTCACCAAGCTGGATGTGCTCAGCGGTCTGCCGGAGATTCCAATCTGCACCGCCTACCGGCACGGGGGGCAGGTGTTGGCGGATTTGCCGCTGGGGTTGATGGACCTGGACGGGATGGAGCCGGTGTATGAAGCCCAGCCGGGATGGCAGGCGGACATTTCCACCGCCCGGGTTTGGGAGGACCTGCCTGCCGCGGCGCAGGCGTACATCCGCCGGGTGGAGCAGGTTTGCGGCGTGCCGGTGCTGCACGTCTCGGTCGGCCCGGAGCGCGACCAGATGGTGATGGTCCCGGCATGAGGCGCATCCTGGCGGCTGCCCTGCTGTCCGGCATGCTGATCCTGGCGGGCTGCACCACCGAAGCGCCCCCGCCGGAACCCACCCCCACGCCCAGTGCAACCCTTCCCCCCACTGCCACCATCGAGTGGTTCCCCGCCACTGCCACACCCACCATGCTGCCCACCCAGGCACCCACCGCCACCCCCGACCTGCCGCTGGGATTGGGTGCAGAACTGCTGCGCGATGACTTTTCCAACGCCGCCGCCTGGCAGACCGGCGTGACCAATGCCGGGAACATCCTTTTGGGCGAGGGGACGCTCAACCTTGCCGTCCAGCAGCCGCGTTCCTCGCTCGCCAGCCTGCGTTCCGCACCCAGGCTGGATGATTTTTACCTGCAGGTGACTGCCTCGCCGGGCTTGTGCTCTGCCGGGGACCATTACGGCATTTTGTTCCGGGCAGCTTCCGCCTGGGATGGCTACCGCCTGCTGGTGGACTGCGCCGGGCAGGTGCGCCTGGAGCGCATCCGCAACAGCGGCGTGGTGCTGGTGCAGGACTGGACGCCCCTGGTGGGTTTAAAACCGCTGGATTTCTTCCACCTGCGGCTGGGGGTTTGGGCGGCAGGGAGCGACTTCCGCATCTACGCCAACGACATCCTCCAGTTCACCGCCCGCGACCCGGTTTACATTTCCGGAGTGGCGGGTGTGTTTGCCCGGGCGGGCGGCGAGACGGGAGTCTCGGTCACCTTCACCGACCTGGTGATCACGGAAGTGGACCGGGGATTGATTCCCCCCACGCCAACGCTCACCCCCGCGCCGTAAAGCAGGGATGACCGTACAGGCGGGACACAGCTGACCCAATCCCTGTTTTTGTAGGGGTGGGGCTTGTCCCCACCCATTTGTCATTGCGAGGCGTTCTTTGCCGAAGCAATCTCTGTTTTGTAGGGGCAGGGCTCGTCCCTGCCCCCACGCGCCAACCGCAATCCCTGTTTTTGTAGGGGCGGTCTGGTGATGCGTCCACCCCGCCAAAAGGGCATTATTTACGCTGGAAGCGCGGGTCGCGCTCCAGGGTCAACCGCAAACCAGTCTCCAGGGAGA
>ENA-UOWE01002217-UOWE01002217.1-activated-sludge-metagenome-genome-assembly--contig:-NODE-2217-length-21752-cov-4.413559_pt1 | contig 21752 bp, 17 predicted proteins | sample MGYA00249841_ERZ761562 | MGnify/ENA primary metagenome ERZ761562 (study PRJEB28883, sample SAMN05720200) | activated sludge metagenome | isolation source: Anaerobic digester | place: Japan... | reverse complement strand
GCAAAGAAATACAACACTCAAAAAACTGTACCACAAGAAAAAATAGAGGAATTGAAAGCCATTTTGCGACTCTCACCTTCTTCGATAAATATCCAGCCTTGGAAGTTTACTTTTGTGCAAAATCCGGAAATAAAGGCAAAACTAGCTTCCGTTTCGATGCACAATACAGAGAAAATAAATCAAGCGCAACTGTTGGTTGTATTTAGCGTTGCCGATGATTTGGATGCTTTCGAGAATGAGGTAGTCAACGAATTTCCTCAATTCAGAAAAGAAATGTTCCATAAAATAAAAACCTATAATTCTGAAGCCGATTTGAAAATATGGTTGGCCAAGCAAGTCTATATTGCCTTGGGAGTGGGTTTGACCGCCAGTGCTGCAATGGGTCTGGATTCGACCGCAATGGAAGGAATAGAAACAGATAAATACAAAACAATCCTCAATATGAAGGATTACAAACCCTTATTTGCTATGGCTGTAGGTTATGGAGCGGAAGAAGATGCCAACCGACTTGAGGTAACTCCAAAATCAAGAAGAGTACTGGAGGATGTAGTTGAAACTATTTAAACCAATTCATTTTAACACTACTGTCAAAAATAATAAAAACATGAAAAAAATAATTTTGTTGTTTACCATTTTAATACTGTCGGTTAATGCTAGCTTTTCTCAAGAAAATAGCTTTAAAAAACCTGATTATGATCTGATTAAAAAAAATATAGAAGACAAATCCTCTAATTATTATTATCCCAAATTATTAGAAAGAATGATTTCTAATGATACGCTATTAGATAACGAAGATTATAGACACCTTTATTTAGGCTATGTTTTTAACCCAAAGTACAGTTCGTTTTTTAAATCTTCGACCGAAGAAAAGCTTAGAAAATATTATCAAAACGAAAAGATTAATGAAAAAGAGTATGATGAAATTATAAAATTGGGCGAACAATCCATTAAAGAATTTCCTTTTGATTTGCGACAAATGAATTATCTAGCCTACATTTATCACTTAAAAGGAGATGAAATTTCAGCAAAAAATATATCCAATAGATTTCATAAAATTATTTTAGCCATTATGTCAACTGGTGACGGTCAAAAGTGCGAAACTGGACTTCATGTCATTTCAGTTAGCCACGAATATGTGATCCTAAATCTATTTAAACTTCAAAACATTTCGCAAAGTCTAGTTGAAAATTGCGATTATATGGCTTTTGAAAAAGGAAAATACAAAGTAGATGGTATCTATTTTAGCATCGAAAAGATATTAGCAGATGAAGCGAAACTTTTTAAAGGAAAATAAAACCGTCAGCAGTTGCATTAGAATCGAATTGGCAAGAATTTTAAAAATTAAAAAGACGATTACTACTTAAAATGGCCGTTTTTTCAAACTGACTTTGTATGCTAAAAAAGAATAAACTAAATAGTATAAATTATGGAAATACGATTGTTAAGCGAAGAAAATGTATATCCTACAAATGAAGTTTTAGAAATTATATTAGGAGAAAGCTATGTTGTATTTAATAAATTCATAGAAATTATTACCAATAAAAACATTGGTTTAGGGGTAGAATGGAGATATTATAAAGACGGAAAATCTTGGTTGTGCAAAGTATCATTAAAAAAAAAGACTGTTTTTTGGTTATCTGTTTGGGATGGCTATTTTAAAATCGGGTTCTATTTTGCTGAAAAAAATAGTTCAGAAATTGAAAATTTAGATATAGCAAACACTATAAAAGAAGATTTTAAAGTCAGTAAAAAAATAGGTAAATTGATACCTTTAGCAATTTCTATGAACAGAAAAGAACAAATTACTGATGTTTTAAAAATAATTGAATACAAAAAGAATCTAAAATAATTTATTGAGTACAAAAAATGAAACACAACAAAGCAAAGGATTCAGTTGACATTCAAAGGCAACAAAACTGATTTCAAATCCTAAATTATAGAGTTGTCCTAAATTATTAAGTGGTTTTCAAAAGAAATTGAAAACCACTTTTTTTTGTTCTCTTGGTGCTCAAAATCATTTTTTTTAAAATTATTTTGTCTAGAATTTTTATTAATCGTAATATTGCAATATAAAAATATAATAATGGGAGCTTCTAAAACCGATAGTTTTACAGAAAAACAAAACGAACTAGCCATTCTAGCCAAAGCCTTGGGACATCCAGCACGAATTGCCATTATAGAGTATTTATTGAAAGTAGATGCTTGTATTTGTGGCGATATTGTAAACGAATTGCCCTTGGCACAACCAACTATTTCGCAGCATTTAAAAGAACTCAAAAACGCAGGTTTAATCAAAGGAAACTTCGAAGGAACTTCTATTTGCTATTGTATTGACGAACTGGGATTCGAAAAAATAAAAGGCTTTTTCCAAGATATTACAAAGTATTTGGAGAAAAGAAAAAACAATTGTTGCTAATTATAAATTCAGATAAAATGAAACTATCAGAAGTAAAAAACATTTTGAAGTCCGTAGAAGCGGTAAACTTCATTTTGACAGATGGAACAATGGTTCCAGAACATTTTCACGTAACTGAAGTAGGTTTAATTACCAAAAACTTCATTGATTGTGGCGGAACGGTTCGCAAAGAAAACGTGGTCAACTTTCAATTGTGGGATGCTAATGATTTTGAACACCGTTTGAAACCACAAAAATTATTGAACATCATCGAATTGTCCGAAAAGGTTTTGGGAATCGAAGATTTTGAAATTGAAGTGGAATATCAGGCACAAACTATCGGCAAATACGATTTGGATTTCGATGGAAAAAATTTCGTTTTATTAAACAAACAAACCGCTTGTTTGGCGCAAGACCAATGTGGCATTCCTACCGAAAAACAAAAAGTGAGATTGTCGGATATTAAAATCGAACAAAGTTGCTGCACTCCAGGCGGAAGCTGTTGTTAATTTTTAAATACTAAAACCAATATAAATGACCTCAACTAAAACCAACCTATTTCCAGAAATTGAAAATGTAATCAGCACTTTAAACTTCGAAAGTACTTCTGAGGAACGTAAAATTGTTTTACAACCACTTATCGATTTTATTCAAAGAAAATCAGACGAACAAAAAGAAATTCGCTTAAATCTGATATGTACGCACAATTCCAGACGAAGTCACTTATCACAAGTTTGGGCGCAAACTGCGGCAGCGCATTATGGAATTCAAAATGTGTTTTGCTATTCGGGTGGAACAGAAGCTACGGCTATGTTTCCAATGGCAGCCAAAACATTGGAAAAACAAGGCTTTCAAATCAAGACCATTTCCGAAGGAAACAACCCAGTTTATGCGATAAAATATTCGGAGAATGCGCATCCAATTATTGGTTTTTCGAAAACTTTTGATGATGATTTTAATCCTCAATCGGAATTTGCAGCAATTCTAACTTGTTCTTCAGCCGATCAAGGTTGTCCGTTTATTGCAGGTGCCGAAAAACGAATTCCTATTACTTTTGAAGACCCAAAAGCCTTTGACAACACCCCACAACAAGCCGAAAAATATGAGGAAAGAAGTGTGCAAATTGCCACCGAAATGTTCTATGTTTTCTCCCAAATAAAAAATTAATATGTCAGCAAATAATTGTGCACCAGTTGTGGAAAGAAAGAAATTAAGCTTTCTCGACAGTTACCTTACCCTTTGGATTTTCTTGGCAATGGCTTTGGGAGTTTTGATTGGATATTTCATTCCTTCGAGTGGTAATTTTATCAATTCCTTTTCAAGCGGAACAACTAATATTCCGTTAGCCATTGGCTTGATATTAATGATGTATCCACCCTTGGCAAAAGTGAAATACGAACAAATGGGAGAAGTTTTCAAAAACACTAAAGTTCTTGGCGCTTCCTTATTCCTAAACTGGATTGTTGGTCCCATTTTGATGTTTTTTTTAGCATTATTATTACTAAATGGTTATCCCGAATATATGATTGGGGTAATTCTAATTGGTTTAGCGCGCTGTATTGCGATGGTGGTAGTTTGGAATGATTTAGCCGATGGAAATCGCGAATATGCTGCAGGTTTAATCGCTTTGAACAGTATTTTTCAAGTGTTGTTGTATAGCGTTTATGCTTATGTTTTCATCACGATTTTGCCTCCTTATTTTGGTTATACTGGTTTTGAAGTCAACATCAGTATTGGACAAATTGCCGAAAGTGTGGGCATTTATTTGGGAATTCCTTTTGCATTAGGAATCATCAGTCGGTATGCCTTGATCGCAATGAAAGGATCAGAATGGTTTGAAACTAAATATGTGCCTTTTATTTCTCCAATTACATTGATTTCATTACTGTTTACAATTGTTTTAATGTTCAGTTTGAAAGGCGAATTGATTGTTCAAATTCCGTTAGATGTGTTGAGAATTGCCGTTCCTTTGGTGATTTATTTCACGATAATGTTTGTCATCAGTTTCTTCATCGGGAAATATTTTGGTGCCGATTATTCGAAATCAACAGCGATTGCTTTTACCGCAACAGGAAACAATTTCGAATTGGCAATTGCTGTTTCTATTGGAGTTTTTGGTATTAATTCAGGTCAGGCTTTTGCTGGAGTAATTGGGCCTTTGGTAGAAGTGCCAGCTTTGATAGCTTTGGTGAACGTTGCGTTTTGGTTTAGGAAAAAGTATTTTTATAAAGCAATATAATTTTGAAAATTATATAGAAAAAAGGCTCTTTTAAAACATTCGATTTTAAAAGAGCCTTTTCATTAAAACACAGGTGTTATACTTTTTTCTCCCCGTGCAAATGTCTTATAATTTCAGCGATAAGTCCAGTCCATCCTGTTTGATGATTGGCTCCCAAGCCTTTTCCTGTATCCCCATCAAAATATTCAAAAAACAAATTGTTTTTATTGAATTCTGGATCTTTTTGGAATTTCTCGTATTCGCCATACATTGGAATATTTTTTTTAGAATCTGGGATAAAGAGCGCCAATAATCTTTGAGCAACTCCTTCGGCAGCTTCTTTTAGAGTCGTTTCATTTCCTGATCCTGTAGGATAACTCACTTTGAAATCATCGCCATAATAGCTGTGGAATTTTTCTAATGAGTCTAAAATTAAGTAATTCATTGGAAACCAAATGGGACCTCTCCAATTGGAATTTCCACCAAACATATCGCCTGTGGCTTCTGCTGGGGTGTAATCTACTTGGATAATTCCACCATCATGTTTGAATTTATAAGGATTCTCTTTGTGGTATTTGGACAAAGAACGAACACCAAAATCAGATAAAAATTCTTCTTCATCAAACATACGTTTTAAAATCATTTTCATTCGATGTCCTCTTAGAGTCGATAATAATCGTGTTTCGCCTTCACCCGGGGTGTACCAACTTGATACTAAACTAGCCAAGTCTGGGCGGTTTTTTAAAACCCATTCCACACGACGTTTGAATAAAGGCAATTTATCGAGCAATTCGGGTGTTAATACTTCGACAGCAAAAAGTGGAATTAAACCCACCATAGAACGAATTTTTAACAACTCGGCATCACCGTTACTCTTATGGAGCATATCGTAATAAAACTGATCTTCTTCGTCCCAAAGACTTAGATGATTGTCTCCCAATTCTTGCATCGCTCCAGAAATATGCAGAAAATGTTCAAAGAATTTGGAAGCCATATCCTGATAAACAGGGTTTTTTAATGATATTTCGCAAGCAATACGCAACATATTCAAGCAATACATTGCCATCCAACCTGTTCCATCGGCTTGTTCTAAATGACCTCCTGTAGGCAAGTCGGCTGAACGATCAAAAACTCCAATATTATCCATTCCGAGGAATCCACCTCCAAAAATGTTATTTCCATTTTCGTCTTTCAAATTCACCCACCAAGTAAAATTGAGTAGCAATTTGTGAAAAATACGTTCCAAAAATACCGTATCGCCAACTCCCCCATTGGTTTCTTTGTCAATTTCATACACTTTCCAAGTTGCCCACGCATGAACAGGCGGATTCACATCAGAAAACGACCATTCATAAGCTGGAATTTGCCCGTTAGGATGCATATAATATTCCCGCAGAATAACTGATAATTGTCTTTTGGCAAAATCAGGATCCAATCTTGCCAAAGGCAAAGTATGAAATGCCAAATCCCAAGCAGCAAACCAAGGATACTCCCATTTGTCGGGCATCGATAGAATATTGGATGTATAGAGATGTTTCCAAGTACTATTTCTTCCTTCGTTTCGTCCATTTTCTGGTTTTGGTTTAGATGGATCTCCTTTTAGCCATTCAAAAACATTGTAATAATACCATTGTTTGGTCCAAAGCATTCCAGCATAAGCCTGACGCTGAATCGATTTTAATTTTTCGTCTTTCACTCCTTTTTGAATAGGAGCATAAAATTCGTCAGCTTCGTCAATTCTTTTTTGAAAAATTGCATCAAAATCTTCAAAAACATCAATAGGATTGCCATTTGTGAAACGAAGTCGGTATTCTTTTTTTCCATTTCCTGGAATGATATCATCATAAAGTACAGATGCTTTGGTTCCGACAGCTTCTGGATTTACTCTATCGCTTTTTTTATTAATTATATAATCATTTATACCATCTTTAGTATAAGCTGATTGGGCTGGCGATCCATATAATTTCTCGTAATTGGTTTTATTATCACAAAATAATAGGTCTTTAGCCTCTTCGGCAAACAAGTTAAAACTACCAACTGTGTGGTGATACACTTCAATTAATGATTTTCCAATTCCTTTTAAAAGAGGTTTGTGTTTGTAATTTTCGTATCCCCAACTCCAAGTATTTCTAAACCAAATGGTAGGCAAAACCGTGATTGGAGCTGCTTCTTTTGACCTATTTTCTACTGTTACTTTTATTAAAATATCCTGTTCATCGGCTTTGGCATATTCGATAGTAATATCAAAATATTCATTATTGTCAAAAATTCCAGTATCAATTAATTCATATTCGGTTTCTAGACGAGACCTTTTTTTGCTTTCTTCGATTAATTTTTGGTACGGAAAAGGTTTCTGCGGATACTTATAAAGCATCTTTTGATAGGAATGCGTTGGCGTGGAATCTTGATAATAATAAATTTCTTTTACATCCTCTCCATGATTGGATTCAGCTGGCGTCAATCCAAAAAAGCGTTCTTTTAGAATACGGTCTTTGTGATTCCAAAATGAAAAGGCAAAACAAATGTGTTGCTTATTATCTGAAATACCTCCAATACCTTCTTCACCCCAACGATAAGCTTTAGAACGTGCCATATCGTGAGTGGTACTTCCCCAGGCATAACCACTTTGAGAATAATCTTCTCTAACAGTTCCCCATTGACGATCGGTTAAATAAGGCCCCCATTTTTTCCAACCTTTATTATCGGCTCTTAGTTTTAAACGTTCTTTTTCTGCATTGGTTTCAACTCCACTTTCTGACATACTCATTCTGTTTTGATTCTGAATCGCAATTTATATAAAACGAGTCTAAAAACACCTATAGAATTGGTAAAAATCAATTGATTTAATTACTGAAAAACTATTTATAAATTGTTTTATTATTGTATTTGTAGAATTGCTAGAAAGTCAAAGTTTTGCTCTATTCTTTTTTCAAAAAGTAGTATTTCTTGAGGCCCTAAACCTTTTTTTATGGTAATTTTGCAGGAGCAGTTTAGAATATTTAACTTATAACAACAAAATTATGGGATTTTTTTCGGCCTTAATAGGCAATGCAGGAGCAGTAAGTCAGGAAAGTTTAGTAAAAGATTATGGCAAATTATTAATCGAAAGTGAAGAAATTGAATTGGGTTTCAAACTCATTCGCGATGTGTTTATTTTTACCAATAAACGTTTGATTTTGGTAGAAAAACAGGGCATAACAGCCAGCAAAATTGAATACAAATCCATTACTTACAAGAGTATCTCAAGATTTAGCGTTGAAACAGCAGGTACTTTTGATTTGGAAGCCGAACTAAAAATTTGGGTTTCGAGCGAAACTCATCCAAGTATTGTAAAACAATTTAACAAATCGGTCAATCTATATGACGTTCATATGGTTTTGGCTACGCATGTTTTAAATTCATAAAAAACACTTGCTTTCCAATCATTTTAAGTCATTTGGAGCGGGATTTTGAACAAAAAAGTATCGAGAAGCCTTTAAGAATTTGGCTTTTCGATACTTTTTCATTTCTTTGATTATGGAATTAATTTCAACGTAATGACATCGTGAGAAGCAATATCGGCAGTTAAATTCTTTTTGGTTGTTCCTGCGTCTTTGTTTTTCCAAAGGTCTTTGATTTTGAAAATAGTTTTATTGAAATCGGCTTCAAAACCAAAATCGGCATCCTTGATTGGGTTTTTCTTCCAATCGAAATTGACTTTTTTAGGCAATTCTGTTCTATTCAAAAACGTGATTGCCCAAGCTCCATCGGACAAGGGTTTTACCCATACTGCTACTCCATCTTCAACCGTTAATTTGAAGCCTTGAATTCCTAGTTTGTCTTGGTTTACGGCAATCAGATTTTTATTGGTTAAAATAGCCAATGTTTCAGGACTCATTTTTCTAAAATCATTTCCTGCAATAAGTGGCGAAGCAAGCATACACCACATACTAAAATGGGTTTTATCCTCGGTATTGGTCATTCCGTCACCCACTTCCATCATATCAAAATCGTTCCAATGATCTGGACCCGAATATTTACGGATGTCTTTGCGCATTTCGGCAATTTTCATAAATCCCCAAGACGACCAATTGCCTTCTTCGTGGTGAAATTCGCAATCAAAACAAGGATAAATATCGCCCGAAATTCTCCAAAGATTCCCCATCGGTTTTGCCCATTCCCAAGGTTGATTATCACCCCATTCGCACAAGCTAAAAACAATAGGTCGCCCAGCAGTTTTTAGTGCATTACTCATTGTTTTATAAGCTTCTGGAGCTGTGATTCCTGCCGTATTACACCAATCATATTTGAGATAATCAATCTCTAAGCTGGCATAAAAACGAGCGTCTTGGTATTCAAATCCACGAGTTCCAGGATAGCCCGCACAAGTTTGAGTACCGGCACAATTGTACAAGCCAAATTTCAATCCTTTGGAATGTACATATTCAACTAAAGCTTTCATTCCGTTGGGAAATTTTATGGGATCTGGAACTAAATTTCCGTTGGCATCACGCTCTTTTGTCATCCAACCATCATCTAAAACAATATAATTGTATCCTGCAGCAGCCATTCCTGAAGCCACCATAATATCGGCGGTTTCTTTAACTAATTTTTCGTCGATGTTGGTTTCAAAAGTGTTCCAAGAGTTCCAACCCATTGGTGGTGTCATTGCCAAACCGTCAAATTTTCCAGCGGCTTGAGTTACTTTATTTCCTTGGCTAAAGCCCGAAAATGCTACAAACAAAAGAATAAGAGGCAGTGTTATTTTTTTCATTTTTAAATGTTTTTTATTGTACTGTTTTAATGATTATTTCTGTTGATTTTAATCCATTGGCTGTAGCCGAAAGTTTCACTTCTCCTGCTTCGCCAGTAGTTTGAATAATGACTTGAGCCAAACCATTGAATAATTTTCGTTTGTAATTATCCGCTTTGGTAATCAATTGAATCGTTCCCGGATTTTGATTAACCACATCCCAACTGTTTACTTTCAATAATGGTGTGGCAACAATTGCAAGGGTGTTTTTGCCTGAATGCAACATCGTTTTATCTAATAGAAATGTGTCGCCATGCTTGTTTTCGGGAATGGCATCTGCTATTTTTTTGCCATTAATAAAAATAGATTGCTGTTTTCCAAGACTATTATAAAAGAAATTAATTGTTGATTCAGTGTAATTTGCAGGCAATTCGAACTCGGTTCTGTAAACGATGTTTTTTACTTTTTCGCCAAAAGCTGCATTTCTATCATCTGTAAAGGCTTTTTGCCAAGAATCGGTTGCTACATTTTCCTTGGTTTCGTCTGAAACATTAAAATCGGCAACCATTTTTTCTTTCAAATTTTCGATATTCAAAACAGTTATAGTTTCCAGATATTTATCAGCTTCCAGCGAGGTTGGATTTCCGTTGCCAACGCCAATAATTTTGGCTGGACCAGAAATAGTAAAACTAACTTCGTTATCGGCAATTGGAACATGAAGTCCTGATTTGTCTTTAGCACTAACCGTTATTAGTGCAATATCATTTTTCGATGCTTCTAAACTATTTTTATTCGATTCTAAATTCAGAATTGCTGCTGCTCCAGTAGTTTTCACAACATCGGTAATGATTTTCTTGCCGTTTTTATATCCAATAGCTTCAAGGGTTCCGGGACTATAACTGACATTCCATTCCAAATGGCTGTCTTTTTGCATTGTTTTTTTGCCTAAACTCTTTTTGTTCAAAAAAAGTTCTACCTCATCACAATTGCTGTAGGCCCAAACTTCTATACTTTGATTTTCTTTGCCAGTCCAATTCCAATGCGGCAAAAGGTGTAAAACGGGTTGGTTTTGCCACCACGATTTCAAATACCAAGCGGTGTCTTTGTAAAATCCACATTGATCGACCATACCAAAATAAGAACCCACCGACGGAAAGTCGAATGGCGTTGGTTCTCCCCGATAATCAAAACCTGTCCAAACAAACATTCCGGCTAAATACGGACGGGAGTTATAATGTTTCCAACCGTTTTCTATGCTAATAAAACTAGCACTTGGAGCTTTGTCATAAGCCGGCATAATACGTTTTTGGTTATCCCGATAATATTCGCCACGAGTGGCATTGGTACTTCCTTCTTCGGTTCCCCAAAGACATTGATTGGGGAATAATTGATGTTGTTTGTCGGTACTTTTATTCGCAATATAATTGATTCCCAACAAATCCATTACCGTTGTGATTCCGTTACTGCCAATTCCACCGCTAAAGGCTGCTGTTGCTGGTCTTGTTGCATCAATAGATTTTACATAAGATTGCATCGAACTTGCAATTCGAGCTCCAACAATATCATTTTCAATTCCCCATTCTTCGTTTCCAACACTCCAACTAATGATGGACGGATGGTTTCTATCTCGTTCTATCATTTTTTTAACATCATTAAGTTGATTTTGTGTGCTTCCCATCAACCTGTTTTCGTCAATGACTAGCATTCCCAAGCGGTCGCAAGCCTCTAATAATTCAGGAGTTGGTGGGTTATGCGAACATCGGTAGGCATTACTACCAAACGATTTTAAGGTCTTGATTCTAAAATCCTGCAAGGCATCAGGCATTGCTGCTCCAACTCCTGCGTGATCTTGATGATTGTTTGTCCCTTTTATTTTGATGTGCTTTTCATTCAGAAAAAAACCTTCGTTAGCATCAAACCGAATGGTTCGGATTCCGAAAGTAGTTTCAAAAGTGTCAACCAATTTTTCATCTTCAAAAATCGAGGTTGTCATTTGGTACAAATATGGATTTTCGATTGACCAAAGTGTTGCGTTTTCAACCGTCAAATCGCAGGTAAAGTCTTTGGTTTCTCTTGGATTTAAAGAACAGGAATTGATTGTTTTTTCGGTGATTTTTTTTCCAGTTGCATCCTTAATTGTTTGAATAATTTGGAATGATTTTGAAGCTTTTCCATCATTTGCAACCGTAACCAAAGCATTTACCGTGGTTGTATTGTCTTTTGTTTTGGTTTTTACAAAAGTGCCGTTTTGAGGAATATGAAGTTCATTGCTTTTATTGAGCCAAACGTGGCGATAGATTCCGGCACCTTCATAAAACCAGCCTTCTTCCATCGTGGCATCCACTCGAACGGCGATTGTATTTTCGCCACCATAATTGATATAATCAGTAATATCGTATTCGAAGCCCAAATAACCGCTATCTTGATTGCCCAAATAATGACCGTTTATCCAAACAATTGAATTACGAAAAACACCATCAAAAGCAAGATGAATTCGGCGTCCCAAATCGCTTTGTGGAATGGTAATTTTCTTGCGATACCAACCAATACTTTTGTCTGGAAAATTGCGTCCAATGGCTTTGAAACCGTGACTAAAACTGGCGTCTTTGCTAAAACCTTGTTCGACTGCCCAATCGTGTGGCAGGTCTAATTTTCGCCACGAGCGATCATCAAAATTGGCATTGGCAGCGCCATCACCAAAACCTGCTTTGGCCAAATACGAGAAATAAGCAATTCCGGTATTAAAATCTTTCTTTGTATCGGAGGGATGACCAAAAGCAAATCTCCAATCTTTGTCGAGGGAAATATGATCTCTATTTTGCTCCTTTGAACCTGATTGTGAAAAAACAGAAAGGCAAAAACTAAAGAAAATAAGTAGTAGAAATGGTGTTTTAAGAGTATTTTTCATTTGCAAATAATTAACTGGTGCAACATACAATAATACAGAATAAGGACAGAAAACAATGATACTTTATTGTCAAAATTTAATCTAAACTTTACAAGAAGTTAATTTTGGGGATTTATAAAACTTGGATAAAATTATTTATATATTGCACTACAACAAAAGCTACTTTGTAGTATTTGCAAATTACCTCCAATTGAAACCGTATATTTGTTTTTACTAATTTAAAAACTAATAACTAAAACAGAATCTTAATTGAACGGCAAAATAAAATATGAGTTTTCAGAAAAATCTTGGCAACATTCTTCGCCAAGCGGTTGGTATTTTGTTGCTCTTCCAAAAGAAATGTCAAAAGAAATAAGAAGTATTTTAAAATTTCAAGAAGAAGGTTGGGGACGTTTAAAAGCTGTAGCAAAAATTGGCAAAAGTGAATGGAAAACAGCCATTTGGTTTGATACAAAAATTAACACATACTTATTGCCATTAAAAGCTGAAATAAGAAAAAAAGAAAATATTTCAGCGGAAAAAGAAATAGATGTTACTATTTGGCTTTAACCTATTATTGGATAAAACAAAATTTTCAATATAAAAACTAAATTTACTATATTCACATCCTAATCAACAATAAACCACCCCAATACAATGTTTAGAAGTTGTGATTTGAGGTGTAATAAAGAAAAATAGTAAATGAAAAAATCAGTTTCGCTAATTATAATGCTCCTCACATTCTACATTTCGAGCGCTCAGATAAAAACAGTTTTTTGGCGTGTGGACAATCTTACTCAAATTGGCGGCAAATCTGTTACTGTAAGCGGAAGTCCCAAGGTCATTCAAACAGAATTGGGTACTGCGGTTGAATTTGACGGAATCAAAGATGGCCTTCTTGTAAATGATAATCCGATGAACGGAGCCACTGAATTTACCATTGAAATGATTCTAAAACCGTATTCAGGTGGAGCAGTTGAACAACGCTATCTCCATTTTCAACAAGACGACAATAATAGAATATTGGCAGAGTTGCGTAACAATAATAATTTGAATTGGAGTCTGGATACTTTTATTAAATCTGGGACTTCAAACCAAACTTTATTGGATTATTCCTTAGTGCACAGCATGAATAATTGGGTGCATATAGCTTTGACTTATAAAAATGGCGTAATGACAAGTTTTGTAAATGGCATACAAGAATTGATAGGTGCGGTTAGTTATCAAGTAGTAAATTCTGGGCAAACCTCATTGGGTGTTCGAATGAATCAAGTGGCTTGGTTCAAAGGAGCGATTCATTCTGTAAAAGTTACTCATGAAGTGCTTAATCCCTCCCGTTTTATGAAAACAACGGATTTTCTGGGACTTCAAAACCTAGAAAAAAACCAGTTGACAAGTCAGATTTCAACCAATCCAATGGTTACCTCTACCCTTTTGAAATACCAATTAGAAGAATCATCCAACGTTTCCATTAAACTCTTTACCATCCAAGGAAAAGAAGCGATTTCTCTTTTTGATGGTTATAAAAATGCTGGAAATTATGAATTAAAAATTAATCGTGATTATTTGAAAGCAGGAGTTTATTTAGTAGTAATTCATTCTGGGAACAAAAAATCTGTTCACAAACTCATTATTAATCCTTAATTGTAAAGTTAGAATCCTAAAAGACTTTGAAAATTACAAAACCGCAAATTCGCAAATTATAAACTCAATAGTAATTTATAATTTGCGAATTTGTGGATACTCTTTTTAATGAAATTTGTTAGGAAACAACTTCCTCTTCTTCATCTACAAATTCCATGTGGTCTTCTATTTCGGTAGCTTTTTCAGGTTTCGAAGCTTTGAGTGCGTTGAATTTTTCTAGTTGTTCTAATTCGTCTTCATCACCACTAAAATAAGGAAAAACGTCCACAATTGGCGATTCAGAAATGGCTGGAATGGTATAGTCGCCCATTGTTCCTTTCATTACTTCGATGGTGTTGTCGTAAGCTTCTTTGACATCGTTGGCTTGTACTAAAACATACATATTGGTTTTGCGTTCTTTGCCACTTTCTTCGTCATAGGCCATTAATGAAACTTTGGATTTAAACCAACGATCGGCATTTTCGAAAGGATGAATTTCGGCATAATTGGCCACTTTTATATTCGTGATTTTAAATTCTTCACTAATATAAGCTTTCATTTCTTCGTTGATTCTGGATTCGGCTTCTGTATAGGATAAAGCATCAACCAAATAGGGTTCGGTTGTGACTTTTTGGTTTCCAATTTCGTCAGTTTTTCTATATTTTACTTTGCATTCATACCACATTGCGCTCATAATTTATTTTTTTTTAAGGACGCCAAAGATAGCAGAAAGATTTTTTAATTTAGAGTTCGGATTTTAGATATAAAAGTTTATGGAATTGGGGCATTAAATTAAAAAACAGAAAACTGACAATCTTATATTAATTCCAATGAAATCTAAAATCTAAAATCCAAAATCTAAAATTCCTTTCCTTATCTTTGCACTTTCAAAAAATAAATATGGAAACTGTTTTAGAGAATACATTACCAGTAGGAAAGCCAAAATGGTTGAGAGTAAAACTCCCAATCGGTCAAAAATATACAGAACTTCGTGGATTAGTTGAGAATTACAAACTCAACACCATTTGTACCTCGGGAAGTTGTCCGAATATGGGCGAATGTTGGGGCGAAGGAACGGCCACTTTTATGATTTTAGGAAATATTTGTACCCGTTCTTGTGGATTTTGTGGCGTAAAAACCGGAAGACCAGAAACCGTAGATTGGGATGAACCTGAAAAAGTAGCGCGTTCTATAAAAATAATGAACATCAAACATGCCGTGATTACAAGCGTAGATAGAGACGATTTGAAAGATGGCGGTTCTATTATTTGGATAGAAACCGTAAAAGCTATTCGCAGGATGAACCCCAACACCACTCTTGAAACTTTAATTCCTGATTTTCAAGGCATCGAAAGAAATATTGATAGAATTGTGGAAGCCAATCCAGAAGTAGTTTCGCATAATATGGAAACCGTTAGAAGATTGACTCGCGAGGTACGCATTCAAGCCAAATACGACCGAAGCTTGGAAGTATTGAAATACTTGAAAGAAAAAGGAATTCGCAGAACCAAATCAGGAATCATGTTAGGTCTTGGCGAAACCGAAGAAGAAGTTTTTGAAACCATGCGCGAATTATATGCAGCCAAAGTTGACATTGTAACCATTGGCCAATACTTACAACCCAGCAAAAAACATTTGCCCGTAAAAGAATTCATAACTCCAGAACAATTTGCTAAATACGAAGCTTTCGGATTAGAATTAGGATTCCGTCACGTAGAAAGTGGCCCATTGGTGCGTTCTTCGTATAAAGCTCAGAAACATATATTATAAAAAAGTTAACTGATTAATCGTTTCAACGGTTAAACGATTAACCAGTTAAAACAATTAAGCTAAAAAAATTGAAAACAAGAATTGCTATAAATGGTTTTGGAAGAATTGGACGAAATTTATTTCGCTTGCTTTTGAACCATCCTACCCTAGAAGTTGTTGCCATTAATGACATTGCCGACAAAAAAACAATGGCGCATTTAATCAAATATGACAGCATTCACGGGGTTTTGCCATCGATTGTTTCTTCTGATGAAAAAGGAATTATCGTGGACGGAAAACATTATCTTTTTTTCCACGAGAAAAGCATTTCTAAGCTCGATTGGAAATCTGCCAACATTGATGTTGTTGTGGAATCGACTGGAAAATATAAAACTTTCGACGAAATTAACGCTCATATTTTGGCTGGAGCCCAAAAAGTTATTCTTTCTGCCCCTTCAGAGGTCGATACTATTAAAACAGTGGTTTTGGGTGTCAACGAACATATTTTGGACGGAACTGAAACAATCATTTCAAATGCTAGCTGTACGACCAACAACGCCGCTCCAATGATGAAAATCATCAACGAACTTTGCGGAATAGAACAAGCTTACATTACCACCATTCATTCTTATACAACTGACCAAAGTTTGCATGATCAACCGCACAAAGATTTACGTCGAGCTCGTGGTGCAAGTCAATCTATTGTTCCAACAACTACTGGTGCTGCCAAGGCTTTGACAAAAATTTTTCCAGAATTTGAAGGTAAAATTGGGGGTTGCGGTATTCGTGTTCCCGTTCCAGATGGCTCGTTGACTGATATTACATTCAACGTAAAACGTGCCGTAAGCATCGAGGAAATCAATGCCGCTTTCAAACTTGCTTCTGAAACGAATTTGAAAGGTATTTTGGCTTATACCGAAGACCCTATTGTTTCGGTTGACATTATTGGCAACAGAAATTCTTGCCTGTTTGATGCTCAATTAACATCGGTTATTGATAAAATGGTGAAAGTAGTGGGTTGGTATGACAACGAAATTGGATATTCTTCCAGAATTATTGATTTAATTATTTTAACTACTTAAAAAATAATTCAATACCTTTACCCACTTCATAAGGAAATCTCAAATGTCGGATGAAATCAATTCTATTTTTTTTCTTATTCGTTAGTATCTTTTCATTTTCTCAAAAGAAAAAACCGGTTGAAAAGATCGATAGCATTGCCTATTACAACAATTTGCGTGATGTAAATGTAAAAGCAAATAAATATAAGGATGCACTTCATTACACCCAAAAAGCAATTCAGTATTCTAAAATTAACCACAACACTGATGCCTTAATAAATGAGAATTTCAGCTTAGGAAAATTGTATTATGATGTCAAAAAATATGATGATGCGTTAAAATATTTCAACAATAGTCTTACATTATCTAAAACAAATACTCCAAATTCTTTGCAAGCAACAGCCTATTATTACTTAGGAATGTGCTTTATGAAAAAAAGAAGTTATACCAATGCCAAATATAATTTTGACCAAGCCGAATCACTATACAATACCCTAGAAATTATTGATCATGCTGATTTAATTAACCTTCAGCGAGGTATCATTTACAAATCAGATAAGAAATATGATTTGGCTTCTACACTTTTTAATCAAATAATCGTCAAACCTGATAGTCCATCTATTTTAGATAGCAAATCTGAGGCTCTTTATCAAATTGGAACTATAGAAATGGCTCAAAATAGAAATAATTTGGCATTGACTTATTTCAATAAAGCTTTGGCATTAAATTCTAAAAGCAAAAATCTAGAACAAAAATCAGCTATTTTACTTGCCTTAAGTACGGTTTATGAAAAAATGCTGGATCGAAATAGTGCTTACTCTTATTTGAAACAGCACACCAATTTAAAAGAAAGTATATCAATTATAGACAATGAAAAACTTGGAGTGGATGATTATGAAAACTTCAAGGAATCGGAACGTTTAAAAGAAATAAAACAAATAAATGAAGAAGCCAAACAGCAAGAAAAGGCATCTAAGTTTTCCAAACTGATTAGCATTCTTGCCATTGCATTAATATCGATTTTGTCATTATTGAGTTTGTCATTATACAAAAATAATATCATTAGAACTCAATCTAATAAATTATTAGAAGAGAAAAATAAAGAACTCATTATTGCTAAAGAAAAAGTAGAAAAAGCATCCAATGCCAGATCTGAATTCTTATCTACTGTAAGTCATGAACTTAGAACACCTTTAAATGCCATTAACGGTATTACTCACCTTTTATTAGAAGAGAATCCTAAGAAATCTCAAATGCAATATTTAGAATCTTTGCAGTATTCAGGGAATTATCTAACTAAATTTATCAATGATATTTTAGAAATCAACAAAATTGACTCGAGTAAAATACAAATCGAGCATATCAATTTTAACCTTAAACAATTAGTTGAAAATATACAAAGCTCATTGAAAGAGTTAGCTGTCGAAAACGACAATAGCTTTAATTTCAATATCGATTGTGAAATCCCCAATTATTTAATTGGTGACCCCACAAAATTATCTCAGATTTTAATGAATTTGATTAATAATGCCTTAAAATTTACTCATGATGGAGAGGTAACTGTGACCACAAAATTAGTTTCTGTTCGGGATAAAAAAGCATTTGTTTACTTTGAAGTGAAAGACAATGGTATTGGAATTCCTGAAGATAAATTCGAAAGTGTGTTCGACAGTTTTTCGCAAGGATCAATAGATATTAACCGAAAATACGGAGGAACAGGTCTGGGACTAACTATTGTAAGGAAACTAGTTCGATTATTAGGTGGAAAAATAAATCTTGAAAGTAAAGTAAATGAAGGCTCCACATTTAGTTTCGAATTACCATTCAAAATTTCTAAAAGGGTTCAAGATACTGACAAAAAAGAAACTACAATTGACACTATAGCCTTTGTAAACAAAAAAATATTGGTAGTCGAAGACAATAAAATTAATCAAATGATTACCAAAAAAATGCTGAACAACAAAGGCATTGAATGTGAGATAATTGACAATGGAGAAGAAGCGATAGAAGCCTGCAAAACAAACCAATATGATTTAATTTTAATGGACGTTCATCTTCCTGGAATAAATGGAACAATTGCCACCCAAGAAATAAGAAAATTTGACACCAAAACTCCTGTAATAGCACTCACAGCAATTTCGTTGAATGAAAACAGAGAAATGCTTTTGTCCTACGGAATGAATGATGTCATTACAAAACCCTTTGTACCTGAAGATTTCTATATTGCTATTGCAAAATATATTTAAGCTTCTAATAATTTAAAATCAATTCTTTAATCAAACTTCTCACGTTAGGTTCGGCTTTTTTAGCCGCTTCAAGAACCTCATCGTGCGAAACAGTTTCTATATTTTCCTCATTGCCCATATCAGTAATTACAGATAGTCCAAAACACTCCATATCCATATGACGAGCCACAATTATCTCAGGAACAGTGGACATTCCTACACAATCTGCTCCAAGAATTTTGACCATTTTATATTCGGCAAGCGTTTCAAATGTTGGCCCTTGAAGTCCAAGATAGATTCCATCGTGAACTGTAATATTAAGATTTTTAGCTAATGCTTTAGCCACAGCAATCATATTAATAGAAAAAGGTTCACTCATATTTAAAAAACGAGGGCCAAATCGTTCGTCATTTTTACCACGCAAAGGATGTTCCGGCATCATATTGATTTGATCTTTTAAAATTACAATAGACCCCACTTCGTAATTAGGATTTACACCTCCCGAAGCATTAGAAACAATTAATTTTTCGACTCCTAAATATTTCATTACACGAACCGGAAAAGTAACTTCTTTCATCGAATAGCCTTCATAAAAATGAAAACGACCTTGCATAGCAACCACTTTTTTGTTGCCAATAGTTCCAAAAACCAAAGCTCCTTTGTGTCCATGAACTGTCGAAACTGGAAAATTTGGAATTTCGCCATAAGGCAAAGTAAATTCTATTGCAATATCATCTGTAAAACTCCCCAATCCTGAACCCAAAATCACACCATATTCTGGATTGAAATTGGTTTTTTCTTTTATAAAACTAACCGTTTCTTGTACTTGTTCCCACATAATTTAGATTCTTTAATTTCAAAACTTAATCAGTCAAATGTAAAAATAAATTGGCATTAAAATCGAAATAAATCAAATAAAAAAGGTTTTAAAACTGCACTATTTTTCTACTCAAAAAGCTTATAAATAATACACTTTTGAATGTTATTCTTGTTTTTGTTTCAAGTAATCCGAAGGAGCAATTTTGTAGTATTCTTTGAAACAAGTACTAAAATACCCCGCATCATTAAACCCAACTTTATAAGCAATACCAGCAATATCGGTTTCGCCTGCATCTAGAAATTGTTTGGCTCTTTTGATGCGCATTTCTCTAACAAATTCTACAGGAGTCATATTGGTCAAACTTTTAAATTTTCTGTTGAATGTGACTCTGGAAATACTCAAGCTGTTGGAGATTACATCAATGTTGAATTTTGGATTGGTCAAATTGTTTTCTACAATCGCAATGCTATCTTTTAGAAATTGTTCGTCCTTGGTTGTAATGATTATTTCACTTGGTTCTAAAGCCATTGTTTTGACATTCGCTTGCAAGTTTTCAAAAAATTTCTTCCTCTGCTTAATTAAATTTTCTATAGAAGCCAATAAAAAATCGGTGTCGAAAGGCTTGGTAATATAATAATCAGCCCCATAATTCAAGCCTTCAATTTTGCTTTCGACAGATGATTTTGCCGTTAATAAAACCACTGGAATATGGCTAGTTTCCTCTGAATTTTTAAGCGCATCCAACAACTCAATGCCATCCATTTCGGGCATCATAATATCACTCAAAATCAAATCGGGCAGTTTTTTTGTGGCTATTTCTAAAGCTACTTTTCCGTTTTCGGCTTCTATTATTCGATAAAAACATTGCAACTGACTTTTCAAAAATTTTCTCAATTCATTGTTGTCTTCTACAATTAAAACCAATGGAAGATTAGTGTCGTTTTCGACTGCTACATTTTCATTGTTTTGAGCAATAACAAGAGGTTGTTTTTGATTTTTTTGAGCTACCGACGCTATAGTATTCGAATGACTTTGAAGCAATTCATTGTTTAAATCGATTGTTATAGCAACGGTGAGACCGCCATCAGTATTATTTACAGCATAAATAGATCCTTGATGCAACTGAACATATTCTTTGCAAAGTGCCAATCCAATTCCGGTTCCTACATTCTTATTTTTACCCGTGTTGGTTTCATAATAAAGTTTGAAAATGTCTTCCAATTTATTTTCATCCACACCCGTTCCTTGATCGACTACATATATTTTTAAAAAATTGTCTTTTTCTAAAGCAAGTTCTACTGTAATGACGCTATCATTTGGAGAGAATTTAAGGGCATTAGACAACAAATTATAGATTACAATATCTATTTTTTCCTTGTCGAGATTGGCATTTATGCTTCCAAAATTAGATTTTGTTTGAATTTTAATATTTTTTTCGTGTGCAATATGTACAAACAAAGTTATGGTTTCATTGATAAAAGTAACCATTTCAATAGGTGCGATATGAAGCTCTTCGTTGCCACTTTGTACTTTTCTAAAATCGAGTAATTGATTAACAAAACGAACTAATCTATCGGCATTTTTTCGGACGGTTTCGATGTATTCGTTCCCTAAAGGGCTTAAGTTTTCGTTTTTAGCAATTTCTTCAATTGGGTTTACAATGAGTGTTAAAGGAGTTCGCAATTCGTGTGAAATATTAGTAAAGAAACTCAATTTCAACTCGGTCATTTGATGTTCTACCACTACTTTATTTCGCAATTGAATCATCGAATACACAATTCTTCTGGACATTTCTAGCAATGCAAGAAAGATAATGGCGTATAAAAAATAAGCCCAATTGGTTTTCCAAAACGGAGGAGTAATGGTAAAAGACAGCTTTTTTTGAGGGACATTAGTGTATAAATCGGTATTCAAACATTTTACTTCAAACTCATAATCGCCAGGATCTAAATTGGTGAATGTTGCTTTTTTCTGGTTTTTCACCTGATGCCAAGTATCTTCTAATCCCTTTAAACGGTAGGCATAAAGTTGTTTATTATTCG
>ENA-UOWE01002213-UOWE01002213.1-activated-sludge-metagenome-genome-assembly--contig:-NODE-2213-length-21758-cov-6.346726_pt1 | contig 21758 bp, 20 predicted proteins | sample MGYA00249841_ERZ761562 | MGnify/ENA primary metagenome ERZ761562 (study PRJEB28883, sample SAMN05720200) | activated sludge metagenome | isolation source: Anaerobic digester | place: Japan... | reverse complement strand
CCCGAGTTTATGATTATAATAGCTTTTACATCTAGATGGAACTCTCTTCTTTCCACAGTAAAAAGCAGATTTTTAAAGATAAATATTCCTTTTCCAGTGAAAATGAGGAAGGAGTTATCAGAAAGATTTAAGGAAAATCTTAATTTGATTGCTCCGGTTATAAACTCTGATTATGAAATAATTAGATATCTTCTGGAATCTGATAAAGAAAGTATAGTTGAAACTGCAAAAAATTATATTGATACTAATGATATAGACTTTCTTATAGATAGTCTTTCTGTAGGCTTAAGTACGGTGCCAGAGCGATTAGGATTCGTTTTTTCATACTTCCGGTTTCTTACAGTTATTTCTGCGATGAATGAGAAGAATTTTTTAAATGCTGTTACAAGTGTTTGTCGTGTAAAAGAGAGTGTAGATCCCCTTGAATTTCTTAAGTATCTATCCAAAAACGGAATTTCTTTTCTTCATGATGCATTTGTCTGTAAGCTTGGAACCAGATGGAAGTATATGGATAACTCCGGAGCAGCTCTTTTTTTCGGAACACAGAATTTTAAATTTAACAGCAATATTATTTACGATACAATAAAGCATTTTGAGGTATTAAGCGCTGCAACAGTATCTAAATTTAATTTTGAGCTTGAAGTTTTTTCCCATTTTTTCAGGATAGCTGAATGTTTTTTTCTTTTGAAATAAGGAGGATATTAGAATGCTTGAAATGACAGCAAATGTTTATGGTATAGAACAGATGGAGTTAGAAAAAATATACTATTTTTCTTATATTGGAGATCAAGAAGAAATAAAAAAAGGTGATCTTGTTATAATAAATACAGAGCTTGGAGAAGATATCGGAAAAGTTGTTTTTGGTCCTAGAGAGATGAGCTTTGATCAAATTGGATACGAACCTACTAATATAATACGCAGACTTACTTCAGAGGATATGGTGGAGTATAACAAGGCACTATGTGAAGCATGTGAAGTAACGGAATATACCAAAGAAAAAGTAAAAGAGCTTAATCTCAAGATGAGATGTCTTAAATCGAAGTATACTTTCGATAAGTCAAGGCTAGTAATCTATTTTGGAGCTGATTCCAGAGTTGATTTTCGTGAGCTGGTAAAAGAACTTGCAAAAAAGTACAGAGTCAGGATTGAACTGAGACAAGTGGGTATCCGTGACGAAGTCAAAATAAAAGGCTCTTTAGGACTGTGCGGGCAGGTTTCATGCTGTTGTAGATTTTTAAGGGAGTTTGATTCAATAAAAATGGAGTTAGCAAAAACACAACAAATGATGATAAATACAGCTAAAATTTCCGGAAGATGTGGAAAACTTCTTTGTTGTCTCAAATATGAAAATCAATTTTATGAAGAAGTAATGCAAGGTGTTCCTTATGAGAACACAACCATAGAGTATGACGGAAAACCGGCTAGGGTAATAACTGTTAATGTTTTTTTGAAAGAAGTAACTTTACAGACCATTGAGGAGAATCAGCCCATTCTTATTAAAGTACCGTTTGACTTTTTTAAAAATAATAGCTTTATTACTTTTGAAACAGAGAAAGAGTCATTCAGAGGGAAGAACAAGGATCAAGTTTTCTATGAAGAAGACTCAGAGGATATAACCAACGGAGAGTAGTTAGTACAAAGGAGAAGACATGTTTAATGAAAAAAAAGTTATAGAAAACGCAATTAAAGAGTTTAATCTTCCTCAGGGGATTAACGAACAGCTTATATTTAACTCCTTATGCCATACATCTTATGTGTTTGAAAAAAGTAATAAGGATAGGCACATTTCCTCTAATGAAAGACTAGAATTTCTTGGTGATGCTGTTCTCGAACTTGTTCTTTCTGAGTATCTTTATCTTGAGTATAAACTCTCAGAAGGAGATATGTCAAAAATCAGGGCAACAGTTGCAAGTGAGATTGTGCTGTCTGAAGTAGCTAAAGAGATAGGCGTGGAAAAGTATATCTTTTTAGGTTCTGGTGAGGAAAAGTATGGTGGCAGGATGAAGTCTTCCATACTTGCTGATACGACTGAAGCATTAATCGCTGCAATTTATTTGTCGTTGGGTTATGAGTATGCAAAATCATTTATCTTAAAGTATATAGATTTTTATGTAAAAGAGGCTATAAATGGTGTACTGTTTTTAGATTATAAAACCAAGCTTCAGGAGATTACCCAAGAAAAGTATAAGGTGCTTCCCGAATATGTGCTGATTGATTCTAACGGTCCCGACCACACAAGACTTTACACAATAGAAGTAAGAATAAATGGTTTAAGCTGTGGTACAGGGAATGGCCAGTCAAAAAAAATTGCAGAGCAGCTTGCAGCTAAACAAGCATGCCAAAAAATTCTTGCAGAGGAGTTAAAAAGTGAATGAGCCTTCTTATATAAATCTTTACAAAACAGGTGAACTAAAAAGAAGAAAAGAGATGCTTTACAAGAAATTGAAGAGCTGTGATCTTTGCCCACACAGATGTATGGTTGACAGAACCGAAAAACCAGGATACTGTAAAGTAAGAGATGTGACTAGAATATCAGAGTATGTTCTTTATCCTGGGGAAGAACCCCCGCTTACCGGTAAAACCGGTGCAGGCGGTATTTTTTTCAGCAACTGTAATATGAAATGTATTTACTGTCAAAACTTTAAATTTAGTCAAGAAGGATTTGGCAAAGAGGTTACGGTACAAGGGCTTTCAGAAATTTTTCTTGAGATACAAAATAATAAAAAAGCAGTAAATCTTGATCTTATAACGGCGACCGCTTATCTTCCGTTTATATATGATGCTCTTATAATAGCAATAGAAAAAGGGTTTAGACTTCCTATTGTATGGAATACTTCATCTTACGAGAGTGTTGAAACGCTTAAACTGCTTGATGGAGTGGTGGATATATATCTTGCAGATATAAGGTATACAAGCAACGCTATCGGGAAAAAGTATTCAGGAGTAAAAGATTACTGGACTGTATGTGAACAGGCTATTTTTGAAATGTACAGGCAGATAGGCAATGATTTTATTTTAGATAATGAAAATATTCTTAAAAGAGGTATAATATTAAGAATACTGGTGCTGCCGTCTAACATCCAGCAAGCTATCCAGGCTCTTAAGTTTATAAAGTATGATCTTTCTGATAGAATTGCTGTTAGTCTTATGGATCAATATGTTCCTGTAAACCATACAAAGAATTTTCCAGAAATGGACAGATTTCTCAAAAAAAGCGAATATGAAGCGGTAGTAGAGGTTTTGCAGGAACTTGAACTCATTAATGGCTGGGTACAGGAACATAAGTTAATAGACGAGTAATTATTAATATATTGGGGTGAGCTATTTTGACTAAAGAACAACTTGTTTTAGAGATACTTAATCAGCTTCAGGAAGGTATACTGGCAGTCGACGAGAGAGAGAATATAATATTTTTTAACAATTCAGCCTGCGGTATTCTTGGAGTAGAGAAAGATGCTGTCCTATATAAAAATGTAGTGGATACAATTCCTAATACCAGATTGCATATAATTTTAAGGACAGGTGTATCAGAACTTGACCGTCTTCAAAATCTTGGAAATAAAGTCATTATTACTTCTAGATTTCCTATAAGAAATGAAGAAAACGAAATAGTGGCTTCGGTTGCTGTTTTCAGAGATGTTACTACAGTACAGAAGCTGGCGGAAGAGGTAACTAATCTTCGTGAAATAGAAGCAATGCTTACATCGGTTATTGATTCTACAACCGATGCTATATCAGTGGCCGATGAAGAAGGGCGTATTGTAATGGTTAACAGAGCGTATACCAAGATAACAGGACTTACTCCTCGTGAAGTAATAGGTAAACCTGCTACAATAGATATTGCTGAGGGAGAAAGTCTTCATATAAAGTGCGCACGCGAAAAAAAACCGATTTTGAATGTAAAAATGCAGGTTGGTCAAAATAAAAAAGATGTAATTGCTTCTGTTACACCGATATTTGTCAAAAATGATTTTAAAGGAAGTGTTGGTGTAATTCATGACATATCGGAAATTCAAAATCTGCTCAATGAGTTGGAGGCTACTAAAAGACTTCTTAAAAAAGAAAAAGCCAGACATACTTTCAACGATATTGTAGCGGTTTCTTCAGCTATGCAAAATGTTATAAAGCAATCTCAAAAAGCCGCAGAAACAAAAGTAAATATTTTAATACAGGGCGAAGTCGGAGTAGGAAAAGAAGTTCTTGCCCAGGCTATTCACAATGCTAGTGAACGTTCCTCAAAACCATATATAAAGATTAATCTTGGTCTTGTTATGCCTGATAAACAAGAAGAGTTCCTTTTCGGAGAAAGAAGTTATTTTATAAAAGCTGATGGAGGAACTTTGTTTATTGAAAATATACAGTCAGCTACTCCGTTTGTTCAGTCGAAGATCCTAAAATATATTAAGGATAATGAGTTTGATAGTCAATGTTATGACTATAAGCCGGATGTTAGATTAATATTTTCAAGTCCCGATGATCTAAAGACTCTTTCAAGCATAGGTAAGTTCTCTCCTGAAATATATTATAAAATTTCTGTAGTGACTATTAATATTCCTCCCTTACGAGAAAGAAAAGAAGATATCCCAGCACTTGCAAAACAGATACTTCACTCATTGAATCAAAAGTACGGAAGGATAATTTATGATTTTACGGAGGATTCTTTAAGCAAACTTCTTAACTACAACTGGCTAGGTAATATTAGAGAACTGGAAAATCTTATTGATCGAGCCATTCTTAATCTGGGTCCTGCTGACAGAATAATAACCTCTGCACATATACCAGATATTGTTGAAAGCAATGAACGCAGTACTGGTAATATAAAGGAACTTTTGGATGAATATGAGAAAAAAATTATAATAGAAATGCTCGAAGTTTGTCACGGAAACAAAACAGAAGCGGCAAAAAGACTTGGTCTTACAGTGAGAAACCTTTATTATAAGCTGGATAGATATGGTATAAAATCATGAGGTTTAACTTCAGTCTTGAGAGAATAATGAAGTTAAGAAAAAAATTTGAAGACCTAGCCAGGGAAGAGCTTTCAAAGAAGATAAAAGAAAGGCAGGAAGTTGAAGAAAGAATTCATGCGACTGATTTTAAAATAAGTGAATTTGAAAGGGAATTTAATAATGAGCTTAAGTTTACAATTTCTCCTCAAAAACTTCAGCAGCTTATAGAGTATCGGGAGTTTCTAAAAAAAGAAAGGATCCGTTTGATAAAATTTCTTCAGAAAAAGCTTTCTGAAGAAGATGCGGCGCGCCAAGAGTATCTAAAAAAGAAGAATGAAAGGGAAGTGCTTGAAAAGCTAAGAGAAAGAAAATATGATGATTTTATTACTGAAATGAGGAAGATTGAAAACAAAGAGATGGATGAAGTAGCACAGAATAAATTTTTACGAAATAAAATAAATTCTGATGAAAACAACAAAAAACAGGCTTGACGCCTGTTTTTTGTTGTTTTAGAAGTAAAGCTCGTATTCCTGTGAAGTTGGAGCATTATAAACATACTCCGCTTCCTTAGACTTTATTTTTATCCATTCATTTATAAGAGACTCTGGGAAAACAACCCTGAGATACTCGCTGTCTTTCTTAAGACCACTAAGAACTGTTCTGAGATCAATTGGAAAAATCTTATCTTCAAGCTCAATATCTGAATTATAGCCTTTTTTAATAGGGTCACTTTTTTTGTTTATGCCGTCGATTCCAGCAAGCACCATAGCAGAAAGTGCATAATAAATATTACATGAGGCATCAGCTGTTCTGTACTCTATCCTTACGGAATTTTTCTTAAGATATCCCGGTATCCTTATCGCAGCGCTTCTGCTTCCTTGTGCAAAAGTAGCGCTTATAGGTGCTTCATAACCAGGCACAAGTCTTCTGTAAGAGTTGGTGCTTGGATTGGTAAAACCTAAAAGCGAGCCTGACAAACTGTGATCAAGTATACCGCACAGATAATTAAGTGCAAGTTCACTCAATCCATGAATCTTGTCACCAATGAAAATACTTGCTCCGCCTTTTTCCATAAACTGGTGAACGTGCATGCCGCTTCCAGGCATCTTATACATAGGCTTGGGCATGAAGGTAACCTTAAAGTCAAACTCCTGAGCAATAGACTTTATAATCCATTTGGTAAGGCTAACCTTATCTGCAACCTGATCTATCGATATAAAATCAAGTTCAATTTCTAGCTGTGAAGCTCCAACTTCATGATGATGGTACTTTACAGGTATCCCTATTGCCTGCATTTGATCAACAATGGCATTTCGGAATGTAAAGTATTTCTCTTCAGGATACAGTCTGTGATATCCGGCCTTGATATCGAATCTTGCTTCTGTATTATAGCTTTCACCTATTCCTTCAATGCTTTCGACATTATAATAAGAATGATCGATTCCACTGGAGTAATTGACAGTATCAAATACATAAAACTCAAGTTCAACAAGCATTTTTAAATCTTCAGCTATCATGTTCTTAGTTAGGTAATCTTTGGTCATTTTGATTATGTTTCTGGGGTACTGATCAAATATCTCTCCGGTAGAAGGGTTTATTACATCGCAAAACACGTGAAGTATTTTGTATCCTTCTTTTTCTTCAAGAAAGGCGGTAGTCATATCCGGAACAGCAACCATATCTGATTTTGCTATCTTTGCAAAGCCAAAATTTGATGCATCAAAACCTATTCCTTCTTTAATTACCTTTTCAGAAACATAATTTTTTGGTAAGCTAACGTGTCTGATATTACCGTGTATATCAATCATCAGAAGATCCAAATAATCGATATTCGATATCTTTCCATCATAAATACTGAGATTCATATGTTACCTCCTTTTTCTGTAGTAATAAAATTCTAACATTGAAAAACTAAAAAAGCTATTTTACATAAAGTAATTTATTGACTATGGGTATTACGGAAAAATCAATATCATATTTTTTCTATGAAAATCAAAGAAATTCTTATTCCTGTATGAAAAAACTTTCATTTTTCTAAGAATGTTAATTCAGTACACAATTTAAAAAAATATGAATCAAAACTTCAAATAATGAATATATAATATTTTTGTACGCGTATATTATGCAGGTAAAATTAATGAAGGTGATTAATTATGTTTATTCGAACCAAAAAGATTGAGGTAGACGATTTCAACCCAGATGTATCCAAGCTAAAAGAGGCAGCAGAAAAAATAAAGGATGATTCCACGGTTGTTTTTCCGACTGAAACCGTTTATGGCTTAGGAGCTAATGCCATGAGTAATAATGCTGTACAAAAAATATTTTTAGCAAAAGGACGTCCTTCTGATAATCCTTTGATTGTCCATATTTCCAGTGTAGAGGGATTTAAAAGGTATGCCCATATAAGTGATAAGCTGCTTTATAAGGTCAGCGAGTTTGTACCGGGTCCGATTACATTTGTACTGGAAAAACGTGATATGATTCCAGATATAGTTACTGCTTCTCGGAAAAGCGTAGGAATAAGGTTCCCTGCACATCCTGTTGCCCAAAGGTTCATAGAGCTTTCTGGTTTTCCTATAGCTGCTCCAAGTGCCAATATATCAGGCCGTCCTAGTCCGACCAATGCAGATGATGTAATAGAAGATATGAATGGAAAGGTTGACTATATAATTACTTCAGGAAATTTGAAATTTGGTATAGAATCTACCGTAGTTGACGTTACCGGAATTGCTCCGGTTATCTTAAGACCAGGCCCCATTCCACCTGAAAAGATAGAGGAAATTTTTGGTAAAGTAATTATACCTGATTTTGTTTACGGCCAGAGCACTGTTGATGTAGCTCTTGCACCGGGAATGAAGTATAGACATTACAGTCCTTGTGTTCCGGTAATTTTGTTTGAATATAAACAGAAAATAGATCTTTTACAGATTTCTGATAATCTTTCATTTTATGAGAATCCTATATTTTTATTCCTTGAGGAACATTCAAGTATATTTGAATCGATAGGGTACGATAAGCAGTGTATTGGAACGATTAGCAATTTATATGAGATAGGTGCAAAAATATTTTCCATGTTCAGAAAGTATGAAAAATCTCATGATGCCATAATAATTGAAGGTGTTCCGGATAAGGCGATAGGAATAGCTATAATGAATAGACTGAGAAAAGCTGCTTCAAAAATAATCTAATACAGAATGCCAGACAAAAGTTTTTCTTCTGTCTGGCGTATATTATTTTTTATAGAGATGACAAGCCACTGAATGCCCTTCTTCACATTCATGAGGTAGAGGCTTGACTTTTTCACATTCAATCATTTTTAACTGGCAACGTGGATGAAAAGGACAGCCGTTTGGTGGATTTATAGGACTTGGAGGTTCACCTTCGGTGATGGTTTTTCCAAGTTTTTTTTCTTTCGGATTCCAAGCAGGAATACATGACATGAGAGTCTTTGTATAAGGATGAAGTGGATTGTTAAAAAGTTCTTCAGAGGCACAGCTTTCAACAATATTTCCAAGGTACATTACTATTATCCTATCGCTCATATGGTGTACTACATCAAGGTTATGAGAGATAAAAATAAGCGACATCCTGTTTTCCTGCTGAATATGCTTTAAAAGATTGATAATTTGGCTTTGAACTGAAACATCCAGAGCGGATGTAGGTTCATCACACACTATTAGTCTTGGCATTACGGCCATGGCTCTTGCAATAGCAATTCTTTGCCGTTGACCACCTGAAAATTCGTGCGGATAACGTGATGCGTATTCCGGATAAAGTCCGACTCCTGTAAGTAATGAAGCGATATAGTTGTTCATTTCTCTTTTGTTTTTATACATGCCGTTAGCTGCAATAGGTTCTTTTATTATATCGTATATATTCATTCGAGGATCAAGTGAATCAAAAGGATTCTGAAAAATCATCTGAACATCCCGTCGGAATTTTGAGGCAACCGTCTTGCTTATTCTCGAAGTAATATCGTAAGAGTTGTTCTCTTTATCTGTGTAAATGATCTTGCCATCAGTAGGATCATACAGTTTAAGCAGTAGCTTTCCGAGAGTGCTTTTGCCGCATCCAGACTCGCCGACTACCCCTATAGTCTGCCCTTGCTCTATTTTGATGTCTGCTTTTTCTAATGCTTTAACGTTTCCACATACCTGAAGAAAAACTCCGGATCTTATAGGAAAATACTTCTTTAACGAGATAGCTTCAAGAATTTTCATTGTTCTCACCTTCCTTGTAAAGCCAGCAGCAAACAGAATGCTCTTCATTAATTAAAGATTCTTTGGGTTCTTCTGAAGTACATATCTCTTTTTTGAAAGGGCATCTTGGGTTAAAACGGCACCCATTGGGAAATTCATTTGGTTTTGGGACATATCCCTCTATAAATGGCAGATCACGTCCTTTATACTCTTTTTTAACTCTTGAGTTTAAAAGACCTTGGGTATAAGGATGAAGGGGATGGTCAAATATTTCCTGTACAGAAGCTTTTTCAATTATTTTTCCTGCATACATAACATGAACCCTATCAGCAATTTCCGAGACTATACCCAGATCATGAGTAATAAATATTATAGAGCTGTTATACTGTTTCTGCAGCTCTTTCATCAGCTTCAATACCTGTGCCTGAATCGTCACATCGAGTGCTGTTGTGGGTTCATCAGCAATTATTATATCTGGATTAGTTATTAAAGCCATAGCGATAAGAATTCTCTGCAGCATTCCTCCACTCATCTCATGAGGATACTCGTTGTACCTTTTTTCCGGTTCAGGTATATTAACGTTTTTGAGCGCATGAATAATGAGTTTTTTAGATTCTTCAGTGTTTGACGTTATATGGGCTTTTACTATCTCATTTATCTGTTGACCTATAGTATAGAGAGGATCAAAAGAAGACATTGGTTCCTGAAAGATCATAGAAATCTTATTTCCGCGTATGTTTTTAAATTCATTCTGTTTCAGTCCGACTAAATTTTTTCCATTGTATATAATTTCTCCCGATACTGTTGCTGGAGGAGATTTTATAAGTCCCATTATGGTATTTACCGTTACTGATTTTCCACATCCGCTTTCTCCGACGAGTGAAAGTACTTCTCCCTTTTTCAAGAAAAAAGATATTCCATCCACAGCTTTTATCATACCGTCATACCCGCGGAAATATGTTTTGAGATTTTTTACGTCTATTACTTTGTTTTCGTAAGTCATAGTTTATCTACCGTCCTATAGGGATCCACGGCATCACGTAGAGCATCACCTACAAAGTTGAATGAAAGAACAGCAAGCATTATAAATATGCCCGGAATCACAAGCCATGGAGTAGTCTGTAATGCACTTAGTGACTGTGCCTGTTTTAAAAGAAGTCCCCAACTTGTCATAGGCTCTTTTATGCCAAGTCCAAGAAAACTTATTGAGCTCTCGCCAAGTATCATTCCGGGAATAGAGAGCGTTGTAACTACTATAAGATAACTTAGAGTGTTTGGAATAAGGTGTTTGATTACTATCTTATAACCTGATACTCCAGATATTTTTGCTGCAAGAACAAAATCTTTCTCCCGAAGACTTAGAACCATGCCTCTGACCACTCTTGCAATCCCCATCCATCCTATCAAAGAAAGAACAGCAACAATGCCCATATAGACCCACGTACTTGGCCAGTTAGGCGGAAGGATAGTTGCAAAAGCCAACCATAAAGGTATTCTTGGGAAAGAACGTAAAAGTTCTATAAATCTCTGTAATAAAATATCTATCCAGCCTCCGTAAAATCCTGAAAGTGCACCAATTATTGCCCCTATTACAACACTTATAAAAGTTCCGATTAATCCAACAGTCATGGATACTTTACTTCCTGCCATAGTGCGGGAAAAAAGATCTCTTCCAAATCTATCAGCGCCAAAAAGAAGCAACATCGCAGACGAGGAAGGTTCCTCAACTCCAAAAAGATGAATATTTGTTTTCCATATTCCCCAAAAACTATATTCATCTCCCTTCACGAAAAATTTTACAGGAACTATCCTTGATTTATCTTCCGTAAAACTTAACATATAAGTAACAGGATCTCTTGATTTTTTTAAAGCATATATGAAAGGACCACGGAACTTACCCGACTCATCGAAAAAGTGTATTTTGGTCGGAGGCGCGTTTACGTATCCGGAGCTTGTGGTTGCGTAGTTGTAGGGCGAGATGAAGTCTGCCATAAGAACCATAAGATACATCAATATGAGTATTACAAGTCCTATCATGCCGAGCTTATGCCTAAAAAAACTTTTCATTATCCTTTTCCCAGTACTGTTCATAAAAAACACCTCAATTCATTCTTATACGTGGATCAAGCATAGCCAGAGCAATATCAGCAAATAGATTTGCAATCTGGGTTATAAGAGCTATAAACATAAGAAAAGTCATTACAAGATACTGATCATGATTTAGCAGTGCATTATAAAAAAAGGGCCCCATTGTTGGAATGTTAAGTACTATGGCAATTATGATGGTTCCGCTGAAAACATTTGGAAGTTCAGCTCCTGCAATACTTACCATAGGATTCAATGCGTTCTTTATGGCATGACGTTTGACCGTTTTTTCATCAAGTCCATGAGCACGCAAAGCAGTTATATATGGTGAACCAACAACATCAAGCATATTTCCGCGCATTACTCTCATTAAACCTGCCAATCCTCCTAATCCTACTACTACAAGAGGCATCCAGAGGTGGCCTAAAAGATCCCAGAACTTGGCAAATGACCAAGAAGCTCCTATGAACTGTGGGGAGAAAAGACCTCCAATATTGGTTGATCCTATATTTAACATGAAAATCATAAATAAAAGCGCCAGAAAAAAATCAGGTATAGATAAACCGACAAAACCAAGAACAGTAAGAGAGTAATCGCCTACGGAATAAGGATGAAGTGCAGAGTATATACCCATAGGTACAGCTAGAATCCACTGGAAAATCATTGTCAGAAGGGCAATAATTACTGTCCATCCCATTCTTTCCCAGATAAGATCTCCTACCGGACGCTCAAAAGCGAAGGAATACCCAAAATCACCTTTTGTCAGTATATTTCCTATCCACATAAAGTACCTTTCATATGCAGGCTTATCAAGACCGTATCTGTGACGCATAAGCTCTATCTGCTCTGCAGATATTCGCGGATTATCAAGATACTGCGTAAGAAAATCACCAGGTTGGAGCTCTGTGATAGCAAAACAGAGTATTGAGATTATAAACATCATAGGAATAATTATAAGCACTCTTCTAACTATAAAAGACCACATTTATAAAGCCTCCTGTTTCTTTAAAGTATGGGGTGTTTATACACCCCATACGTTTATATCATATTATTTTCTGTAAGCTGTCCATGTGGAAAAATAAACCAAACCGTCTTTTGCCTGATATGCATTACCTAAAGTTTTGTTGGCTCCGTAAAGATTCTTGCCTTTACATACAAATATTACTGGTAGATACTCTGCATAGAGCTCCTGCCATTTGTCGTAATAAGATTTCCTCAGTTCAGGGTTCATTGTTACCGCACCTTTTTCAAACATTTCAAAAACTTCTTTTTCCCAGTCATACATATATGTTGGATCTGGTTCCTTGGTATTTTGGTTCATAGTTGTCCTGTGAAAATAATAAAGCTGTCTTCCAGGCTGCCATATAGCCTTTCGGAGTTCAGGATCAGGTTGATTTCCAAAAGCCCTAATACCGGCTTCAAAATCACCAGAACCGAACTTCTGTCCAACCAAGGTTGCATCCAGAACCTGTAGATTGATCTTTATACCTAGCTTTTCAACATTCTCTTTAAATATCAAACCTACATCTTGATGATCTACGGGAGAGTTGGCAACCAAAAGAGTAAACTCAACTTTTGTACCGTCTTTGAACTCACGTATCCCGTCTTTATTAGTATCCTTGATTCCCAGCTCATCAAGGTAGGTGGCAGCTTTGGAAAGGTCAAAACTTCTGCGTATGGTTTCAATTTTTGGATTATAAAAAGCCTTGTTTGATGGAAGCACGGGAACACCACCAAGAACTGCCAGTCCCTGATATACTTCATCAATTATTCTGTATCTGTCAAGAGCAAATTCCATTGCTTGTCTGAACTTAGTATTACTGAAAAGATTCTTAAGATTGATATTTGAAGCGTCAAAATTAAATGCTATATGGACAGGACTTGGAACATTTTTTGTAGGTTCTGCAAGAAATATCGTAAATGGCGCACCAGAAAGTTCTTTTTGTTTCAACGTAGGATAAGCAGTTGCTTCTACATCCATCCAATCAAGCTGTCCAGACATAAACATAGCTGTGCGCACTTCTGCATCTTTAACTATAAGATATTCAAGGGAGTCAAAGTACGGAAGCTTATTATTTTTTGAATCAACCTTCCAGTAATTCGGATTTTTCTTTAGAACTACTTTTTGATCAACAATATAGTCAGAAAGCATATAAGGGCCTATAGAAGCAAAGTCCTTTGCTGGAGTGTCTGTCAGCCAGACTTTGTTCACTGAGTCAGGATTTGATTTGTCAATCTTTGCTTCAAGTTTGTGTTTTGGATAGATGTTAGCTTGTGCCAAGGACTGGAATATACCGGGCATCGGAGCAGGTAAAACTGCTTTGACTGTTTTGGGATTGATCTTAACCCATTCAACCTGTTTTCCGGCAGCAGTAAATCTGTCAACGGAATTACCTTTTGCAACCTTATTCATAACAAAATAATCCATGGTAAACAGTACATCATCAGCCGTAAAAGGTACTCCATCTGACCATTTTACATCACGCAGCTTAAAAGTAATTTCCATGTAATCTTTAGAAAATTCCCAAGATTCGGCCAAGCCTGGTCTTACAACATTAGTGACAGGATGAAGATCAACAAGTCCTGCCAAAAACTGGTTTATAACAGTATACGCCGAATTATCCAGAACACCGTAAAAATTAAATGACTGAGGTGCAGAAGGCAGAGCCAAACGTAATGTTCCGCCAGTCTTTGAACCCTGGGCTGTAAGTAAAGAGTCCTCTACAAAAGGAACAGCAAGGCACATGGTAAAAAAAACGACTGTTAGCAGTAAAACAGATAAAAAACGTTTCATACAATCCCTCCTTAGATAAAAATTATCCCTTGTATACTTGCACATCAACAACACGTTTTAATGCTAGTATACTTAACCTGAATTATCAAATCTGTTTAGATGTGATTATATAGTATTAGATCTGGAAAAGAGTAAATATAAGTCGATATTGAATGTATTTGTATATACATTATACAAAAATATGTTTGACAAGCATATAGATAAACATTTAGAATATAAGATAGTACAAAGTAAGTACATGGAGGGATTACTATTTGGTATAACGGTATTGACATTTTAGCGGAAAATGATTTTAGACAGATAAGAGGTAAAAAACTGGGACTTATAATAAACTATTCTTTTTTTACACGTAGAATGGAAAATGCTTTGGATATGCTTATCGACAAAGGAATAAAGGTAAGTAAGATATTTTCTCCGGAGCATGGAATATATGGTCTGCCAGATGGTCAGCATATTGAGGATTCCTTTTATGGGACAGGTAAGATTCCTGTAAAAAGTCTTTACGGAAAAAATAATTATCCATCTCAAAATGATTATGATGGCCTGGACGCTTTGATTTTTGATATTGAATCAGTTGGTTTAAGATTTTATACGTTTATATATACAATGTTTTACTGTATGAAAGCGGCTGCAGATCATGGTAAGATATTTATGATTCTTGACAGACCCAATCCTTTGGGAAGGTATGTGTTTGGCAAAGTAATTCTTCCTGAACTTTCCTCATTTGTAGGAGATTGCTTTTTACCAGCTTCATATGGCTTAACAAACGGAGAACTAGCCATGTACATAAAGAAAAAGTACTCGTTAGATCTTGATTTGAGAATAATAAAATGTGCTGGATGGAATGGAGAGTACTTTTGTCAAGGAAATGAACTTTGGAATGTTCCGTCACCAGCCTTACCTACCTTCAACTCTTTATTGGCGTATGCTGGTTTTTGCTTTTTTGAGCAGACAAATTTGAGCGAAGGAAGAGGAACATATAAACCCTTTGAGTATATTGGTGCACCATGGGTGGACAGCCGAGGACTAGTAGCGTATCTTCATAATAAGTTTCCAGATTTAAAAGTTAGGGAAAGAACTTTTGTTCCATTCGATAGAAAATATAAGGCAGAGTTATGTTTTGGAGCAGAATTTTTCCCTACGCTGAAAGATAACTTTTTTGTCATAAGTCATAGTATCCTACAATACTGTTTCAGATCCGGTAAGCTTTTAATTAACGAAGGTATAGACAAGCTTACAGCAGATAGAAAATTCAGACTCAGTATAGAAAATAGTGAAGAGTTCAGTTTTGATTCGTGGGAAAAAGAAAGTAAGGAGTTTATGCAGAGTAATGAAGATATTTTGTTGTATGGGAGGGACTAATAATGATGCAGGAGAGTAAAAACGGAAAATTATTTATGATAGGTATTCCTTCGGCAGTTCTGGATGATGAAACCAAGCGCCTACTGGAACATATAATGCCTGGGGCTATAATTCTTTTTGCAAGGAATATAGTAAGTCCTCAACAAATCAAAAAGCTTGTGGACGATATAAATGCTTTTTTGGGATATAAACCTCTTATATCAATTGATCAGGAGGGCGGGATAGTGAGCCGTTTGCGGGAAGGATTTTCTGTTTCTCCTGGTTCAATGGCTTTAACTGCTGTAAATGATCCTGATTGTATCTATGATGTTTCTAAGATATTAGCCAGAGAGATGAAAGCCATAGGTATAAATTGGAATCTTGCTCCGGTGGTGGATATTAACTGTAATCCTAAAAATCCAGGAATAGGAGTGAGAAGTTATTCTGATTCTATAGATAAGGTTATTGAGAACTCAAAACAATTTGTGAATGCAATGCATGAAGAAGGTGTGATGACATGTCTAAAGCATTTTCCGGGTAAAGGCAGGGTAAGTGTAGATGCTCACATTGATCTTCCGATTCTTGATATTAGCGAAAAAGAGCTTATGGAATTCGAACTCAGACCTTTCAGAGAACTCGCATGCGAATCTATAATGCCGTCACACATATATATTCCGTCTATTCAGAGAGTCAAGGAACCAGCTTCCCTTTCATATGAAGTTCTTACCGTATTGGCAAGGCAGAAACTTGGATACAAAGGCGTTTTGGTATCGGATGATCTTTCCATGGGAGGAGTGAGCAATTACTATTCACCCGAACAAGCCATGATTATGTCTTTAAAAGCCGGAATGGACGTTCTTACTTTTTGCCATGATCCTCTTGTGCAAATTCGCGTATACAACTATCTGTGCAGTATGGTTCAAAAGGATGAGACTGTTTATGAAAGAGTTTCAGAATCTTTTACAAGAATAGAAAAGTTAACAGAAAAAGCTAATGATTTTCCAAATCAAGAATACAGTATTTCGGACATAGGATCGATGAAAAGTTTGGAGCTGATTCAAAAAATCACCGATAGGTCAGTAACCAGCAGAATATCTGACGAATCAATTCTTCCTCTAAAAAGCGATGACGTTGGGAAGGTTTTTTCGGTAAGGCTTACCAGACAGGTTCAAGTAGAAGATGGTCCTAATGATGGTATTCCTATGGTTGCAAGAAAAATTGCACAGCTAGTCAAGAAAGAAATCTGTGTAATAGATCCTGAAGTCAAGATTGATGAAATAAAAGATCTTTTGAAAGATGTTAATTGTTCCAAAGTAAATATATTTTTTACAGAAAATGCGCATTTGAAAATGGGTCAGAGAAAGCTTGTCGAAGAACTATGTAAAATTTCTCCCAAATCGCTTATAATAGCTTTAAGAAATCCCTACGACTGTTTCATAAAAGGAGTCAGAAACTCTTTGCTGACATATGGTTATGAATTGGTTTCGCAAAACTCGCTTCTTAAGGTTTTAAAGGGTCAGATCAAACCTTGCGGAAAAATCAGTGTTAAAGAATATAACAGCGACGAGGTGTGAGATATGTTTGAAAAACTGGATACGGAAAAACCCAATCCTGATACTGTGAATCTGGACAGCATGAATGTGTATCAAATACTTGAAGTGATGAATGCCGAAGATTCTAAAGTGCCAAAAGCAGTTTGCGAATGTATCCCACAAATAGAGAGAGTCGTTGAATTTTGTATAAAGGCAGTGAAAAGTTTTGCACGAGTAGTATATGTTGGAGCTGGTACTAGCGGAAGGCTTGCAGTTCTTGACAGTGCTGAGATTATTCCAACTTTCGGTGTAGATGAGGGAATTTTTGTTCCAATTCTAGCCGGAGGCGATAAAGCATTTGTAAATGCGGTTGAAAATGCTGAGGATAGTTCTGAAACAGGTGAAACTGCTCTTAAACAGATATTTTTGAAGAAAGACGATGTGGTTATAGGAATCACTGCCAGTGGTAGAACACCATTTGTAAAAGGTGCGCTGAGTTATGCTAAAACTGTTGGTTGCAGTACTTGCTTGATATGTAATGTTTCTGACCCAAGGCTTTCTGATTCGGCTGATATTGTTATAAGTGCATATACTGGTCCTGAAGTACTTACAGGAAGTACAAGACTCAAAGCCGGGACTGCCCAAAAGCTTATATTGAATATGATAAGCACAGCAACTATGATAAAAACTGGTCGGGTTTTTGGTAATTATATGATAGGTGTCAAAATAATGAACGAGAAGCTTATGGATAGAGCTGTAAGAATTGTCAGCGACATTGCCAAAATCAGTTATGAAAAAGCAAAACAGATAATAATCGCATCAGAAAAAAATGTACCGGTTGCAATACTTATGGCACTTACGGAGGGTGAAAGAGAACTATGCGAAAAGACACTCAGGACAGCGGACGGAAATATCCGGATGGCACTGGAAAAGATGAGACAAACACACAAGCCCTTAATCTGAATAATATACCGATCTACTATAAAATATATCAGATATTAAAGGCTAGAATAGAAAAAAATGAATATAAAGAGAAGCTTCCAACGGAAAACGAGCTTTGTCAAGAGTTTAATGTGAGTCGTTTGACTATGCGTAACGCACTCCAAGAACTTAAAAGGGAAAGAATACTTTCTTCTCATAAAGGAAGAGGAACCTATATTATTCAAAAAAAGAGAGAAGAAGAGATAAGTTCTCTTGCAGGACTTTCAGAGGAAGCTTCCCAGGAAGGAAGGAAAGTCAGTTCACTAGTTCTGCATAATGCTCTGATTTCTCCTCCAAGTTATGTTTTTGAAAAATTTGAGATGCCAACTAAGGGAATGGTTTTGCTTATAGAGAGAGTAAGATATCTCGATGACGAACCTTACGGAATTGAAAAATGTTATCTTAATCCTCTTGTTGATATACGTATATTAAGTCTTGTTGAAAGAGATTTTTCAAGACTTTCAATATACAAAACTCTTAAGGAAGAATTTGATATAAAGTTTGAGTATGCTCAGGAGATTATAGAAATAGCAAGACTCTCACAGTCTGAATTGAGAATGTTGGATATGAAGGACATGAACTACGGTCTTTTACGTCATCGATATACTTATGTGACACACAGTAAGTGTATAGAGTATGTTGAATCTATATATAGAGGGGATAAGTATAAGCTAAAGCTTGTAAGGAGAAGCATATGAAGGTTATCGGCATGGATGGAGGAGGAGGCTCTCTTAAGATAAGTTTTATATCTGATTATGAGATAAAGAGTAAGATATATCCTTGTGGAGTTAATCTTACCTCAATGTCTGAGGACATGCTTATAAGTATTTTTACTGAAGTAAAGAGGGACTTTGGTCAGATCGATGTTATAGCCGGAGGCTTTTCCGGTCTTGGTGATTCTATCAGAAAACGGAAACTGCTGGAAATACTTGATATTACTTTTCCAGCAGAGAAAAAAATTCTTATGACAGACGTTCAAGCGGTTTATGATATTGTATTCGGAAAGAAAAAGGGTGTTGTGATAATTTGCGGAACAGGATCGATAGTCTATGGACAAGATGGATATGGCAATGAATACAGAAATGGTGGTTGGGGACATCTGTTTGCTGATGAAGCAAGTGCTTATTGGTTTTCAAAAGAAATAATAAGATATGCTCTTCTTTACCTTGATGGTCTTTGCCAGTATGACCCGATTTTTGATGATCTTCTAAGTTTTTTTGATGTAAAGGAGTATTTTCAGCTGGTTAACCTTCAAAATGAGAAAAATTTTAAAGCACTTATAGCCTCTTTTTCTGCAGTTCTTCTAAACAAAGATTCCAAACTTGTAGATATGCTTATAGAAAATGGAAGTGAAATCCTTTTTAAAAGAGTTAAAGAGCTTGAAAAAAATATTAAGGATCTTAAAGAAATAATATTCTTTGGAGGAGTTTTTAAGGCATCAAAGTTCAGCAGTGCCATTTCAAAAAAACTTTTCGAGTATAGTACAAAGATCTTTAAAGATGATGTTTCAATGCAACTTGCCAAAAAGTACTATAATGAATACAAATTTTAAAGATCAAGAAAGAAATAACATGGTAAAATTAAATAAATACTTTTATCGCTCCTTGAACGGAGCGCACTTTATTATTATTGTATAAAAAGGGAGGAACTAGTTGAGATTTTTGCTTATTAATCCTTGGATTGAAGATTCCGCTGCTTTTGATTACTGGCTCAAGCCGGTGGGATTATTGTATGTGGCGGCTATCCTAAGAAGATATGGACATGAAGTTTTCCTTATTGACTGTCTTGACAGGTTTGATGAAGAAGTAAAGCCTTTTTCTTCTTCATGCAGGAAACTGGAGTACGGTATGGGAAGTTTTGTCTGTCATGAGATAGACAAACCCCAGATCATAAAAGATATACCACGAAAATTCAAAAGATATGGGTTTCCAGAAGAAATTTTTATGGATAAGCTCAGTACTTATTCTAAGCAAAGTATTGATGCAGTTCTTCTTACGACCACTATGACCTATTGGTATAAAGGTACAGTAGATACAGTTGAACATGTCAGAAGGATTTTTCCTGATACGCCCGTTTTTCTTGGAGGCATATATACCAATATTCTTCCTGAGCATGCGCGTTCTACTTTTTCACCATTAAATGTCAAAGTACTCCCTGGTACAGGTCTTTCTCCGGTTATAGAGCTTCTTAAATATTTTGAACAGGATTATGACTCTTTTGATTGGTTTGAAGAGCTTGATCCTGCGTATGATCTTTACAAATCAGATCTTCAGTATGCGGTTCTATTAAGTTCAATAGGCTGTCCATACAGATGTTCTTACTGTATGACTCCTAATATGTGGTCGTATAAGTACAGAAGTGTTGAACGTATAAAAAATAATGTTGAATTGATAATTTCAAAAAAGAGCATAAAAGATGTAGTTTTCTTTGATGATGCCTTTTTACTGCATCCGCAACTGCAAGAACTATTAGAAATGTTATCAACCTTTGAGACACGTTATCATCTGCCTAACGGTATCCATGCCAAAAAAGTTTCTCCTCTTGTTGCGAAGCTTCTTAAAAAAGCAAACTTTAAGACAATTCGTCTGGGATATGAAACATCAGACTCTTCTTTGCAGAAAAAAACAGGCGGAAAAGTTTCAAATGCTGATCTTGTAAACGCTGTTGGTAATCTTAAGAATGCGGGTTTTTCATCCACCGATATTGGTGCATATATAATAGGTAATCTTCCTCAGCAGAATAAGGACGATATATACAATGCAATAAATTTTTGTTTTGATCTTGAAATACTCCCAATAGTTAACGAATATACTCCGATACCTGGTACCAAGGATCATTATGATCTTTTGGAGCAAGAGATATTTTCATCTGATACCGATCCTTTTTTGCTTAACAACAAGTATCTTCCGTTCTGGTGGCACAATGGGATTGATAATGAGCAAATGCAGGAAATAAAGGATTATTTACATATTGAACGTTCAAAATTTGTAAAAAGAAAAGCTGGTGAGTTATGAACGAAGAAGAGGATATTTTAATGATAAGTACAGATCTGGACCAGATAGAACAAGCAATAGACAAATCATTGCAGATGCATGATTTTGATATGCTAAACCAGATGCTGGATTTAAGGATGCAATTATTTATCAAAATTGAGAAATATATCGTTTTTCCGCAAGTTGCAAAAAAAATTGAAAACATCTATAATAAGGATATTGAAAGACAGAAACTGTTGAAAGATAAGCTTATAAATATAAAAATGGACCAGATGAAGCTTCAGACGGGAAAAAAGGCCATAAAATCAGGGTATTATACTATGCAGGAAGATTTACGTAGTAAAGAAATTGATAAACAGGGGTGATCGTATGCCTGAACTTTTTTGTCAGCACTGTGGAATAAAACTATCTTCAGATACAAGGAATACACGATGTCCAAAAAACAAGGATGGATTTCATCATTTTCAAAGTAAGGAAAAACCGATAATCAAGGATATTGACTACGATGAGGAACGGGGTGATTATTCAGAGGAAGAGGATGAAATTATGGATGGAATGGCTGAAGGTTACATGATTTCAGAGGGAGTTGAAGGTGATTATTCAGAGAAAGAGACTAACTATTAAAAGTCAAGGGGTAAAAAGAAAAAAGTAGAAAAAAATGTGCCTCCCTTGAAAAAGATCAATCAAAAGCTTTTTAACGCAAGCGAGTGTGAAAGAGAGAATAGCAAAGCAAGCTCAACTCACCCTCGAAAAAACAATTGTAGCATTTGCTTGAGTTTGTAAAGGGTGTGTTGCGCCGGATAGTGTGTATTAGGCTTGGACTCAGTCTCAGGAGAGAATAGATGTAGGCTGATAGGTTTTGCCAGTTGTTTCAAGGTGGTATAGTA
>ENA-UOWE01002207-UOWE01002207.1-activated-sludge-metagenome-genome-assembly--contig:-NODE-2207-length-21806-cov-4.385683_pt1 | contig 21806 bp, 15 predicted proteins | sample MGYA00249841_ERZ761562 | MGnify/ENA primary metagenome ERZ761562 (study PRJEB28883, sample SAMN05720200) | activated sludge metagenome | isolation source: Anaerobic digester | place: Japan... | reverse complement strand
TTTTTTGCGAGCCATTGAATATGGCATGCCTCCTACCGCAGGATTAGGCATGGGCATCGACCGTTTGGCCATGATCATGACCAACTCGCACTCCATACAGGATGTATTGTTCTTCCCCCAGATGAAACCTGAGATAAAATCAGTTGTGGTTTCAGCCGAAGATTTTGTAACCAAAGGCATCCCTGCCGAATATGCCGAATTAATTATGAAAGCAGGGTTCCCGACACTGGAAGCATTGAAAACAGCGGTACCCAACAAACTATTTAACAGCATTTGCGGGCTAAGAAAAAAGATGAAACTCGACATCAAGGCTCCTACAATCGAAGAAGTAGCCGCCTGGATAAACAATGCTTGAAAAACTACGGAGATGCAATAGTTATAAGAAGAAAATAACCACAGAGACACAGATAAAACGGAGAAACACGGAGATGGTTACTCAGAAATGTATTAATGAAATTTCATAAAAATTATAGGTTATGCCATTGAAGTCCACAAACATCTTGGTCCGGGCTTACTTGAACCTGTTTATGAGTTATGTTTTATTGATGAAATGAGAAGTGCCGGCCTGGATGTAAAAATCTCAGTTATATGTACCTATACATTATAAAGGTAAGGATTTGGGAGGTGTTTTAAAACTTGATACACTTGTAAACGATTTAATAATGGTTGAAGAAATAGCCGTAGAACAAATGATACCTTTGTACAAAGCACACCTGCTATCTTATTTGAAACTTGCCGGAAAGCTCAAAGGATTGCCAATAAATTTTAATTGCGAAAATATAGAAGAACAACTGGTATCGCTTGTTAAAAAAGAGTTTGCTTTATTACCCAAATAATACCCTCCGTGAACCTCAGTGCTCTCCGTGCCTCCGTGGTAATTTCTTAACATCAAAATCAGCATAAAAAAATGCATCCTACAAAAACTCCATACTTATTATATAGCGACGACAAGGGCAATATCTTTGAAGATACGTCATTGCTGGTTTGTGGAAGAACATCAACCAAAACTGTGGCATTAAATGCCGGAGACCTCATCGCATTACCTAATGGCAGTGATTTTTTTCATTTGCCCGGCAGGCGCGCTATTGGCTACGATCCAATAACCAACCAATTCCGTACTTGTGAAAAAGGGTGGGCTGTGGCTGCTTTTGCAGCTCCTGCTTATACGCTTACACACCATGCCGTCTGGAAAACCGAGGAAAACGCGCCGCGCCTTCCCTTATACGCTTACGCCGCTATTGGCTGGCTCAACGACAAATTTTACACAACCGCCATCCGTATCGATCCCGATATCAGGCAGGATTGCGACCAGTTTAACCAGTTTTATGTTGAGAAAAATGCCAAACGCATGCTCAAAACAAACCCCGGCAACCGTTTATTGAAACATATATCACATTGTGCCCTGGTGTATTTTTGCCCTGCCGCCCGTAACTATTTTATGAACCGCTGGGAAGCACCGTTACCTACCTCACCCACATGCAATTCGCGCTGTGTCGGATGTATTTCCTATCAGCCCAAAGTCCACGACATCTGTTCTTCGCAAAACCGTATCACATTTATCCCCACACCGGAAGAAATTGCCGAAATTGCCATTGAGCACCTGAACACCGCGCCCAATCCGGTAGTTAGTTTCGGGCAGGGATGTGAAGGAGAGCCCCTATTGGTTTGGGAAACAATACGCGAAGCCATAAAACTTATAAGATCAAAAACACAAAAAGGCATCGTCAACCTCAATAGCAATGCCAGCAAGCCCGAAGCAGTGGAAGAACTGTGCAAGGCCGGCCTGCAGAGCATCCGGGTTAGCATGAACAGTGCGCAGGAAAAAAACTACCTGAGATATTACAACCCCACCAATTATACTTTTGCGGATGTGATGAAAAGCATACAGATTGCCAGAAAATACAACAGGTGGGTTTCGGTCAATTATTTTGTTTTCCCGGGCTACACCGACGAAAAAAATGAAATTCAAGCCCTGAAAAATCTTATCAGAATTTATGACATCAGCATGATACAGTGGCGCAATTTCAACATCGATCCCGAATGGTACCATGAGATTGTACCCCCCGAAAAGGATAGCAACTGTTGCGGCATAAAAAATTTAATTGAAGAAATCAGGAAAGATTTTCCGAAACTTTATCACGGATATTTCAATCCCGGCGAAGAAATTATCAACACAAGACTGAAACACTAAATTAGCACAAAAGATAAAACCTTGCCAAATCCATTATTTGGGAATATAATGGGTTTCGATAGGATTGGCACTGTTAGACCTGATGCGGAACCTTTTATTTTCGAGGCGGACGATTGTATAAACCAGTCCTATTTGCGTCCCCAACACGTAATCATCGGGTATTAGAATAAACTCTTCCTTTTTCCCGTCTAACGCCCAATTACCCTCGGAAGCAACTGTGTCGGACTGATACTGAATATAACGATAATTACTTTTCAGATGCAGCCAATCGTTGTTGGCAGGAGTGATATCGGCTCCGCTATTGTACAAAAACTGCTTTTCTATCTTCCACTTATTAACCACGTACATCTTACATAGCAATGAAAAAGTATCGCCATCCTCATATTTTTTACATCCCGGCAGTATCAATGAAAACATGCAGGCAAGAATCAACACTGATTTGAGTAAATGTCTCATAAAAATTGATTTTTGGAATACAACAAAAATAAACAATTTCAAAATAAAAAGGCACTGTACAAAGCTGTTTGGCTACACAACGGCTAAAATAGTTAACTTTACAAAGTGAAAAAATTTGCAGAAAATGTAACATTTTTCGCAAAAAGCCATCATAAACCCAAAGACTAAACCACGATGAATCCGAAAGAGGAGAGATTTCGAAAGATAGTGGAGGAACAGCAACAGCGTATCCGGAGTATTTGCCGGTATTATTCACGTTCGGATGAAGACACCCAGGACCTGCAGCAGGAAGTACTCATCAATATCTGGCGCAGCCTCGACAACTTCCGGGGCGATGCCGCCATCAGCACATGGATATACCGCATTGCCGTAAACACCTCCCTGAACTATATCATGAAAGAAAACCGCAGATCGCAATTCAATCTGACACTCAGCGACCAGCATTTCAACCTGCTGATGCAGGACGAGGAGCATGAACGAAAGCTCGAAACAGAAAAAAAACTTGACGGGATGCACGAGGTTATCAACCAGCTCAATGTAATCGACAAACTGCTGATCACACTATCCATTGAAAAACTGTCCACAAAAGAAATATCGGACATCATTGGTATCACCGAACCCAATGTTCGCACCAAACTTCACCGTATCCGCGAAGAACTGAAGCAAAAAATTCAAGGAGGGAATCATGAATAATAATAATAATAATAATATATCACCGAATCTGCAGGAGGAAAATCAATACCCGACAAATTTTTCCGATACCGAGAATCTTATCGCCAGGATGAGAAAAGAAGACAACAGAAACAAAAAAATTATGTTTGGCATGTTTATCCTGTACTTAGTTTTTACCATCTTTTATGCCATCCTGTTTATCTTTAATCCCGACCCGGAACTATCGCTCACTGACCGCATGGCGGGAAACAGCTATGTGCTGGCCTTTATCATAGGAACCTTTTACTTTATCTGGGAATATCTGATATACAAAAAGGTAGATTATTCTACGCCCCTGTTGACACTATTGAAAAAAACCGTGAGACGATACAGGTTTTTCAGCATAAAATGGATACCGGTGATAATAGTGGTGATCATTATAGGCTATGGGTTTACTATTTCCTATGTTGAAAGACTCGCCGCCTGGGATACCGGCACCTGTACCAAAGTTTTAACCATACAGGCTGTTTATTGGGGAATAATGGTCGTTGCAGGGCTAATAGGCTACCTGATATGGCGTAAACGGTCAAGACCTATACTTAGGGCTGCAAAGAGCTTGCTTGAGGAGCTGAAGAAATAGTCAGTAAGTTGATTGAGTGATTTGGGAGATTGAGTTAATTGAGTTAAATTAGTTGATTAAGTTGATTAAGTGCAGAGTTGATTTAGGGGAGAGGTACAAAAAATTAGCGTAAATCAGCATTATCAGCGGGAGAAGAAAAGGAGAAAATTACCCGCAGATAGCGCAGATAAACGCAGAAATGGAAGGGCGGTTCAGAAAAAGCCATTAATCCGCCTTGGCGAGAAACAGTTACTTACCAAGAAAATTCCCCAATAAGCCTACTCTGTCGCCACAGTCTAACAGTTTAGCAGCCTAACAGCCGTACAACCTAAGAGCCTAACAGCCTAAAAATCCGCCTCCCCTTCCACCCTCCCAAACTTTTTCCTTACTTTTACAAAAAATAACACTTCCATGCCTTCAGATAAAAAACTTTACCTCCTCGATGCCATGGCGCTTATCTACCAAGCGTTCTATGCATACCGCGACCGGCCGCTCATCAATTCTAAAGGAGTCAACACCTCGGCAGTACATGGCTTTGCCAACATTTTATACAAACTGCTGAAGGAAGAAAAGCCCACCCATATCGGTGTTGCCTTCGACACCATGGCCCCCACGCTGCGTCACGAAGATTTTGTTGAGTACAAAGCCAACCGTCAGGAAATGCCCGAAGACCTTTCGGCTTCCATTCCTTATATTTACCGGCTGGTTGAGGCATTTAACATCCCGACACTTTTTGTTGAAGGCTACGAAGCCGACGATGTGATAGGCACCCTTGCCAAAGAAGCCGAAAAAAAAGATTTCAAAGTTTTTATGGTAACGCCTGATAAGGATTTCGGGCAATTGGTAAGCGAAAATATTTTGATTTATAAACCGGCCCGTTTTGGTGATAAACCCTCCATCATGGGCGTTAACGAGGTTTGTGAAAAATTTGGAATACAGAAACCCGAACAGGTCATTGATATGCTAGGTATCTGGGGCGATGCTTCAGACAACATTCCAGGCATACCCGGAATTGGCGAAATTGGCGCAAAGAAACTCATCAATGAGTACGGGTCTTTGGAAAATATCCTGAAAAACATCGACAACATCACCCCGGAAGGGATAAAACAAAAAGTGATAGCGGGCCGCGAACTCGCCATACAATCGAAAGCATTGGCCACCATCATTCTATCGGTTCCCATAGCCTTTGAAGAACACCAGCTTATGCTCAACCCGCCCAACGAAGCCTTGCTGAAAGGATTGCTTGAGGAGCTGGAAATGCGCACCTTTGCCAAACGTGTATTTACCGATATTTCGCTGCAAAAACAGGCCGCCTCGGAACTAATTCAAAGGCAGCAGCCGGATTTATTTGGCGAAGTGCAGCCTGCAGCAGAGGAGAAGACCATGGAATCTTCATTAAATAACATACACAACACACCGCACGAGTATATACTTGTTGACACAAAAGAAAAAAGAGCAGAGCTCATAAAGAGGCTGACAGAAACCGCCGAGTTTTGTTTTGATACGGAAACCACCGGACTGGACTCCAACGCCTCGGAGCTTATTGGAATCTCATTCGCCACCGAACCCCATAAAGCTTATTATGTGATGTTATCCAAAGAGTTTCATGAAGCGCATGGGCAGGTGCAGGAGTTTAAAGCCATTTTTGAAAACCCGCATACGTTGAAGATTGGCCAGAACATAAAATTCGACATGGAAATGTTGAAATGGTATGATATCGAAGTCAAAGGCCCTCTGTTCGACACCATGATAGCCCATTACCTGATAGAGCCCGACCTGAGGCACAACATGGATTACCTTGCCCAAATGTACCTGAATTATTCGCCTGTACCTATCGAACAGCTCATCGGTAAAAAAGGCAAAAGCCAGCTTTCGATGGCGCTGGTACCCGTCGAACAGATAAAGGAATATGCCGCGGAAGACGCCGACATCACCCTGCAACTGAAAACAGTGCTGGACAAAGAACTCAAAAAAGCCGGCGCCGAAAAACTGTTTCACGAGATAGAAATTCCTTTGATACCCGTACTTGCACATATGGAAACCGAAGGAGTAAAACTGGATAAAAAAGCGCTGAACGACTATTCGGGTCAACTGTTTCAGGAAATACAGATGCTGGAAAAAGAAATCTTTGAATTGGCAGGTGTTGAATTTAATATTGCTTCTCCAAAACAATTGGGTGAGGTAATTTACGGCCACATGAAAATCATCGAAAATCCAAAGAAAACGGCCACCAAACAGTTTTCCACCGCCGAAGATGTGTTGACCAAGCTCGTCAATAAGCACCCTATCATACAAAAAATTCTGGATTATCGTTCCCTCACCAAACTCAAATCAACCTATGTTGACACCCTGCCTGAGCTTATCAATCAGCGAACCGGGCGGATACACACATCGTACAATCAGGCCGTAGCAGCCACCGGCCGCCTGAGTTCCAACAACCCCAATCTTCAGAACATACCCGTTCGCACCGAAAGAGGCCGCGAAATCCGCAAGGCTTTTGTTCCCCGCAACGAGGATTACCTGCTGATTTCCGCTGACTATTCGCAAATTGAATTGCGGGTTATTGCTTCTATCAGCGAAGAAGCCAATATGATAGCCGACTTTATGCAGGGACACGATATTCATGCAGCAACAGCTTCAAGGGTTTACAATGTTAGTTTGGCTGATGTTACCAAGGAAATGAGGCGCAATGCCAAGATGGTAAATTTTGGTATCATATACGGAATTTCGGCTTTCGGCCTGGCCGAACGGCTGAACATCCAGCGGAAAGAGGCTGCAGACATAATCGAACAATATTTTACAAAATATCCCGCGATAAAGAAATATATGGAAAACACCATTTCATCTGCACGAAAAAAAGGATATGTTGAAACTATTTTTGGCCGCAGGCGCTACCTCCGCGATATCAACTCCGCCAACGCAGTAGTGAGAGGCTATGCCGAACGCAACGCCATCAACGCCCCTATACAGGGCTCGGCTGCGGATATCATTAAAATTGCCATGATAAATATCTTCAGAAAATTCTCCGAGAATTCGTTTCGCAGCCGCATGATCATGCAGGTGCACGACGAATTGGTTTTTGATGTGTACAAACCCGAGTTGGATGAGATGATGTTTATGATAAAGGATCAGATGAAAAATGCTGTTTCGCTACTGGTGCCAATGGATGTGGAAGTAAGCTCCGGAAACAATTGGCTTGAAGCACATTGATAAGGCAGAAGGCAAAATTGAAGGCAGAAGTCAGAATTTTGAATACCCTACGCCTGGCAATACCGCACTAGCTGAAGAAATTATTCGTAGTTTTGAGGATATTATCTTTAGCATTTTACTAAACTTCGTTCAACCTGGTATTTTTTATTTTAGAAAATTAGCGCGATCTTTTTACTAAGAATCTATCTATCAAAATAAAATATCATATTTTTATCAGGCATAAAGTCTTTTTTACTCCAATAATAAATCTCCTTGTCACTTATTTGCTTTGTGCTATCCGGGATATATGAGGTGGATGTAATTTTCATGTTGTCGGAGGTTATTAACTTGTAATTGGAACTTTCAAATGGAGTACCCCATTTTTGAGTTGTTACTAAAATATACTCTGCCTTATTTTTCAATAATTTTTGCCGGTAAGAAATTTTATATTTCCCGATACCATAAGGGTTAAGCGCTATTTTGAATAAAAATCCTTTTTCTGTTATATTTAAAATAATCTTTTGAGATTTTGCATTTACGTCAATTGCATTAATAGAATCTACCCCACCATAAAGACTATCAAAAGGAAATGGATAATACAAAACCTGTTTTATTTCTTTGTCTCCGTTGTTGCAAAAATTATAGATACCGTCAACATAGAAAAATCCGTCCTTTATTTCAAAGGTTAAGTCTTCACGGTAAAATTGCAGGTATTGGGAAAGTACAATATTCGGAAAAAAGAATAAGCAAAAAAAAATAGATGTTTTTATAAATTTCACTTTATAATAATTATTTTATTGGTAGCAAATTTTCGTCCGTCTAATTCCAGATTACAATAATATGTTCCAGATGCCGTATAATTATTGTAGCATAAACCATCCCATTTTATCGAATAGTTGTTCTGGGAATTACTTGTATTTACAGGTAAAATACGAACCATTTCGCCGTTTAAATCATATATTTTAATTATTGCTTTTGTATAATGTATGTCCGCTGGTATCGAAAATGAGATAAATGTTTCGCCGTTTGAAGGGTTGGGGAAGCATAATAAGGTAATGCCTGTTTGAAAAGAATTTTGATGAATTCCGGTCAAAAGTGTGTCAAGAGTAAATTCATAGTAATTTATTGAGTCTGGTTCAATGTTTATTATTGAATCGGCTAAGACAGATGAAGATTGAAAGAAAAGTTCAACAAGTCGGCTGCCACTGTATTCCTGCGATGTAAAACTACCGGACGAATCAGTTAAGGTAAAATAATAAAAATTGGCGCATATATTTGTGGGTGCAAGATCGATGTAGTGGCTGTTTCCTACCTTTATCCCGGCAACAGGTTGATGCCCGCTGTCATAAACGACTCCTGTGAAAATGCCCATAGCGGAAGAAGGCTGAAAAGGGCTATAACCGATTGTTGGATTATTATCTTTTACTAATTTATATACTGTACCCGGCTGATTTGCATACATGTCCCAACACGGATGAGCCATATTGACTAATGATTGCCCAGATAACGGAGCCATTATCTGTGTGCCAGAAATATTGCCAAAATACATCTGATCCAATTGAAGCCCGTAAGTGTCTTTGATTAATATAAAATCTCCATTCCTAAACATATGTAAAGGGCTTTGTAAACTATCCAGAGTTATTATAATAATACTGTCATTGACAACTTGGATACCGTTTTTTAAATAAGAGGTACCTGTTGAAGTTGTTATCTGGAATCCATCAAGATTTGAATAATTTGAAAAGGGAGACCCTTGCGGAAAAACTATTTCAAGAAACCATGTTGAATCGTTAACAATATATAACTCGCTGATTATAGGAGGGGGTACAATCGGATTAGCCTTTGTAAATCCGATTGAAAACATTAGCATTATTAAAATAAACGCCTTTTTCATAGATCGCTATTTTCTACAAATATAATTAATTTGTTAGAAAAAACATAAAGACTGCGTCTTTAGACACACAACAATTTTTCTATACAACGGTATTTGTACACTTTTAGAGATAGACAGCTTACATTTCAAAAATCAATAACATTAAATTATATTGAAAAAAATCTGAGTAACAATATTTTTTATGGTGCTAAAACAAGCATACAAAAACATTGCAAAAAAAAGTTTTCTTTCAGTATTTTTCAGGTTCACCCTTTCACCAGCAGCCGTGGTTCCATCATATCGAGTATAGCATATTTCACGCCTTCACGCCCCAGTCCGGAATCTTTTATGCCGCCATACGGCATGTGATCAGTGCGAAAAGTCGGCACATCATTAATAATTACCCCGCCGACTTCTAAGTTATTAAAGGCATAATCCATTTCGGCCATACTATCGGTAAATACCCCGGCCTGCAAGCCGTAGCGGCTGTTATTGACTTCTTCAATTGCTTTTTCAAAAACCTCATAGGATTCCAGCACCACCACAGGGCCGAATAATTCGCAGCAACATACGTTCATGGAATTTTTTGCCGAGCTTATTAGCGTTGGTTCAAAAAAACTGTTTTTTCGTTTTCCGCCGCACAACAGCCTGGCTCCGCCGGCCACCGCCTCATTAACCCACGATTCCACGCGCCGGGCATTTTTCTCATCAATCATCGCAGAGATATCGGTTTCGGGGTCTTCAGGAGATCCTGGTCTGAGCTGTTTTACTTTCTCTACAAAAAGCTCGGTAAACTTTTCAACTTTGCTTTTGTGAACAAAGATTCTCTGTGTATGGATACACACCTGTCCGGCATAGGAAAATCCCCCGGCGACACATTTTGTTACAGCCTTGCCGATATCAGCGCTTGCTGTTACTATCACACCGGCATTTCCGCCCAACTCCAGCACTACTTTTTTCTTTCCGGCATCGCTTTTCATTTTCCATCCCACCTCAGGTGAGCCGGTAAAACTCAATAATTTAAACCGCTCGTCCGTAACCAGCAAATTACCGGTTTTCCTGTCCATGGGTAATATGGATAGTGCTCCTTTAGGAAGTTCGGTTTTATCAACCAGCCGGGCCAGCTCAAGCGCCGATAGCGGTGTGGAGGAGGAAGGTTTCAGGATAATAGGACAGCCCGCGGCAATAGCAGGTGCTATCTTATGTACGGCCAGGTTCAGCGGAAAGTTAAAAGGCGAAATGCCGGCCACCAGTCCCACGGGGAAATATTTTACCAGGCCTTCCCTGCCCTGTCCCGCGGGAGTCCAATCCATGGTGATATACTCCCTGGGCAGCCGTTTTGACTCTTCGGCAGCGACCACAAAAACCTGGATAGCCCTGTCCACTTCGGCCAGTGCCAGTTTCATGGGCTTGCAGGCCTCCATGGCCAGGACATAAGCCAGCCTTTTGCGTTCGAAACGCAGGCGCCCGGCAATATCCATCAGGATGGCATAACGCTGAAAAGAAGGCAGGTGTGCCATAACTTTTTCTACATCCTGAGCGGCTTTAATAGCGGTTTCCAACTCGGATGCCGAGGCAAGTGAAACCTCTGCAAAAACCTGGTTTGAAAACGAATTAACGACAGTGATTTTGTTTGCCGTTTCCCGGAAATTACCTCCGACATAAAGCTTATATGATTCCATATTTATTGTTTGTGGCTTTTATTCGTGAAAAAGTTGTGTTAACACCGCCATTGATTTTATTTCTCCAAACCCTATATGCTGTATCTGGTAGTAAAGAATTATTTTCTCCAGGAGCATATTCCTCTGTGATGCCGAAAGTTTTATATGTACAGAATCTTCAACAGATGTATGCAAAAACCTGTCAAACACCTCCGCCTCCTGTTGATTGATGAAAAAATCATCGGCAGGCTTAAATTTGCCAAAAACACCTTCTTTTAAGAGAAAATAAGGTGTCTGCGGCGAAAAGTTTCCCAGCGGAAAAAACCCGAGGTAACGAGTCAGGTGCAGGGCAAATGCAATGTGCAGGTTTCCCCTGGTATTGGCCAGTTGGTCGATCAGCAATATGTTTTGGAAAATAAAATTAAAAAAATCGGGGTTGGCTTCTTCCTCCCTGATGGAACGGTACAGGAGTTCGTTGATAAATAACGCCTGAGAGCTTTTTGTAACATCAAACGGCAGAGAGGTAAACTGGTAGCACGGCGCCATTTCTTTCGGAATGTGCAGTTGATCTTTTTCTTTGTTGACAAAGACCACCTCATTGAGGCACAGCGGCTGAAGCAGATTGGCGCTTATCCTGGCATGTTTTTTCCGGACACCGCGAATCAAAAAAGATTTCAACCCGAAGCGTTCGGTGTACATTTTCACCACAACACTGGTTTCCGAATATGGTACTGTTTTAAGGACAATGGCTTTGGTGGTTGATATCATGGGAACGGCTGCAGCTTAATTGATGACCATAATTTTGGTCACTAATTTCTCGGTACAATCTTCGCTGCTGCAAAAGACAAAGTAAACGCCGCTTCTGACACTTTGTCCATTGAAATTTTTCCCGTTCCATACGGCCTGTCCACCTTCCGATAGTGTCTCATACACCAGGGTGCCGCTGATATCAGCAATCTTGACGGTAGCATCTTTTACCAGTCCTTTTATGCCAATCATACCGGAAAAGTTTTCGCGTACGGGATTGGGATAGGCATAAACATTTGAAAACACCTCTCCGCCTTTGGTGGCATAAGCCCGAAACGACACCAGTCCGTTGGATGTCCCGAAATACACCATGCCGGTATTTTCATCAATGGCTATGCTGGTAATAGTGTTTGACAAAAGCGGACTATTTTCTTCGGTAAAATGGAAAAGCTGCTCCTGTCCGTCTTCACTCATCAGAAATACGCCGGCATTTTCAGTGCCAAACCATTTTTTGTTGGCGCCATCCACTGCAATAGCCGTTACTTTTTCGAAAGCCAGCAGGTGCTGAGCCGTACCATCCTGCATAATGGTTATTACCTGAGCATCAATGTTCCCCCCCTGAGTAATATTTTCGGGATTATAAAATACGGCCACTCCCTTATCGGTACCTATCCATATTTGCCCATCGAGATCTTCAGCAAAACTGTACACGGAGTTGCTGGGCAGATTCCCATTGCCCACGCTGGTGGTCAATAGCCGGGTTATGTTATCACTATTATCTGTCCAGGTACCGTTTTCATTGAATACCAGCAATCCTGCACCGTTCATCAGCAGCACCCATTTCTGGCCGGTCTTGTCAACCAACACCTTTCCGCCGTTACCTTGCGACAGGTATGGTATAGTACTGTAGGAAAGCCAGGTTCCGTCGGTTCTGAGCACCTTCAGCAGGTTATTGCAATTGGTATTTACAGCCCACAAATTATTATTAGCGTCGAATGCCACGCCGCCTATGCCAAGCCAGTAATAAATACTTCCGAAAGGCAATTCCAGGGCAGAATTATTCACGCCGTAGACATTGGTTATATACCCGTTTTTCAACTCCACAACTCCTCTGTAAAGCGAAGCTGCAAACACATGCGTGTTATCCCTGGGGTCAATAGCCACATCAATAATATCAACCAAGGTATCATAGGCTGCGGCATCAAAATCCCTATGTACATTCCATTGGTTATTGATATAAGAAAACAATCCGCTGGTATTCCAGGCGTTTCCCCAGGAATTATTAACCCCGCCCGGAGCAACATACAGGTCGCTTCCGGCAATGTCCATAGCAAACACATTGTTGTTTCCGGGGCCATTGGGCGTGATTTTGGTTATTGTCCAGTTTTTGCTGCACACTAGCCCATAATTTTTGTCGGCAATCCACGTGGCGCCATCGCTGTCATACACGGCACAATTGGGATAGGCATAACCGGGCTGATAATTCCAGATAATTTCTTCTTTAATCATATTGGAATTGTACACCGCCACATGAGAGGTATAGGAAATAAGCAGATGGTTGTTGAGCACGCGCATGTTGTAAACATCATCATGATACACGGTGTCAAGCACTTGCCATACGGTATCGTTGAGTACATATAAAGTATCTTGATTATAAGCGGGGTTGGAACGGTTTGCAAAAACTTTTCCCTGAAAAACAGCCACTGAGTTATAGGTGGCATTAGAATCAGGCAGGCTGTTTTCTTTGGTCCAGTTGGCATAGTTGGCAAGATTTGCATTATTATAATCCGCCAAAAAAAGTCCGCTTTCGGTTCCGGCATAAAATTTTGTCCCGTCGCATGCAAGGTCCAGCACATTGATTGCATTTCCTCCGGGGCCGATATAATAAGTGTCTTTTATTTCCTTTTTATCAATATCCAGAACCACAATACCAAAGCCGCAGGACAAGTAAGCATAATTTCCATATATTGTGATATTGTTAATGGTTTTGTTTCCCATGATTGGTTTGCGTTTGATATCAGAAATATTTATTATTTCATCGTCGGCAACCAGGTCGATATTTGCGTTGGTATATGCCACAATCAGGTAGTCAAATTGCGAGCTATAGCGTATGGTACTGATAGTAACATCCGACAATCCGTTGTTTTTGGTCAGCGTGTTGACACTATTGTCGGTTTTATCGTAATAAAAAATGCTGTTGGGGGTAGCACAATATATTTTTTCTCCGACGATATCAACAGCGATAGCCTTACGGTAAGGAAGGTGCACCTGCCATTCGCCAATTCCGATATCCTGCGCCCATGCTGAAAGAACAATAAAAGTTAAGAAAAGACAGGTGAGCAGATTTTTTTTCATCGGGAAAAATTTGGTATGAAATTATTTAAAAAACTGTTTTTTACCAAAATTATTGTTTGCCCGGGGTTATAGAAACAAATTCCCGTGCCTTGCTAAACACGTTGGGTAGACCAGCGGGATTTTTTCCGCCTGCCGTAGCATAAAAATCCTGTCCGCCGCCGCCGCCCTGAATCTCTTTGGCAAAATCGCGGATTATCTTTGAGGCATTCCATTTATTGGCTTCGACCAGGTCATCAGAAATCATCAACGTGATAGAAACCTTGCCCTCGCTGACATTCCCTAAAACCACAAACAACTTTTCGATCTCATTTTTCAAAGAAAAGACTATATCTTTGATGCTGGCGGTATCCACCTCCACCTGTTCCGCAATAAAAGTAATCCCATTAATATTTTCTGCTTTTGTTTTGAGGGTATTTTTCAGTTCCTGGGCTTTTTCGCGTTGAAAACCTTCTATCTGTTTTTTTAGCGAAGTGTTATTTTCAATCAGGGTGTTAACCACGGCTGGCAGTTCGGCATAGGGTTTTTTCAGTGCAGATTTTATCTGGTCGAGCGGTTCGAGAAATTGCTGAAAAATATAATCAAAAGCCGTTTCCCCCGTGATAGCCTCAATACGGCGCACACCCGCTGCCACAGCGGTTTCTTCCACAATGATAAACAAGCCAATTTGTCCCGTAGCCTCAACATGAGTACCTCCGCACAATTCGCGCGAATACTCATCACCCACCGTTATCATGCGCACTACATTACCGTATTTCTCGCCGAACAGTGCAATGGCACCTTTTTTACGGGCGTTTTCCATGGTATCTGTTTCAGCATTCACCGGGAGGTTTTCCGAGATTTTTTCAAAGATCATTTTTTCAATTTTCCTTTGTTCTTCGGGCGTAACACCGGTAAAATGCGAAAAGTCGAAACGCAGGCGGTCATCGCTGACATACGACCCTTTTTGTTCCACATGACTGCCAACCACGTCGCGCAAAGCCTTATGCAGGAGGTGTGTGGCGGTATGATTGTTCTGTGTCAACCGGCGCTTTTTCAGGTCGATTTTTGCCATACAAACCGCTTCAACATTGGCTGGAAGGGTATTTGTCAGATGGATGATCAGGTTGTTTTCCTTTTTCGTGTCTGTAACAAAAATTTTTTCGTCACCGAATTCAAGGGTTCCCCGGTCGCCAGTCTGGCCGCCCGATTCGGCATAAAAAGGTGTTTTATCCAGCACAATCTGATACTGCTGTTTATCTTTTACCTTTATTTTGCGGTATTTGACCACCCGGGCTTCGCTCATTGTCTGTGTATAGCCCACAAAGTCGGTTTCCTCGGTGGTTTCGGCAATCACCACCCAATCTTCCTTGTCGACCACTGCGGCCTGACGTGAACGTTTTTTTTGTTCCTCCATACATTTGGCAAATCCATCCATATCCACAGTCCAGCCTTTTTCTCTGGCCATTAGCTGGGTGAGGTCCACCGGAAATCCGTAAGTATCAAACAATTCAAAGGCAAATTGTCCGTCAACCACTTTATTATCCTTTACTTTATAATTCTCGAATTTATGAATTCCTGTGTCGAGAGTGCGCAGGAATGCCGCTTCTTCTTCGGCTATCACTTTGCCAATCAAGTCTTTTTGGGCTGGCAGTTCCGGGAACGTTTCACCCATTTGCGACACCAACAGGGGCACCAGGCTGTTGATAAAGGGTTCCTTAAAACCGAGGAAAGTATAACCATAGCGTACAGCGCGGCGCAAAATTCTCCTGATAACATATCCCGCCTTATTGTTCGAGGGCAACTGTCCGTCGGCAATGGCAAAAGCTATTGCCCGAAGATGGTCGGCAATAACCCTCATGGCCACGTCTTTTGCAGCATCTTCTCCATAACGGCAGCCGGCCAACAGGGCTATCTGCCGGATCAATGGCTGAAACACATCGGTATCATAATTGGACCTGACCTGCTGCAGTGCCATACACAGGCGTTCAAACCCCATACCCGTATCCACATGTTTTGCAGGTAAACTCACCAGCGAGCCATCAGCTTTGCGATCAAATTCAATAAAAACAAGATTCCAGATTTCAATAACCAGCGGGTGCCCTTTATTGACTATTTCGCGGCCGTCAACAGCCAGTTTTTCCTCTTTATTGCGCAAGTCCACGTGAATTTCAGAACAAGGGCCGCAAGGACCCGTATCGCCCATTTCCCAGAAATTATCTTTTTTGGAACCCAGCAAAATACGTTCTGCGGGAACAATTTTTTTCCACTGTTCATAAGCTTCTTCATCTTTCAATAATCCTTCCTGCGGATCCCCCTCAAAAATCGTAACATATAAAGAGTCCGGAGTAATTTTGTACACCCCGGTCAGTAATTCCCAAGCCCATTCAATAGCTTCCTTTTTAAAGTAATCACCAAACGACCAGTTGCCCAGCATCTCAAACATGGTATGATGATACGTATCGTGGCCAACCTCTTCCAGGTCGTTGTGTTTGCCCGAAACCCTCAGGCATTTTTGCGTGTCGGCCACCCTTTTATCTGGAGCTATGGAATTTCCCAAAAAATAATCTTTAAACTGGTTCATCCCGGCATTGGTAAACATAAGGGTAGGATCATTCTTGACCACCATGGGGGCAGAAGGAACAATACTATGCTGTTTTGTCTTAAAAAATTCAAGAAAAGTTTTTCTGATTTCAGATGATTTCATGAGTTGTGTGTGTTACAGTGGCAAATTATTTATAAGTATTTGTCTTTGAATCAGTTAATTAAACAAAATACCTGTTTAACTTTTTAATAACTCAAAAACGACTGCAAATTTAATTTTTTTTGTTAGCTTTGCATTTCGCGTATAACATTTTAGCTTAAATTACGTTTAAAAGTTTTTGAACCAATTGATGGCTGATGAAGAAACCAAAGTATCATTTTAACACCAAGACACTTTCTTTTGAGGAATTTAAAGGCTCTGTAAAAAACACTACGCTGCGGTTTATTTCCATACTCACATCCGGTATGGTTATTTCTGCGGCCATTATGTTTGTGCTTTTCAGTTTTGTGGATTCACCCAAAGAAAGAGCTTTGAAGCGTGAAAATGAAAAGCTGAAGCTTGAATATGAGCGGCTTGGTGAACGTATGGACCAGATTTCGGCGGTACTGTCCAACATACAAAACCGTGACGACAACATTTACCGGACAATTTTTGAAGCCGAACCCATTGATGATGCGGTGCGTAAAGCCGGATATGGCGGAACAGACCGTTATAAAACACTGCAGGGTTACGACAACTCGGAAATAATGGAAGATGCCGCGATGCGGCTGGATCAGATTTCGCGGCAAATATACATACAGTCCAAATCCTTCGATGAGATTGTGGCCATAGCCAAAAACAAAGAGAAGATGCTTTCCTGCATTCCCGCTATTCAGCCTGTTTCAAAGAAAAGATCCTCCATCATCTCGGGCTTTGGGTATAGGATTCACCCTATTTACAAGACCTCGCGCATGCATACCGGTATAGATTTTATGGCCAGGACAGGCACTCCTATTTATGCAACCGGCGACGGAGTGGTTTTGGACCCCAAAGGGAACCAAAGCGGTTACGGCATTGTATGTGTTATTAATCACGGGTATGGCTACCAGTCCTTATATGCCCATATGAGTAAAATAATTGTAAAACCAGGTATGAGTGTTAAACGCGGACAGGTGATCGGTTATGTGGGCAGTACCGGCCTTTCGGTAGCCCCGCATTGTCATTACGAGATCATCAAAAACGGTGTAAAAATCAACCCTGTAAACTATTTTTACAACGACCTGACACCCCAGGAATACGAAAAAGTAATCGAACAGGCATCCATACTTAACCAGGCGCTTTCGTAACGGTCTTATCCCCCCTATATGAACCGCAAGTTTTTGAATTGTAACGGGGGATGTTTTAACCAGGAAAAAACGTCGGATTTTAAGTATTTCTTTTTTCTTCTGATAATCATCATTGCCGGTTATTATAATGTGGCCTTGTGTATACATCCCCTGAAATGGGATATGATTGACCAGGCCTATCCTTACAGGTATTACATTGGCGAATGCCTCCGTCATGGGTTTTTTCCCTACTGGCTACCCTATCAGCAACTGGGAATACCCGTTTGTGCCGACCCTCAAAGCGGGGTGTGGTATCCTATAACCTGGATTTTCGGATTTTTTGCCGGATATAATATTTATTCACTCTCGGTAGAATATATACTGCATGTTTTTCTGGCTGCTGCCGGATTTTACCTGTTGAGCAAAAATCTGGGTTTATCAAAAGTAACGGCTTTTATCGTGGCTATTTGTTATGCATTCTGCGGATTTATTATCGGCAACTCACAACATTTTTATTATATCATTGCCGCAGCCTGGATACCATTTATATTGAACAGCTATCTGCTTTTGATAAAACATAAAAAAGTTGTTTATGCAGTGTCCACGGCTTTATTTGCTTACCTGCTCACCACAGGCGGCCACCCGGCCTTCTGGATTATTTTGTTTTATCATGTGGCCGCCATATTCATTATTTATTCTGCCGTATTGTTTTTTAAAAAAAGCCGTACACCGCAACGGGGACGATTTTTCATCCTGAACCTGGCTACAGTTGCCATTTACGCCCTGCTGGTATTATCCTATTTTGTATCTGTTTTCTATAATCAGGATCAGGTAGACAGACTGGGCGGCACTTCCCTGGAAGAAGCTCTTTCGGGAGCCTTCACACCGCAAAGCGCCCTGTCGTTTGTGGCTCCTTATGCCGTTACCGGAAACTCAGAGTTTCTGAAAACAGATATTTCGATGGCCAATGCCTATTTCGGAATAATTGCACTGGCTTTTTTTGTGTTATATTTTTTTCACAAAAGATCAAAATGGTCGGTCTTGATTTTAGTTGCCGGAATTCTCAACCTGCTGGCGGCTTTTGGAGGAGACCTGCCCTTACGCGGGTTTTTATATCACTACGCACCCTTCATGGACTACTTCCGTTTTCCTTCCGTTTTCAGGTATTTTGCGATAGTTTCATTTTTGCTGGTTTCAGGCATTGCGATGCAAGATTTCTGCGAAAGAAAGGACAAGAGACTCTCCTACATCATCATAGCGCTTATTGTTGTTTTTATTACTTCGGTCATTATCTTCAGATACCATGGTTACCTCAACCTGAAAAATATTGCTTTGAATCTTGCCTGGCAATTCCCCAATGATACCGGTGTGATGCAACGACTGGCTTTTCAGTTGCTCATTCAGATGGGGTGGTTGATGTTGTTCTTGTTGGCATTGCGATTTTTAAAGGTAAAAACAGCCTATCTGGTGCTGGCTTTTGTAGTACTTGACATGTTTACTGCTGTTATGCTCAACTCCAAAAGCACGGTATATTCAGAAAAGTTGAAAAGCGCTGAAATCCGCCATTTTGAAAAACAATATTTTGTACAAGGCTTTCCCATTCCCAATATGCCAATTAGCCAGTGTTCCGACTCATCGGGATTTTACCAGCATTATTGGCGAAATCTCAGCATTTTTTATAAACGGCCGGCTTATGACGGATACAATCCTTTTCAGATCAAAAATAATGTTCGGCTGGTTGATTTTCAAACGGCATTTTTCAAAACAATTAAAAAGAATAACCTGTTTTATTTTGCCGACACCATTATTCAAAATTTCGATAGCATCACTGCCGCCACTAAGGGCACACAGGGAATGGTATTTACCGAAGACAGAATACCAAGGGTAAAACATAGCCGTTCTAAATCCGGACAAATACAAATTACGGGGTTTTCACCTAATAAGGTTTGCGCAGAGGCCGTGTGTAACGACAGTGCGCTTCTGGTATTTTTTCAAAACTACAACAAAGGTTGGCAGGCTACCATTAATAACTTTCCTGTAAAAATATACAGGGCCAACCTTACCTTAAATGCCATCATTGTCCCACCGGGAAAAAACAACATAACTTTCAGCTACAAGCCATGGCCGGTGATTATAGCACGGTATGTTTCGCTGGGGAGTTTACTTGGAATATTGCTTTTGCTGATTATCCTAAAATTCAAATCTATTGGCAAAACAAACCCAGCCCAAAAAAAGGAATAAGATTTTGAAAATAAAATGTTGATAAACTTTGTTAGTTTTCGCCGGTTAGAACATATTTCTCTTACACATCACATACCGCGACGTATAATACGGACTGGTATTATATTTTTCAATAATCACCCCGCTCATGCAGGTGGAGTGCATCATGGTTACCTGCCCCGAGTCGGCTTCAATAATAAGCGCCACATGCCCTACGGTTGAGGATTTTCTGCTCCTGCCTTTGAAAAAAATAAAATCTCCCTTGCGAGCCTCTTTTAATTCCACTTTTTTGCCCAGTGTCGAAATGGCCGAAGAAGAATGTGGAAACTTATACCCGAACTTTCCAAAAATGTACGAAACATAACCCGAGCAGTCAAATCCCGCAGGTGTCTGCCCACGATATTTATACCTTAATCCAAGAAACTTTTTTCCGAAATTTATCACACTATCAATTACTGGTTCATTAAAGTGTGCAGTTTTTAAAGAGTCAGGTGGAATAGTATTTTTCGCCGCTGCAAAAATAGAATCGTTGTTCTGGTGAACATCCCCCGGCTGACTATGGATGCTTGGTATGAGCATAGCCATGAATACCGCAAACAGTAAATTCAACACATATTCTATTTTTATTTTTCGTTGCACTGATTTTTTTCTTTAAGGAATATTATCCTTATCACCCATTAGACTGAGGATTACAGCCTCAAAACGGAGCAACATGCAAAATGCTGCTGAACAAAGATATGTATAATTTTTTTACCGACCAAGAATTTTTTATGATTCCTTTTTTGTTAGTCGGCTATGTTGGTATCCGTAAAGAAAATATAGCATTAACCCAACCACCAGCCAAATCAAAAACCGAAGCCAGTTGGTAATACCCAATTCGGTCATCAGGTAAAAGTTGGTAAGCAAACCCAGCACCGGTATAATGGAAAACTGACGCACTACAGCAAAAACACTCAGAATAATGGCCACCACAATAAAGATCAACAGAGGTATCTGCTCCATAAGGATATGCCATTCCTTGTACATGTCGAGTGACATAAAGTTTTCAAAAAAAGTTTTGTTCAGCAGATAAACGGCCAGCAATACGCCCATCCAAACTATCGGAAGAAAATACCTTGCATTGAAATAAGGAATTTTAAAGCCCTTACCATTAGTAGCGTGCTTTTTCTTTTTGGGGTTATCTATAATCAGCACGCCTCCCGACACAAGAACAAAAGCAAAAAGAGTTCCGATACTGGTAAGGTCAGTAACTTCGGTGAGGTTCAGAAATAATGTCGGGATGGCCACCAGGATTCCTGCCACCACCGAAGAAAAAGCCGGTGTCTTGTACTTTGGATGTAACTTTGAAAACCTTTTCGGCAAGAGTCCGTCGCGGCTCATACTCATCCAGATACGGGGTTGTCCCAATTGAAAAACCAGCAATACACTTGCCATTGAAATCACAGCACTAACCGCAATAAGCCCTGAAAAACCCGTGAGGTTCAGACGGGCAAACACATAGGCGAGCGGATCGCCCACGGCCAGTTCATAATATGGAGCCATCCCTGTCAACACCAGGCTAATCATAATATACAACACCGTAGAAATCAGCAACGACAACAGAATGGCCCTCGGTAAGTCTTTTTGCGGCCTTTTACACTCCTCGGCAGTAGTAGAAATGGCATCGAAACCTATGTAAGCAAAAAACACCGCGGCCACGCCTTTCAGCACCCCCGACACTCCATTGGGCGCAAAAGGGCTCCAGTTTTCCGGGTTAACATAAAAAATACCCACGCCAAGGAACAGCAGTAATATAAAAATCTTCAGCCCCACCATCAGGTTGCTTGCAATTTTTGATTCGCGTATGCCAATATACACCAGTGTGGAAATAAACACTACAATGCAAAATGCCGGAATGTCGGCAATAACTTTTATTCCAAATACTTCCGGAGCGTTAGTCCAAGCATAATAGGCATCCCGCATAGCAGAACTCATGGCATCGAGCGAAACTCCGGAAGAAAGTTGTTCTACCACACTGTG
>ENA-UOWE01002204-UOWE01002204.1-activated-sludge-metagenome-genome-assembly--contig:-NODE-2204-length-21813-cov-5.277323_pt1 | contig 21813 bp, 23 predicted proteins | sample MGYA00249841_ERZ761562 | MGnify/ENA primary metagenome ERZ761562 (study PRJEB28883, sample SAMN05720200) | activated sludge metagenome | isolation source: Anaerobic digester | place: Japan... | reverse complement strand
CACTGTTGAGGCAGATTTGTTTTGCAGAATTAGATATTAGAAAAAGCAGAATGGGTGGAAAATCAGGAGATGCTTCCGCTATTAAAAGATTGCAAGATCTTATGAAAACAGCAAGTGTAGATCCAGGCAAGGCATCTTTGGCAAATAGTGGCAAAGCAAAAGAAACTTTTTCATCTTTTGTGAAAGTAATTGAAGAAAATGAGCCGGCATCGTATTATGAAGATAAAAAACTCTTTAAGGATTTTGATGACATTGATTTTTATTTTAAAAAATATGTGACTCGTCCGTTGAAAAATTTTGTAACGCAAAGTAGGGATTTTAATGTTGAATCAGAAAATGATGTAGACGAGTTAGTAGACTCTGAAAGCGAATAATTATGGCTACCTCTCTGCGTCCTTATAAAAATCAAGAAAGAAAAGATATTTCTTCGCAAGATGCTTTTACACAGCCTAAATCAATGATAAAAGCTTCTGAAATAAAGGGAGAAAGAAAAGAACGTCTTAAGCGATGGATTCATTTTTTTAGAGCAAATCCGAATTATTTGATTAGAGATTATTTTGGCATTACTTTACATCCTTTTCAAAAACTAATGATATGGGTTTTACAAAAAAGCACATTAGCTTATATCGTTGCTGCTCGTGCCGCTAGTAAAACTTTTATTATTGCAATTTGGGCTTTAACTTTATGCGTGTTATATCCGGGGATTAAAGTTGTCACAGTTTCGAAAACCTTGAAACAAGGATCTTTAATTATTGGAAAAATTGAAGAATTGAGGCATAAACATGCTAATATATACAGAGAAATTGAGCATCTTACAATTAATCCTAACAATGCAGAAGTAGTGTTCCATTGTGGAAGCACAATAAAAGCAGTTCCAAGTTCTGAATCTGCCCGTGGAAATCGTGCCAATTATGTGATTGTTGAAGAAAGTCGCTTAGTTCCAAAAGAAATATTGGAATCAATTATTAAGCCGTTTCTAGAAGTCCGCTTGCCTCCTTATATGCACAAAAAAGAATATAAAGATAATCCTATATATAAAGAGGAAGGAACTATATCATACATTACTTCTGCTTGGTATACTGCTGAGTATTGGTATACATATGTAAAAACTTGTATCAAGAAAATGATTTCTGGTGATGAAACATCAAACTTTCTGGCTTTTGATCATAAAATTGTAACAAAGCATGGCACAAAGACAGAAAAAATGATTAAAGAAGAAATGGAAGATAGCGATGAACTAACTGTCCAATTAGAATATTATAATATTCCATCTGGCTCTAGTGGCAAAAGTTATTTTCCGTTAAAATTATTTAATCGGTGTTTAAAAAAAGCCGCTTATCCACAAGAGATTGATGATTATAGTCCAAAGAAGAATAAACATGACATTCCTAAAGAAGATGGGGAAATTAGATTTTTGACAGTGGATATTGCTACTCGTGCAAATAAAGTAAACGATAACTCAATCATTGCTTGTGCAAGAATGATACCAAATCCTGGCTACGGATATGAAAGACAATTAATTTATCTTGAAAGCCATAAAGGACAACATGTCGGCATACAAGCAAAAAGAATTAAAGAAATTTTTTATGATCTTTCTTGCGACTATATAGTAATTGACGCAAGTTCTGGGGGCATTGGGGTTTTTGATTCTTTGAGCGAGAATACCTACGATGAAGAACGTGGAGTAAATTATCCTCCCATGACAGTTGTGAACGAAGTTTTTTCTATTATTCCCGATGACAAAAGAAGAGATTTTTTAGAGAATCATACTCGTGGCGCTAATCCTTTGCAAATAATATTTCCTATTGTTGCTAGTCAAGAAATGAACAGTCAAATAGCAACATCTTTTAATAGATGTTTGAAAAAAAAGTTGTGGAAGTTTTTAATTGCAGAAGGAGATGCTGAAGATTATCTTATAAAGAATGTTCCAGAATTTACGAAAAATGTTGATGATAGTGATATGTACGCGAGATTATTAAACCCATATTTAGGAACAACATTATTAATTTCAGAGGCGATTAATTTAGACTTGAAATTAGTTGGAGGAAGTGTAAAATTGGTTGAAAAGCCGGGGTGTTACAAAGACAGGTACTCGGCAATATCATATTTAAATTATGTAGTTGAAACAGAATTTGATAAATCTCTATTGAAAGAAAATGATAATACGATGTCAGAACTAGAAGCTCTTGTTGGTGCTTTTCAAACAACTTAACCTCTAAAGAAAGGAGGATAATAATTTGAGTGAAGATATTAAAAAAATAGATGATCCAGAACTATCTGAATCGTTAGTTTGGGATATGCTGCAATTTGCCCAAGCACAAGGGTATATTTATCCTTCGGCGTGGACTCCCAATACCGTAAATGCAAGGATGCTTGATATAACATTATTAAATCAAGCAAACAATGGGATTACAGAAGACAGAGTAGCAAAAGCGTTAGGAAATCCAAAAAGTTCAGAAAAAGACTTATTAGCTATTTCCGAAAGTTTTGAACTTACTAATATGTCTTATAAAAAAATGCTTGAATATCTTTCAAATCTTCCTTCTTGGGGATTGAGCTATTATTGTCAAAATATATCAGATAAAAGAGAATATAAATCTAAGGCTTATAAAAAAGATTTAGATATATTCAAAGATTTTACTTTTAAATTTGATTATAAAAAAGAATTTGCAACAATTTTAAAAGAACTTTTTAGGTCTGAAACTTACTATGGGATTTTAAGAGATGAGGGATCAAAATATGTTATGCAACAGTTGCCTCCAGACAAATGCCTGATTACTGGAAAATGGGATTATGGATGGCTATTTAGTTTTGACTATACTTTTTTCATGAACTCTGGTATAGATCTTGGAATGTTTCCTGATATATTTTCGAAAACATATAATCGCTTATTTGTAAAAGATAGGGCAGTTGATTATAAACCATCTTTGCCTATTGATATAAGGTCAGAAAGTACTTTTGCTTTGTGGGCTGATTGTAGTCCGGTTGACGGATTTTGGGCGTGGAAGTTACAAGGAGATCAAAATGTAAGGATACCGTATTTTACGCCGTTATTTCCAGATTTAGCAATGCAACCATTAATTAGATCCTTACAAAAAAGTTCTTATATGGCTGCTGCTGCAAAACTAGTATTTGGTAGTGTGCCTTTGTTAGACCAGAAAGCAACTTTGAAAGATGCAATATCGATCAACCCTAAACTTCTTGGTGAATTCTTGCAATTAATTAAAATGGCAGTAAATAATGATGCAGTTAAAGTTGCTTCTGCCCCTCTTTCTGACATGAAATCAATGGAATTTAAAAGTGATAATGAAATATATTCTTCTTATAACCGTACAACTACCGGAATGGCAGGAAACTCAAATATTTTATTTCCAAATGAAGGAAAGCAGAACCAAGTTGAAACTTATTTTTCCGCAGATATAGATATTATGCTATCAACTAGTATTTATCCTTGGTTTAATAATTTTATGGAATATCAAATCAATAAACTTACTAAAAACTATAAGTTTGGAATTCAGTTTGAAGGATCTAATTTTTATGTTGACAAGGAAAGAAGATTGAAAAAACAAACTGACCTTATGGCTTTAGGCGTTGTTAATCCAGTTAAACTTGCTGCTGCCATGGATGAAAACCCATTTATCATGCAAGCCCAATTAGAAGAGGCTAGAGCAATGGGATGGGTTGACGAACTTACCCCAATTATCCCTGGTACTCAAATGTCTGGAAATTTATCTAGTTCTGGAAGGCCTGCAAAATCAGATCAAGATCTTTCTGATTCTGGGGCTGAAACGCGAGATAGAGGGTCAAATATTGAGAAATAATTAAATACACGTAACAGAGTAGCTATTTTAAGCTCCGGCTCCGCGTGTAAATCATAAAAAGAAAAAAATGGAGGAATCATATGTCTTTTTCAAAACCTAGCAATACTCAGAAAAATAATTTGAATCGCAATAGCCGTGCCTATGCCAATCTTGGGGATGTTGTCCAAAACGCCCCTGTATCTGGAAGTTTTGCGGTAACTGCTTCCCAGGCTGCTGCATCTGCCATTGTTGTGCAGACCAATCTTTCTACTATTCGTGGCAAAATGGTTCAGATCTTTGTTTCTGGCAGTCCTGTTTCTGCATCTGGTATTTACGTGTCTACAACCGGAAGCAATATCAATATTACTCCTGTGAACGGATATAAATGCGCTGCAAATGACCAAATTAACTATGTAGTATTTTAATTTTAATATTAAATTACTTTCATAGGAAGGAGGATAATAAGTGAAATTATCTGAAAATTTAAATGATGCTTTGAACCAGCAAATTATGATTGAACTTGGAAATCAAAATAAGTACATGCAAATTCAATCTTTATTTGAAAATATGCAATTAAAAAATCTTGCAAAGTTTTTTAAAGAGCAATCTGCTGGAGAAAATGATCATGCAAATCTATTCATGGACTATATTAATGACAGAATTGGTGGAAAAGTAAAAATAGAAGAAGTTAATAGTCCTATAATCAATTTTGAGGATATTAATAGTATCGCTGATTTTTATGTTAAGACAGAGCAGGAGACAACCGAGAGCATAGAATCTTTATATAATCTTGCATTGGAAGAAAAATCTTATATTGATTTAGGTTTTTTGGAAAAAATGTTGAATGAGCAAGTGGAAGAAGAAGATATATCGATATCTTTTGCTACAAGAATAAAAGCATGTAAAGATATTGTTTTATTCGATGCGACATGGGAGTAAAAATGTATATTGTTAATCCCGAAGAAATAGAAGATAAAATATCTATGAAAAGATGGATTGCAAAATACTTTATTGATAACAATGTCCCCGTTCTATCACAAGATGGGGACACTGTATATTTTGCCAATTCGTCTTTGTTTAAAGAATATTTTAAGAAAGCACCTTTTTACGTTAAGATATTTATGGAATTTGCTTCATAAAATATGCTTTTTTGTTGGATATTAGATCTTTGCAGAAAGGAGGAAAAACGTTTGAATGAAAAATTAAGTTTTTCCGTTACTGGCATTGAACTATTGAATGAATCTAATGACTCTCAATTTGCAACATTAAAGATTGATGCTTTTGCCAGTGGCGATAATTCTCACTCGCTTTATGTAAGTGAACAGGCATTAAGAAATGCTGCTGAAACAATATTAGAAAAACCTATTGTTTGGAAGTATAGTCCTATAACAGACGATGCAATGAGCCATGAAAAAGAAGAATATGCAGTTGGATTTGTTCCTAAAGATACAACGATTGATTTTAGAACATTAGATGATGGGCGCGTAATGATGTCAATCATTGGAAAATTGTGGACTAAATATTCAGGAAAGTTAATGGAAATATTCCAAAGAGATAAGAGCAAATCTGTTTCAGTAGAAATAGAAGTTCTTGATAAAAAAAATGAATCAGACTTTGGTATGCCTGAGATCCTTGCTTTTTGCTATCGTTGTATAACTGTTTTGGGTCAAATAGTTCGCCCCGCAATACAAGGTGCAAAAGCTGATTTAATTGCTTTTGCTATTCAAGAAGAAGCTTCTTATCAAGAAGCTTATAGCAAGGAATTTTCTAATAAATACGCAGATATAGATTTTACTATTCCTCGTAAAGTAAAATTAAATGCTCAAAAATCATTAGATGAGCATAAGAAAAAAGGAATAAATGGTAATAGTGTTCACCTTGCTATGGCTAGGTTTTTAACTAAAAATGAAAAGGCAACTCCTGAAAAAATAAAATCTATGGCTCAGTTTTTTGATCGTAAAGTCCAATATGATGAGATTACTATTGGGTTTTATGGTGGTAAAGCAGGATGTGGATGGAGTAAAGATATTATGTCTAAAATAGATGATATTGATAGTAAACAATTATCTTATTTTTCTGAAGATAATAATGTAATTACTTTTCCTTATTCTAAAATTGAAGATGCTCCAGAAAATATGAAAAAATTAGATGGAGTTTCTTTAACATTAGATCAAATTAATCAAATCGCCAAAGTAGCTGATGAGATCGGTGTAAATAAAGAAAAAAATGGCTATGCTATTGCAAAGAGCCAATTTAAAAAATCACATAAAATAAAAGATGGCAAATGGGTTAAAATGGCAGATGAAGAAGGAAATATAGAATTAAATTCCAAGAAAAAGGAGGACAATAGTGTGAAGGTTGAAAAAACAGAATTGATTAAAAATGCTGAAATAAAATTTTCTTTGACATCTTCCCAAATTGTACAAATACTTAATAGCGCTCTCTCTGAGTTTAAGTATGGCGAAAATAATTGGGAAAAGTACTGGGTTTATTCGTTTGACAATGAATATTCTTATGTTAGAGACTCTGAAGATGGCAAAAGTTATCGGATGAAATATTCAATAGAAAATTTGAAAGCTAAAGTTGATGTAGAAAGTAAAGAAGAGGTCATTGAAGGATCTCCTTTACCTATCAGTGAGGAAAAATATATTCCAGAATTTTCTGACGAAGAAGATGATAATAATCCTGAAGACGAAAAAGGTGTTTCAGAAAAAGACGGAAATAAGATTAATCAAGAAAATATGTCTCTTGATGGTAATCTTGATGTCTCTGCATATCTAGGATTTCTTGAAAACGCCACCGATGTTTCTGAAGAAATGACTGCTAAATATAAAGCGTCAGATGGCACATTGAATCATGAAATGATCCATAAAATGGCGTATAATAAGATGTGTAAAATGGCTGAGGATTTAAAGAAAGCGCAAGAAGATAAAGATGTTTACATGGCAGAAATTGAAACTTTGAAAAAATTTAAGAAAGATACTGAAAGTAAGCAATTTGCTTGTGAACTCGAATCTACTTTTGCCGAAGTTTCTGAAGTATTGCCAAAAGAAGAAGTTGACAAATTCCGCGAAGAAAGTATTAACTATAGTCTTGATACAATAAGCGAACTACAAAACAAGATTAAAGCTGTCGCATTTTCTTATACTGGAAAATCAAAGAAAATTGATGATGGAATTACCCGCTTTGCAAATTCTTGGGTTAATCAAAAATCAGAAAAAGATTATACTAACGGGTGGATTGGAAAAGCATAATTGCTTTTTCTTATTATAAAATTTTTTATTTACGAAAAGGAGAATAATAAAATATGGCAAATCATGCTGTTATGATTCCTAGCAAAATTGGTGCTATGTATGATGGTGCATTTTTGCGCAATGTAATTTGTGCTTCTAATGTCGATAATGGTAACGTTTTTGTGCTTAATACTGTTTCGGGGACTACCGGAGAGGGTGAAGTGTGGAATGCTACTGCGCCTACATCTGCCTCTGCTACTGGCGTTTGGATGGCTGGAGAGCCTGAAGTCCCATTTGGTACTGCTGGTGATAATGTATATCGCGGTATTGGTAATATTCAGGATTTCTATAATTCCGCATCTCACGTGTTTACTGCTTTTAAACCCCAGGTTGGGGATATTATCACTTTAACTGCCGAAGCTTTTGACACGGCTCCAAGTGCTTATGCTATTACTGCTTCTGGCAAATATACTCTTGAATCTAATGCTACTGCTGCATCTTCCGGCTTTTGCTTGAAGTATTTGAATACTACTTATATTCCTTCTGCCAGTGGTTCAGCAATTGGTACTGGACGTATCACAGCCTATCGAATGGCTGTTGTCACCGTATAATAAAGTAGTCATGTTTTAACTTGACTAACAATATCAAGAAGATATGAAAAGGAGAATAATAAAATATGACTATTAAATTGCCGTCGAATGTTATCCAGTTTGCTGCTGGAAATACTGGTTTATATGAAAATTTTGTTGATTACTGGAACCACTATCAGGCAGAATATCAAGGAAAGAACAAAGACTATGTAAAAACTGTATCTTTTGCTGAAAAAGAATCAGCACTTAATGCTATGATTCTTCGGGAAATTGGTATGGCTGCTGGAGTTGATTTTACTGCACAGCCTATAGAACGGTTTGTAAGTCACCCTCTAGTCTGCTGGGCTGCTGGTAATATTATATCACAAATGATTGATGCCGTTCTTCCTTCTACAATGGTCGAGGGCATGTCACCTATTGTCGATATTAGAGTTGCGGGGTATGGAGAATCACCTGTTTTCGACATTAAGTCTCGTGATTTATTCCGAGTGACTAAAGCGGGACGTGGCATGAGGGAAGCTGAAATTCAGAAAGGTTTCATAAAGCAGGTTACTCTGTATCCTGAGCCTCATATGATTACAGTTGGTGTAAGTCTTTTCCGCGTTTTATCAGGCCAAGAATCTCTTGCAGAATTTACAACCAAAGCATTGCGAAGTATTGAATCGCAGTTTACTATTGATATTTATAATGCTTTTGCTACTAGTATGGCTGCTTTATCTAGTGATGCTACTACAGGGCTACTTGCAAGTGGCTGGAGTGCTGATACTGCTACCTTGCTTAGTCAACGTGTATCTGCTTTTAGTGGTGGGGCAAAAGTTGTGATGCTTGGAACTAAACGCGCATTGGCAAAAGTTCTGCCCGATGATACTAATACTCGCGCTGATTATGCATCTGACTATGTAAAAGTGGGTTATGTTAGAACCATTAACGGAATTGACACGGTTGAGATCCCTCAAGTTGCAGATTGGACTAATCCGTTTGCAACGCTTATTAGTGACAGTTATTTGTGGCTCATTGCTCCAGGAACTGATAAACTTGTAAAAGCGGTGTTGGGTGGATCGACAATGGCTCGTGTTGATGATCCTTATGCTTCCCCTGCGTTGCTTCAAAATGCAACATTTACTAAGCACTGGGTTACTGGTGTGGTAACTTCAAGTGTAGCTGCAACAATCGCACTGTAATATTTTTGTAATAAGATTACTAGTAGTAGAAGATTTAATCTTCTACTACTAGTAAGTAGTAAAAAAATAATATTTTAATATTAAAAGGAGAAACAATAAAATGGCAAGAGCTAAGTCTTTAGACAAAAGCCCAGTAACAGCAGAAGCAAAAAAGATTGCTAATCTAGAAAAAAAGATTAGTGAATTAACAAGAATAATTGAGTCATCTCAAAGCCTATCTAATAGTGCTGTTAGTTCAGCACTAGAAATAGATATTCCTTCTAATAAGCAAATCCGCGTTATGTCATTGTGCCCTGAAATTTTAAATCTTTCTACAGAAAAAGGTGGGCGGGGTCATCGATACACATTTGAAGTGTTTGGAGAAGTAAAAAAAATTCCATATGGAGATTTAATCCAAATTAATCAAAACCATCGTAATTTTTTAGAAGGTGGAAAATATTATATTCTAGATGAAAGGGTCGTTCTTGAAGAAGGGTTAACATATGTTTATGAAAAAATTCTTCCTAAAGACAAGATAGAAGAAGTTTTAAATAATGGAGATCATGCTTTGGAATATTTTCAGCAAGCAGATCAGCGCCAAAAGAAACTTATAGTCGATATGCTAGTTAGAAAAATGACAGATGGTATTGATGCTGATTTTAATCTTATTGCTAATATTGATAGGATTTATAACTCTAAGGATGATCCAAATTATATATCCATTGTTGATAGAGTGAAAAATAACAAAGAACTTTTAAGCTCTTTTGATAAAGAACAGCAACAACAAAAAAAGTAAAAGTGTATAAAGAGAATATAAAAGAATATTCTCTTTATTAAAAAAATTATCTTTTAATTAAAAGATAATTTTTTTAATAAAAATTAGACAATAAGAAAGGAGGACTATGACTACTTCGGCTGATACTATTACTGATCTTTTTATGATGAGAATACAAAATGATTATATTTTAAATAATATTTATGCAAATAGTGGATCAATCGTCCTTACGAATTATACTGAGCCATTTTTGCTTGATGCAATTGATATATTTAGCCCATTTTCTGAGGAAGATCTTACATATGTTGAAGGTTCTGCTTCTTCCGTTGGGTATTTTGCATCGGATTTAAGTAGAGAAGCAAAAAATATATTATCTAAGTGTATGACACTATCATGGGTTCAAAGACAAGTAGCTAATCAAATTGCTTTAGGGCGATATGTTGTTGACCGAGATTTTAGGATGAGCGCTCCTAATCTCCCGTCTCTTCAAAATTATTGTATTTTGAAAACAGAAGAAATAGACAAATTGTTAAGCGATTACGCCTATCGAAATTTAAATTGGGAAAACTGGCAAAACCAATTGTTTGATCTAGGATAGGAGGATAAATTGAAATATTATTCTCTTTCCCCTGGTTTATCAACAGGTTCACAAATATTGCTGAATGATTTTAAAGCTTCTGCTAGTGCTATTTTTGAATTGAGTACAGATGTGTTCGACATTCAGAGAGAATCAACTTTCGGAAGTGGATCTTATATTAATATTCGCGCTCGTGTGACTTCAGCAGTAAATACTTTGACAGGAAAGCTCAGGGGTGATGATTGGAAGCAGATAATCTTTCATCCTTACGATAATTTTACAGATGGTATTGGATGGTTGTATAAGTTTTCTTCAAACACATGGATATCTGTTTTTAGCGATGTTCTAAAAAGTGTAGTCACTAATTGCACAGTCAGGCGTGCTAATGAGCATCTCCGCTGGATTGGGGACGATGGTGTTTACTATGATGTTCCATGCATTGTAGATTACGATTTGACCGGAGTGAGAGATCTAGTTCGACAAGATAATATTGTTTTACCACAAGGATATATCTCGGTATATGCCCAATTGAACGATAAAACAGAAAAAATAAGACCAAATATGAGGTTTTTATTTGGTCGTCCAAATCAAAGAGTCTGCTGGCGTGTTTATGGCAATGGCATCATGAATAGTCAAGGGCAGATAACAGATGATGAAACATCCAGTAGATTACTGGTATTAACAGTTGGTGGATATGAATATAATTCAGAATTGGATAATCTAGAACTTGGTATATGTAATTATTATAAAAATCAATACAGTATATCTCTTTCTTCCTCGTCTATATCTGGCAATATATCAGAAACATATCCTATTAATGCCACATTATTGTGTAATAGCGTACCAGCGTCTGGATCTCTTACTTATTTGACAGGAGCATCATCTATAGCAAGCATTTCTGCTTCTGGTTTATTGACATTGAACGCATCTGGCTCAACAATAGCGACAGCTTACATGGGAGGGAATTCATCTATTTCTGCGAGTGCCCTAGTAACTGTGACTGCATCTAGTACGAGTACAATCGAAGTTCGTATAACTCCATCTGACAATACTTCAATCTTAGAAGAAGATTATACTGATTTTTCGGCATATTTATATGTTAACAGTATACAACAAGCAGATTCCTTTATATTTACTGTTGCTAATTCTAATGTGCCTGTTGCAAATTATACAATGTCTAATATAACAGATAATAGTTTTAGGATTACAAATAATGCAATGTTCTTAGAGCACCCATTATTAGTCAATGCTATTAGTGGTTCCTATATAAAGCAAGTTTCTATTCAACTAAATGGATCATTCTAAAGGAGATAGATACAAAAATTATGACTAGTCAACTTTTAGATGGAATACAAGCAGTTTACAATAAGTATTCGGGGTTAAAAGAAGTTCCATATAATATTGTAAAATATTTGATGGACAACGATGAAGAAATATGGAGATTGCTTAAGCATGATACTCCTGATGCTTGGAATGCAACCAAATATGCCAATTTAACTAAGGCAGAAAAAGGCGCTCTTATTTATACTGGAACTGGGGCTTTAACTGACTATCGTCTATTTCTAGATCCAGGAATGGACGAATCTTGGACAATAGCAACAACCGTATTAAGAATAAGCCCAGTAACAGTTATACCTAAAAATCATGTCACAGGAACTCAATCTATTCGATTTGAAGTTTATTCTCATGCTACTTTGAACATGCTTAGCAACAGAGAACCTAGAAGTTTGTATATTGTGAATAGACTCATAGAAGTATTGAATGGCGCAGATATTGAAGGATTGGGGAGAATATTTTTTGATTATAAAGCATCTCAATATTGTAGGCTTATGAGTATTAATGTTGGCAATGCAACGTATAAGGGATGGGACTTGATAATGTGTAATCAGAATTTTTAGAGGATATGTTGAGATGAATAAAGAAGCAGAAAAAATATATAATAATATTAATGATATATTTGGGTATCCTCAAAAGTATAAGGGCGTAGAAATATATCCATTATTAGTAAAAGACTTAGAACATATAAGATTATTCAACCTTATATTTACTTACCCAAAACTTGCAGCATCATCCACTAAAAGATTATATTTAATGAGTTATTTAAAATTTATGTTGCAAGAGATGTATGTGGAGATAGACAATATAGAGAAATTTTTTAAGCATGTTACAAGAAAAGATAATGTTAAACTAGAAGTATATAAACATAAAGAAGGAGAATTAAAAAGTCTTGATGATGCAATATTATTTTTAAATATTGATGGAATTAAATTTTCAGAAGAAGATTTTGAAAATTTAAGAGAAATTATTTTGGAGCAGAATGGAAGCTGTATAGATTATATTAACCAGTATGATCCTTCTCTTGAAGAAAGTTTGCGATGGAATCAAAGGGAATATCCTTTGACTTTTAATGACCAAATATTTACTCTTTCTTCATTATTTAAAATTTCTCCAAACAGTATAGGTGAATGGACACTATACCAATTGATAGATATTTTTGATAGGGTCATTACTTTAAAACAGTATGAAATATACGAGCCACTATTGGCATCTGGGCAAATAAAATTCAAAAATGGTAAATTGCAATCATATCTTTACCATAAAAAAAAGAAAAATAGGTATGATAGTATATTGATGAGTCAAGAGGAATTCGGAAAATTGGAATCCGAATTGACAGGTGGAAACAATTTTATAACATAAAAAGGAGAAAAATAAAATATGACTCGTGTGCTTGTTAGTGTCGGTGATGTTATTGTTAGGGATCCCACAACTGGTGTTGCACTTATGTATGGTAAAGCTAATATAGATAGTGCTTTTACCATGTCAGCGAATGCAACAGAAGTTCGTGGCGGTATTAATAACCAGTTATTGTTTACTTATATTCATGATAAAAAGGTTGATGTCAAGATTACAGATGCAACTTTCAATATGGATATTTTGTCATTGAATGCTGGTACTAATGTTTTGAATAGTTCTGTAACTGCATTGAAAACTGAATGTATTACCTTTTCTGCAACGGGTAGTGCTACTCTTGCGGATACTCCGGTTGGAACAAAAGGTGTGAATGTATTCCTTGGCGACCCTGCTACTATTCAAAATGTAACTCCGGTTGGATCTAATATTACAGTTTCTGGTGGGGCAAATCTAAGTGGTTATGCTGTTTATGAATATACTGTGAAGGCAGACCAGCTAACCGTAGAAGCTGTGACTCCTCCATCAATTGTTGATTTAACTCTGACTACTCAAGAAAGAGATTCTGTAACTAAGGGAGTTGTTAACTTAGTCCAGATACACATTCCCAGTTTCCAAATTTTGGGTAATTATACTCTTTCAATGACTGCTGATGGTGTATCAAATCAACCTCTTGAAGGAACTGCACTAGTTACCAAATCTACAAATTGCGTTACAAATGATTACTATGCTACTATTACTCGTATTCCTTATACTGGTGCTACTCCTAGTGTCAACAATTTATATCTTAGCAAAGACACATCTTTCTCAATTTCTAAAGGACTTCCAAAAACTATTCAACTTCAAGCGCTTGGGCTTCGAGGGGGATTGAATGGAAATATTGATGTAACAACTTCCGCGTCTTACCATGTGACTAGCGGTTCGACTACTCTAGCTGCTTACTATAATGTTGGCGCAAATACAGGTCTTGTAACTGCCGGCTCATCTGTTGGCGCAGGTTGGATTGCTATTATCACTGCTTGTTATGTAGATAGTGTCTCTGGAATTTTAACTGATACTGCTACTATTACAGCGACTGCTTAATGATCAACATTGTCTTGGGGTGGATATTTAATAATATCCACCCATTTTTAAAAGGAGGCAATGTATGAATATTACAATTTCTGTAGTGTTGACATGCATGATTGTCGTTGGTGGTTTTATTGTTGGTATAGCAAATTTAATTGACATATTAAAATCTTCAAAAAAGAAACGAAGAATAACAGATACTGGATGGGTTAAATGGATGTATGTATTGCTTGGATTTTATTGGTGTATTTCTTATACTATTTTAATGTTTATTCCAGAAGGAAAAGAATACGCATATACATCTAGATTTATTAGACCATCAATGGCTATTTTAGTATTTTTCTTATTATTGGCTAATCAAAAACCTGTTTATCTTCCAGATTTAATTAGAGATTTTATAAAAAATTTAAAAGAAAAAGGAGAGAAAAGGCATGGAAAATATTAGCATTACTGACATTGTAGCTATCGTTGGCGTTCTTGTAATGCTATGGAAGACTTTTCTTTCTAAAAGCGATAGGCAAAAATTAAAAGTAGAAAATGATAAAACAGTTATTGAAGGAGGACAACTCGCATTAGATAATACGGTTGACGCATTGTCTATTGCGAAAGAAGCTTCTACGCAAGTACAAATAATGCAAAAGGAGCTTGTTGCTAGTTGCAAGAAGTATGAAAAAGAAATAGAAAATTTGAAAATAGATATAGAAGAACTCCGGTTTGAAGCAGAAAAAAAAGACGCTATGATAGAGTCTCTGAAAGATTGGGCTGAAAGACTTGTTAATCAGGTAAGAACTTATGCGCCTTCAGGAGTTGAACCAGTAAAAATGAAACCTCCGCGTAAAGTCGCTAGAAAATATGAATAAAAATTTAATTAGGAAAAAGGAATATGAAAAAAATAAAATTAAAATTCCCAGAATCTGCAAAAAAGGAAATTTTATTTGGTGAGCAAAAAATAGAAGTAGACACTTTTATTGGTCAAGAATCTAAAGCAATTATTTTAATGGCAATGAATAATTCAAAAGAAAATGATTCGGCTATTAAATTTGTGGAAAATGAAAATGGATTAATATTTTCGGTTTTAGATAGGCAAACTAATATTGACATTAATCATTTGGATATTGATGCTTTTATTTCTAGTGGAATTTGGGAAAAAATAAAATCCGCCATCTCTAATTTTGATGAATTATTTTCTGATATAGAAAAAATTAAGAAAATAGAAAGTTCAGAGACTAAGTTAAATAGGATTTTAGATAAAATCGAAACGCTTTTAAATAATGTTGCCAACCTTGATTTTTCAGATGAAAGTATAAAGAATATGTCAAAAGTTCTTGGAGAGCAATTGGGAAAATTGAGTGACGTTTTTCCTCAAATTAAACAAGGTTCTAATGAACCATAAAAGTTGCATTATAAAGAATAGATCTTATAGTGAATTTTAGTACTATTTGAGTAAAACATGAGCATAAAAGAAAAATTCTGTAAATATTCTAAACATCCTTGCCCTGATTGCAATGGAAAACTTAAAATTATAAATATTATTAATGATGAAGGTGATGTTTTTTATACCGAAAAGTATGAAGTATGCGGTGAATGTGGCTATCAAAATAATATTACTGATAAAAGAAATAATAATAATAAGGTAGAAATAAAGGAGGTCGAATTTGGCAAGTTCAATGCTGATAAAAAACGATGCGATGCTCCTAAAGACTATTGGTAACGATCTAGTAAAAGTTATTGATGATGTTTCGAAATGGATATTAAACCAAATAGAGCAATCTTTGATTAGTAATGTCTATAATTATCCAGAAGGCGATTATGAAAGGTTGGAACAAAATGGTGGTCTTTTAGGGGCATGGAAAAAAGATGCTACAGAATTCATTGGGAACTATATATCTGTTAACGTAGGATTTGATCCTAGCTTATTAGCGTATGTGCCCTCTTTACATCAACACGGAAGTTTATCTGAAGATAGGCGACAGAATATGCCTCAATTAATTGAAGAAGCTCCTAGCGATGGATATGATTTTGGGGGTAGTGCATCAATACGAAGACCTTTCTGGGATGTAATTGAAAAATCGCTTTCGGACGGTTCATTAGATGCTGCTTTGGAGAGCGCTTTTACTCGTCACGGATTCGTTTGGCAAAGAATGTAATTTTGAGATTAAAAAAAGGAGAATAATAATGGAAGTATTTGCAGAGTACGGTTGGGTTTTCTTACAAGGATTGCTTAACTATTTAGTTCCTTTGCTGGCTGCTCAAGCTGCAGTTCTTTTGGGTGCTTGGATTGTGAAAATGGTTAATGAAGTTAAGGCTAAATTAACGGCTGATCAATTAACGGTCTTGACTACCGCCGTTGATATCGCAATTAAAGCAGCCGAACAAATGAAGATTAAGGATGCTTTGATTGACAAGAAAACAGAAGCATTGAAAATTGCACAGAAATATTTAACTGATCATAAAGTTAAAATTGATGTAATCACTTTAGAGGCAGCCATTGAGGCTGCTGTCTATTCGGCTTTTAATACTGGCAAATAAATAGGATAAATTAGATTTAAGGCAGGATTATTAATTTAATCCTGCCTATCGTTTTATCATGGATTGGAGGAATATGCAAGAAATAAAAATTGTAATAGATTATGATGTTTTGAACAAATATTATGATGAATATTTTGATAAATATCCGAAGAGAAAGAAAAGAAATATAGAAAGCCCAATTCCGCCTAGCTTGAATATGTGGATGATTATGCCTAGATTTAAAATGAATGCACAAAAACAAGCATGGAAAGATTTTGGAAAATGGCTAGTAGAATATAATAAATTATCAAATATGAAATTAGATAAATGTAAAATTATTATTGAATATTTTTTTGAAACTAAGCATCGCCATGACGCAGATAATTATACGCCAAAAAATTTATTTGATTCATTCACTGTTTCGGGATTACTGACAGATGATGATTTTTCTCATGTGGAATCTTTGACCATAAAAGGCAATTATTCCAAAGAAAATCCTCGAACAGAGATTGTGTTTATATATTAATTATGGCTAGAGAAAAAGTATGTGGAATATATTGTATAGAGAACATAATCACCAATAAAAAATATATAGGTTTATCTAGAGATATAAATAAGAGACTTTGGAGTCATAAAACAAATTTAATAAAAAATAAACACAGTAATATGCATTTGCAATCTGCGTTTAATTTATACGGAATTGATAATTTTATTTTTTATATAATAGAAGAATGCGACAAAGAAGATTTAAACGATAAAGAAATTTATTATATCGAATTATATAAGGCCAGAAATAGAGAGTTTGGATATAATATTCTTGTTGGAGGAGGTGGCACGGAAGGGAGAGAAGTCACACAAGAAACTCGTGAAAAACTATCAAAGGCGGGGAAAGGACGAAAAAGAAACGCTGAGTTTTGTGCGCATATATCAGAAGTAAAAAGCGGAGTTCCTAGAAACATAGATAAAGAATGGCGCGATAAAATTGCATATAGCAATGCCGGCGAAAAAATTTCAACGAGAAAAACTAGCAGCAAGTATAGGGGTGTTTCTTGGAACACTAAAGATCAACGATGGTTATGCTTCTTCAGGCACAAAAGACTTGGATATTTTATAGAGGAAGAAGATGCTGCCAAATATTTCGATAGTGTGTGTTGGAAACAACTGCATAATAAAAACAAGTTAAATTTTCCAGATATTGATTATGATACATTTGTTCCTGTTTCCCCATTGCCAAATAGATTTTATAAAAGAAAAAATTCATCTAGTAAGTATCTGGGTGTTTGTTTTCTTAATTCTAATAAAAAATGGAATTCTAATATACCGTATGATGGGGAACAAATTTGTTTAGGGCAATTTAAATATGAAATTGAAGCGGCTCTAGCTTATAATAATGCCGCCATGGAACTTTATGGATATAAAGCTGTTTTAAATGATATTTCACAAGAAGAACTTGACGAGTTGTGGACGTTGGAATAATAACCTCATGAAATCACAATTTCATGGGGTAAATCAAATTAGAAAGTATTATTTTTGATAATAGTTAATTTTAATAAAGTTAAAGAAAAGGGAGTTATAAAAATTAATCATGGTTGATAAATCTGATGAAGTAACAAATGAACAATGGGAATCTGTTAACAAAGAAAATAGAGATATGACTCAAGAATTTCTTGAACAGTCAATGCAACTTTCACCTTATACTTTGAAGCAATATGAATCATGCTTGAGAATATATTTTTGGTATATAAAAGAAAATTGTAATGATAAACCTTTTTATGAAATTAAAAGTATCGATTATTTAAAATATCAAAACTGGCTAAGTAAAAGAGGACTGTCCTCTTCGGCTGTTAAATTGAAAAGAAGTGTTGTTTCTTCTTTCAACGGATATGTGGAACTTTACTACTTGGATCAATATCCATCTTTCAGAAATTATGTATCAAAAAAAATACCAAGTCCTCCACCATCTTTTGTCAATGAGAAAGAGCCATTAACAATTGATGAATATGAAAACTTATGCGCAGAATTGGAAAAACTAAAATATTGGCAGCAACTAGCATATTTAAGATTTGCTTTTTCTACTGGATGCAGGAGAAATGAGGCTAGGCAATTATTGAAGTCTATAATAGATGCAGAACCGATTGTAAAAAATATTGAAGTAAAGGATGAAGAAGGTAATAAAAAACTTGTTCAATCAAAGAGCTTCTGGAGCCATCCCATTCGTTGCAAAGGGCGTGGGACTACAGGAAAGGTAAGAAAACTACAATTCGATCAAATGGCTATGGATGCCATTAAAAAGTGGCTAGAAGTGCGTGGGGAAGATGATTGCCCATATGTATTTGTATCTAGGCATGGAGATAAAGTCAATCAAATAGCAATAGAAACTGCCAATATATGGTGTGATAATATCTTTGAAAAAATTGTAGGAAGAAGGGTACATCCCCATTTATTTAGAGAAAGCAGGGCTACTAGTTTAGTGGTTGAGCAAAATAAAGATATAAAAGTTGCCCAAAAGCTTTTAGGTCATCAATCTACACAGACGACAGAAATTTATGTGGTTCGTAAAGATTCTGATGCATCAGATGAAGCATTTACTTAAAATAAATTTAATAGTATGCGCTTCTTGCGCAGAAAGGAGCGTATATAAATGCCAGAATATAATATTTTAGCACAAATAAAAATAGATCCAACAAGTGTTCAGTCTGAATTAAATAAAATTTCTAAATCATCAGTAATTAATGTTAAAGCAAAAATTACAGATGCTGATAAATTAGCAACTACTCTTGGGAAAATAGATAATCAGTTAGAAAGAATAAAGATTAATAATAAAGATGCTTTTGATAATTCTCAAGTAGTTAGAGACTCTTATAATGAAACAGTAAAACTTAGAGACGCCTTATCGAAAGGGGAAGCAAGTCTTGGGCAATATCAAGTTCAATTTGGCAAGACAAATAACGAAATTGCTAGATATAATCAAGAGTCAAGAACAACTATTTCTAATACAGATAATCTTGTTAGCAGTTTAGGAAAAGCAATTACAAAAATAGCGTTATGGGGTGTTGCTACTGGAATTTTATATGGATCTTTGAAAAATATTCAAAATGGTATCCAATATGTCAAAGATCTTAACGAGACAATGACTGATACGCAAATTGTTACAGGATATACTAAATCACAAATAGCAGAATTATCAAATAATTATAATAATTTGGCTAAAGAACTTGGCGTTACAACTTTGGAAGTTGCCGATGGTGCTTTGGAATGGCAAAGGCAAGGCAAAACAGTTGCAGAAACCCAAAAATTGCTTCGTGCTAGTGTCATGATGGCTAAATTAGCCAATATGGATCAGGCAGCTTCAACGGAAGCTCTTACTTCTATTATCAATGGTTATAAATTAAGTATTGATGAAGTAATACCAACAATTGATAAATTAGTTGCGCTAGACAATAATTTTGCAACTAGCACTCAAGAAATATCTGATGCGCTTACGAAAGTATCTGCTGTTTCTAAACAATCTAATATATCATTAGAAGAAATGGCGGCAATGATTACAGTAGTATCATCAGATACGAGAATTGCGGCTGAAAGTGTGGGGCAATCCTTTAAGACTATTTTGATGAGAATGCAAAATGTAAAATTAGGCAAGTATCTATCAGACGAAGGAGAAGATATTTCTGATGTTGAGAAAGTACTATCTAGCCTTGGCATTGAACTTCGGGATGATACTGATACTTGGCGAGATTTTAGCGATGTTTTAGTTGATGTTCAAGCAAAATGGACTGAGCTTGGAAAAGAAGGAAAAACTGTTGAACAATCAATGCTCGTGAATGCTTTTGCTGGGCAAAGGCAAGCAAATATTTTGACAGATTTACTCAATAATCAAGATAAATATAATGAAGCATTAAAAGTTGAAGCAGCAGCATTAGGAACAACAGAAAGCAGGTATGCTATTTATCAAGATAGCGTTGAATTTGCTGCTAATAAGTCAAAGGCTGCATGGGAAAAAGTTTGGCAGACAACAATAAACAATGATGTTATAAAATTTTTCTATAATGTTTCTGCTGCTATTGCTGAAGTGATTAGTGCAGTTGGGGGACTGATCCCTATAATTATGCAACTTGGTGGAGCATTAATTGCACTTAATTTTGCGTCTGTAATAAAGGGAGTTACTAATGTTGTATCTAGTTTAAAATTAATGTTTGCAGTTATATCTGTTGGTGCTGCCGCTACTGCTACAGAAATTGCCGTTGCAACGGCTGGGATTAGCCTTATTGTTGGTGGTATTATTTTAGCTATATCCTCCTTAGTGAATGCATCTGATGCGTTAGAAGATGCAACAGGAAAATTATCAGAGTCGCAGTCTAAATTATCTGAACTTCAGAGCAAAAAAAGCGACATTGAAGAACTATCAGAAGCATATCAAAAATTAGCGTCAAATACAGAGAGATCGGCAGAACAAGAGGAAGAATTTGTACGAATTCAAAATCAATTAAAAGATTTGTTGCCTGGAATAGCAGGATACTATGATCAATCTGGAAATTTTGTATTAGATCCAGAAGCATTGTCTACAAATCAAGCTTATTTAGATATTCTTCAAAAACAAATAGATGCAGAAAAAGAATTAATATCAATACAAGCAGAAAAGGTAATAGCTGCTGGTCAAAAGGGATATGAAAAAGCTGCTGAAAAAGTAAAAATTGGTACTAGTACAGAAGAATTTGCGTATAGGGCACTTGTTACTATCACAGACGAAGAAATAGCTCAAGCCCAAGCATCAATGGCTGAATTGATAAGAACAGCGTATGAGAGTTACCTTCAATTAGATGAAGATAGCCAAGATGCATTTAAAATATCTCTTGAAGGTATGGGAGAGTACGGGCAAAAAGTACTTGAAATAATTAATGGTGCAGTTGAAAGTACGTCAGAAAGTATTGAAAATGTTGGAGAAGTAGCTAGCGAGACTAAAATGTCTATCGAAGATCTCGTTAGTTCCATGGATGCAATTGCCAAAGCTTCTTCAGAACAAGCGAAAGAAGGAAAGATTTCATATTCGACAGCATTGGATTTGATTTCTGCTAATGCCAGTCTCGCGCAATATTTAACTATGACGGCAGATGGATATATCTTTGATGCAGAGGCAGCAAGAGCGGCTACACAAGCAGAAATGATTAATGAATTTACAAAATATGGGCTACGAGATGCTGCGATCGCTGCTGCAAATGGCAATTACGTTTTTGCACAGTCCGCTATTGCTTCTTCAAATGCTACAAACGCAGAAAAAGAGTCAATGTTATCTCTGCTGAAAGCTTTTGCTGCAATGAGTGTGAAAGTATCAGTTCCATTTTCTGGTGGTGGGTCAGCCATATCTGAACAAGAGAAATTAAATAATCTTAAAAAAGAAGAATATAAATTAGAAATTG
>ENA-UOWE01002203-UOWE01002203.1-activated-sludge-metagenome-genome-assembly--contig:-NODE-2203-length-21818-cov-8.148693_pt1 | contig 21818 bp, 33 predicted proteins | sample MGYA00249841_ERZ761562 | MGnify/ENA primary metagenome ERZ761562 (study PRJEB28883, sample SAMN05720200) | activated sludge metagenome | isolation source: Anaerobic digester | place: Japan... | reverse complement strand
ACAACTTATATTATGGAGAATCAGTTAGCTCAGTGGTAGAGCAACACGCTTAACTGATTCCCTGAGATTTGGAGTCCTAAACAAGGACTCTTATATTTTGAAAGGAGAGAAAATTATGAAAGGAATTAAAAATCTAAACAGTTTGTTTCACCGATCCAAGTTACACTTGAAGCGGGCCTCCCCCACCATTCTAACTTATCTCGCTGCAATTGGGGTTGTGGCTACATCTGTAATGGCCGTGAAGGCGACACCAAAGGCTATGATGCTTTTAGAACAGGCTACGGACGAGAAAGGAGAGGAACTCACTAAATTAGAAGTTGTTCGAGTGGCAGGACCGGTTTATATCCCAGCGTTAGCAATTGGTGTATCTACAATTTCATGCATATTTGGAGCGAACGTGCTTAACAAACGCAACCAAGCATCTTTAGTTAGTGCTTATGCGTTATTAAACCAGTCTTACCAACAGTATAGAAATGCTGCAAAAACCGTTTATGGAGAGGACGCGGATGAAAAAATAAAGATAGAAGCTGCTAAAAACGTATACGTTTCAGCAGACGGATACTATATTTACGATCCGGAATCAGAGTCTGAAGAAATTCTTTTTTATGACACTTTTTGTCAAAGATATTTTACATCTACCATGTCTTCGGTTTTAATGGATGATGGTTTAGAGTGCTATATCATATCGACACTTTTTGAACCGACAGTTTTAGATTCGGATTATAACTAAATACGCAAAATTTACAACCACTATTATGAAAGGAGGTAATTGCTTTATGAACAGTAAATTAATTAAAATCCTCGGTATTGCAGCAACTGCAATCGGAATGGGAGCAACGCTCGTAACCGATTGGGTTAATGACAAGAAGATGGATGAAAAGATTGAGCAAAAAGTAGTTGAAGCGCTTACCAAAATAAATGAAAGAGAGTCCTAACAAGGGCTCTTTTTCTTTGTTAGAAAGGAGGGAGGCGATCAGAATCCGTAATCAGGAAATGTGCGATATGGCTATATCAATAATTAACAAGTACGTAGACAAGCATTTATGTGCTACTGATTATCTCGGACAAGTTAATCCGAAAGAATCAAAAGAATACTTAGAAGATCTCAGTTACGCGAGATGGGCGGCTTATGAAATCATAGATCGTCTGAACACCGAGGCCGAACGTCTCCATTCTCATATAACTGGATCTTTACGAGAACCTGTACCACCAGTTGATATTATTGCAGGATTCATGGACGATATGGAGTGTTGTATATACAATGGTTGTAGCGAGAAACACGAGCGTATATTTACCATTGCCAAAGATGTTGCAGATGATATCATTCTGTTATTTTTGTAAACACTATGAATTTTTTTATATTTGAAAGGAGGAAAAATCATGAAGGTATTAAGAAAAAGAGAAGTCGAGGTTAAGAAAGCACGGATCGGAGATCAGATCACAATTCAACTGGTTGGGTTTGGTGAGTTTACCGCAACGGCACAGAAAATCACGGACAGAGGACCGTTGTTTATGTTTGACGATTACGTTGCTAGTAGGCCCATGAATGCAAAGCCAACCAACAAAGGCGGCTTTGAAAAAAGTGACCTTAATAAATGGATGAGCGATGTTCTGTTACCTTCTTTTCCGGAAGCTATGCAAGGTAAAATCGAAAATCTTACGATTCCGACATACGGGCAGATGTTCGGTCATGACGATTGGTACAACGATGTCATGGAGCCTGACGATGATGAGCGGTTCCCTCTTATGGTGAAGCGGATGAATCGTGTTGCTGATTTTAACAACAATTATAAGTGGGGTTGGCTACAAAACGCAACAAAGAAAAAAGTGTCTACGGCTTATTTCGCTGATGTGACCAACTTTGGCACCGCGACCTACGGCACCGCTTCGGACTCTCTTGGGGTTCGTCCGGTCTTCGTTTTAAGATACGCCTTAATTCCCGACGATGGTTACGTACATGTTATTGGTTGATTAAATCACCGCCCCTTGTGGGCGGCACCAAGAACTTAGAAACGAAAGGAGAAAAAATGTGGGTAAATTAAACCTATCTAACATTGCCAAAGGTGTACGGACGGCAATGAAAAAACATAGTCCGGAGATTCTTACCGGTATCGGAATCGCTGGAATGATTACCACAACCGTAATGGCGGTTAGAGCAACCCCCAAAGCTCTTATCCTTATTGAGGATAAGAAGATTGAAAATGATACAGATAAACTCACACCAGTTGAGACTATAAAAGCAACATGGACTTGTTATATTCCGGCTGCGGTAACTGGATGTATATCGGTGTTTTGTCTAATTAGAGCAAGTTCTGTAAATGTTCGCCGTAATGCCGCATTGGCTACTGCTTATACCTTGTCAGAATCTGCTTTGAGAGAATATCAAGAAAAGGTAATCGAAACTATTGGTGAGAAGAAAGAACAATATGTAAGGGATTCGATCGCCAAGGACAGAATTGAACGAGACCCCGTTACTAGTAAAGAAGTCATTATTACCGAAAGAGGTAATACTCTCTGCTATGATGTTATTTCTGGACGATATTTCAAATCGGATATCGACAAATTAAAAAAGGTAGAGAATGAACTTAATAGACGGATGAGAGATGAAATGTATATTTCTCTTAACGAGTTCTATTATGAAATCGGTCTTAATCCGATCGGTATCGGTGATGATCTTGGATGGAATATTGATCACGGATACATAGAGTTGAGTTTCAGTTCGCAGTTGACGGATGAAGGAACACCTTGTCTTGTGATTGATTATCGAGTCGCACCTAGATATGAATACAACAGGTAGCTTTTGGTACGCGAAAAAAACACGTTCTTTAATGGAGAACGTATAGACTATTTCTATATTTGAAAGGAGAAAATGAAATGAATACTAACGAAATCATGGTAAACGAAAAGGTTATTGAAACAACTGAGGGAATCGCAACAGCGGGTTCTGGAAAGGTTTTTAAGGTGGTGGCAGGTGTCGGTTTGACAGTTCTTGGAGGCTTTGTAGCTTACAAGTATGTAATCAAACCGGTAATAGCTAAAATCAAAGCCAAGAAGGAACAGCAAAGGATTTCCGCAGGGATTGATGATTTTGACGATGCCGAAATCGATGAGTAACTTGATGTACCTAAGTAAATAGGAATAGAGTTCTAGCGAGGGAGAGTATCTTTAACAGGGTACTTTCCCTTTTTCTTTTTGAAATGAAAGGAGCAAACGTGATGGAGGAATACAAGCCAAATTCTCATAAATATAAGGAGGATCAAAAGAGGTCTGTACTGGAGAAAAAAGTAGAAAAAGTGATTGCTGGGACGGTAAAATCTAAGAAAAAAAGCGAGATTCGGAAGTTTACGGACATATTCATCTCAGAGGATATCAATAACGTAAAATCTTATATTTTGCTAGATGTATTGATTCCCGCAATCAAAAAAGCAATTTCAGATATTGTTACAAATGGTATTGACATGATACTTTACGGAGAAACAGGTAAGACAAAGAGTAATTCCATTGCCTCTAAGGTATCTTACAGGAGTTACTACGATGGAAGAAATGGCCGAAGGGATTATAGCGCGGTTCGAACAAAAACCGGCTATAACTATGATGATATTATCTTGGATAATCGAGGAGAAGCCGAAGACGTCCTGTCAAGAATGGACGAGTTGATTTCTACTTATGGTTTGGTTAGTGTGGCAGATTTGTATGATTTGGTCGGCGTAACAGGAAATTATACAGATAATAAATATGGATGGACTGATATTAGGAGTGCTTCTGTAATTCGAGTACGAGACGGATATATGCTTAAATTGCCCAAAGCCCTTCCACTAGATTAGGAGGATTCTTATGGATGGATATTTGATGTCATACGGCACGGAATCCGAGTATTACGAATATTTGAATGAGGAGAGATAAAATGACAAGAGCAGAAACTCTAGATAGAGCCAAACAATATGTATGCGGTCAACGTGAGAACGAATATGGCTCACCCGAAGATAACTTTCGGTCGATAGCCGCTTTATGGTCGGTGTATAAAAATACTGATTTTACAGCAACCGACGTTGCCATGATGATGGCGTTACTTAAGATCGCTAGGATTAAAACTGGGACTGCAACTGAAGACAGCTTCGTAGACTTAGCTGGTTATGCAGCCTGTGGTGCAGAGATTGCTTCTAATGCTAATAAAGAAAAGGAGATTATCTGATTATGAAAAAAACAGAACTTATGACGACTATAAGCAGTTCATTTAACAAGATAGGCTTTAAGCTCAAAAAACATAGCCCCGAAATTCTCGTAGTAGCCGGTGTAGTCGGAACTGTTGTAAGTGCAGTTATGGCTTGTAAAGCTACTACTAAAGTGAGTGATATTTTAGAAAAGGCCAAAGAAGACATCAACTCTATTCATGATTGTGCGGCCAATGAGGAGTTCGTAGAGGAATACACTCCAGAAGACGTTAAGAAGGATTTGACCATTGTTTATGTTCAGACTGGTATTAAGCTTGCTAAACTTTATGCTCCAGCAGTAGCTCTTGGAGCTCTGTCTATTGGAAGCATACTAGCATCGAACAACATTCTTCGTAAAAGAAATATAGCTCTCGCGGCTGCTTATGCTACGATTGATAAAGGATTTAAAGAATACAGAAATCATGTAGTAGAGCGTTTTGGCGAAGAAGTCGACCGCGAACTGAAGCACGGTATTAAGGCAAAGAAGATTGAAAAGGTTATAGTTGGCGAAGATGGTAAGAAAAAGAAAGTCAAAGAGACCATCAGCGTTGTAGAAAGAGATTCATTAAGCGATTATTCTTTCTTCTTTGAAGAGTCTAATCCTTATTGGGAAAAAGACGGAAACTATAATCGAATGTTTCTTCTCGCCCAGCAGCAGTATGCTAACGATAAACTCAGGGCAAACGGATATTTGTTTCTGAACGATGTGCTTGACACTCTTGGTATTCCGAGAACTAAAGCCGGTCAAATTGTTGGTTGGATATATAATCCCGATAACCCTAATGGTGATAATTACGTTGATTTCGGAATTTACGAAACCTACCGAAGGGATGAAGAAGCTTTCGTAAAGGATAAAGCTATGCGTGAAAGATTTGGAAAAGAAATATACGAACGAGTAGTCCTTCTCGACTTCAACGTAGATGGAAACATTTTGGATCTGATGTAATGAGTACGTCAAAAAATATGAAGACTACCCTTTGATCTTTGGAAACGGTCTTAGGGTGGTCTTTTATATTTTAGGAGAACCTTTTATGCGAAAAATAAATAAGGTAATCATAGTCTCTCTGAGTGCGGTATTCATATTTATGGTTTGTAGCAATATTCCTATCAATGAAACCGACACTGGAGAGATTGTGATTTCTAAACCAATTACTTCGGCTATACCGATTGTCACTAATTCATATAAAACTCCGGAAATGATTATAGAACTGTTAGAAGAAAAACCATTTTCGGATGAAGAAGTTGAAGCGATTGTTCGGACGTTAGCCGGGGAATGTTATGACGATAAAGTGGCTGATAAACGTAAAGTCGTTGAAGTCATTGTTAATCGTGTATCAGATGGTAGATTTGGAGAAAACGTTATCGATGTTGTAACAGCCAAAGGACAATTTGTAGGTTATTGGAGACAAAGTCGCCCCGTCAGTGAAAGCGACATTCAAATCGCAGAAGAGACTTTAACTGATTGGTATGCGAATGGTTGTAAAGCTTTGTCTGAGTATCTGTTCTTTTCTTCGGGACCGAATAGAGAAAATGTATTTCGGTCTGAGTATTAATATTCAAAAGAGGCATAGCTGTTTTATCAAGCGGATTAGCCTTAACCGTTATGACTATAAAAAGCGAGGAGAACAATTATGAATAAAACAAAAAATTTTATGATGTTTGTTCTCGGCGTAGCCGTCGGTTCAGTAGTTACCTGGTGGTATGTTGAGAAAAAATATGAGCAGATAGCTCAAGATGAAATTGATTCAGTAAAAGAAGTATTCTCAAAGAGAGAAGCCGAATTTACTGAGGACACAGAAGTCCAAATAAAGGCGGACAATGCAAAAGAAAAGCCGAGCGTTATGAAATACGCAGCCTGGTTACGTAAACGGGGTTATACTAACTATTCCGATGTGGCTGATGAAAAACCCGAGGAGGTGAAAAAGGAGCCTATGAGCTTAGATAAACCTTATGTTATCACTCCGGAAGAGTTTGGCGATTTGGATGACTATGAAACAATTAGCCTAACTTATTACGCTGATCAAATTCTGACCGACGATAACGATGTAATCGTGGATGATATCGAAGACGTTGTAGGATTCGATTCTTTGAATAGTTTTGGAGAATATGAGGATGATTCAGTATTTGTCAGAAATGACAAACTGAAATGCGACTACGAAATTCTGTTTGACCAGAGAAAGTATTCGGACGTAATAAAAAGAAGGCCGCATGAGGTGGGGGATTAAATGACTGGAAACGAGCTGAACAACAAATATTTTGAATGGATGTACCAGCTCGTATACAATAACCGGAGGATATCCTATCGGAAGCTTTTTTCTTATCTGCATAATGTAGAATTTATTTACATTATCGGAATGGACGGTAATAGAGCGGAAGATGGGATAGACCTCCGGTATCGTTTTGGATACGAGCAAGGGTATGATAGTCCAATGATTGCTACGCTCCTCGACGACCGACCTTGTAGTGTTCTGGAAATGTTAATAGCTCTCGCTATTCGTTGCGAAGAACATATTATGGATGACCCGGATATTGGCAACAGAACAGGACAATGGTTCTGGAATATGATTATCAATCTTGGTTTGGGTTCCATGGATGATACTAAGTTTGACGAGAATTATGTAAAAGACGTTATTTCGCGATTCCTTTATAGAAAGTATAAACGGAATGGCGAAGGAGGATTATTTACGGTCGAACATTGTAAAAGTGATCTACGAACTGTGGAAATCTGGTATCAAATGTGTTGGTATTTAGACGAAGTTTTGGAAAACGGGAGGCGATAATGAAATGAATCACAATGATATCTATAAACGGTTTGAATTATATTTTGAATTATATGCTGGAAATAATGTAGCCGCCTGGTTTCAAAATGGTAAAAACAGCATTCGAATTAGACAAACCAACGGACAAGAATTCATATTTACTTACAACTCTCCAAAAGATTGGAGGTTTGAAACCGTTCAAAGCTATATTAATAATTCAATGAAAGGAGGAAAAGAGAATGGTAAAAATGCTTAGTTATATTTTCGGGAGTCTAAAGGAATCAGAAAATTCGATAAAAGCAATTAAAACGACTCTTAGAAACCAGACAAGAATTAATCGAACGGTTGTAGCATTTGCTTTGGTCGTAGCTGCTTATGTAATAGCCTTAGAAGTCCATACTTATGAACAAAACAAGAAAATTCAAAACCTCGATAAGGGAGAATAAATGCGATGGTCGACTTTCTAATGATTTCGACACGCAGCACAAAGCGTGGTGTAATAGAAATCTATCCAAAGTTTATCATTAAAAAAAGCTCCGATTTGATGATTCGAGGCGGCGATTTCTACGCTATATGGATTGAAGAGCGTGGTTTATGGTCTACTGATGAACAGGATGCTTTACAGCTTATAGACCGCGAGCTCGATAAATATGCTGAAGAGAACCGTCATAAATTTGATTCTCCGGTAAAAGTTCTGCATATGTGGGACTCCGAGTCCGGAATGATTGACTCTTGGCATAAATATTGTCAAAGGCAGATGAGGGACAACTTTCATATGTTGGATGAGAAACTTATATTTTCCAACTACAAAACCGAAAAAAAAGATTACGCCAGTAAAAAGCTGAATTATCCGCTTGAACCTGGCGATTTATCTGCTTATAACAAACTGATGTCCACTCTGTATTCAGAGGAAGAAAGACATAAAATTGAGTGGGCAATCGGGTCGATTGTATCGGGAGATTCTAAGAAAATACAAAAATTTATGGTTTTATATGGTGCAGCCGGAACCGGTAAATCTACCATACTCAATATCATCCAGCAGCTCTTCGAAGGATATTATTCGGTATTTGATGCTCGGGCACTTGGTTCTTCCAGTAATTCATTTGCGTTGGAAGCATTTAAGTCAAATCCGCTTGTAGCAATTCAACACGATGGAGACCTCTCAAAGATTGAAGATAATACGAGACTTAACAGTCTTGTCTCTCATGAGCTTATGACAGTAAATGAAAAATTCAAATCGACTTATTCCAATCGCTTTAAGTGTTTTCTATTTCTAGGCACAAATAAACCGGTAAAGATTACAGATGCAAAGTCGGGTCTTATTAGAAGATTGATTGATGTATCTCCTTCCGGCAACAAGCTAAGTCCAAAGGAATACAAAACAATCATGAAACAGATCAGTTTTGAACTTGGAGCGATCGCCTATCACTGCCGAGAAGTATATTTAAGCGATCCCGGTAAGTATGATAATTATATTCCAGTGGCGATGTTAGGAGCATCTAACGATTTTTATAACTTCGTTCTCGATTCGTATCACATATTTAAAAAAGATGATGGGGTTACGATGAAGGCTGCTTGGGAAATGTACAAGACTTACTGCGATGAGGCAAAAGTAGCATACCTACTTCCACAAAGAATCTTTAAAGAGGAGCTTAGGAATTATTTCCGGGATTACAAGGAGCGAATTAACCTCGATGATGGATCCAGAGTTCGTAGTTATTACTGCGGATTTCGGACAGAAAAATTTAAGGAAAGAACCCTTAATGATGAAGAGAAAGAAACTAAAGCACCGTGGATTCAATTCACAAGTAAAAAGTCTATATTTGATAAAGAGTGTGCAAATTGTCTTGCTCAATATGCTACAGAAAAAGGAATCCCTTCGATGAAGTGGAATGACGTATCGACTAAATTATCAGAATTAGATACATCTAGACTTCACTATGTTAGAGTTCCTGAAAACCATATTGTTATAGACTTTGATATTCCAGACGAAGAAGGAAACAAATGCTTTGAAAGGAACGTTGAAGAAGCCAGTAAATGGCCGCCGACATATGCGGAGCTCAGTAAAAGCGGTAGCGGGATCCATCTCCATTATATTTATACAGGAGATGTCTCAAAACTGAGTCGAGTTTATGACGACCACATAGAGGTTAAGGTATTTACCGGTAATAGTTCGTTGAGACGTAAATTGACAAAATGCAACGACTTGCCAATCTCAACTATCAGCTCTGGTCTACCGCTGAAAGGAGAAAATAAAATGATTAATTTTGAAGGGGTGAAAAGCGAGAGAGCGCTTAGAACACTGATTAAGCGAAATCTCAATAAAGAAATTCATCCAGGTACTAAGCCTAGTATCGACTTTATTTATAAAATACTGGAGGATGCGTATGCTAGTGATTTACATTACGACGTCACTGATATGCGCAATGCGATATTAGCATTTGCTGCGAATAGCACACATCACTCTGACTATTGTATTAAACTAGTAAATAAGATGCAGTTTAAATCAGAAGAGATATCCTCCGGAGAAAAAAACGATGATGCTAAACTGGTTTTCTATGACGTAGAAGTCTTTCCTAACTTATTCTTGGTTAACTGGAAGATCGAAGGTGAAGGAAAACCTGTTGTACGAATGATTAACCCCTCCCCTTCTGAAATTGAAGATCTTATGAAATTCAGATTGGTAGGATTCAATTGCCGTAGATATGATAATCATATTTTGTACGCTAGGTTAATGGGATATGACAACGAGCAACTGTACAAGTTGTCTCAGAAAATTATTGAAGGTAGTCCTAATTGCTTCTTTGGCGAGGCTTATAACGTATCTTATACGGACGTCTATGACTTCTGCTCAAAGAAACAAAGTTTAAAGAAATGGGAAATTGAATTAGGTATTCATCATCAAGAATTAGGAATACCATGGGACCAACCTGTACCAGAAGAGCTTTGGACTAAGGTTGCGGAATATTGCGATAATGACGTTCTTGCTACAGAAGCCGTTTTCAATGCTCGAAAAGGAGATTTCTTGGCGAGGCAGATTCTGGCAGACTTGGCTGGCATGACAGTGAATGATACCACCAACACATTAACTACCAAAATTATATTTGGTAACAACAGAAAACCTCAGGATCAATTCAACTATAGAGATATGGGTGAAATGACCGAAGACGCCAGTAGATCTATCATCATCCCGGAAGATAATATTATCTACTGCGAATTTGGAGACGAGTATACCGTTTTCGATGGAAAAGGAAGACCTATATTTCCTGGTTACAAATTTGAAAACGGTAAATCAACTTATCGAGGAGAGGAGGTTGGCGAAGGAGGCTACGTATATTCCGAGCCTGGTATGTACGGTAACGTTGCATTGTTAGACGTTGCTTCAATGCATCCGAGCAGTATCGTTGCGGAAAAACTTTTTGGAGAGGCGTATACACAGCGATTTAAAGATATTTTGGATGCTCGTATGGCGATTAAACATAAGGATTTTGATAAGGCCCGAAAAATGCTGGGTGGAGCTCTGGCAAAATACTTAACTGATGAAAATGCAGCAGCGGATTTGTCTACGGCTCTAAAGATTGCAATTAACTCAGTATATGGTCTTACATCGGCTGGCTTTGATAATCCATTCCGAGACACTCGCAACAAAGATAATATTGTAGCAAAACGCGGAGCCTTGTTTATGATCAATCTCAAACACGAGGTACAGAAACGGGGTTTTACCGTTGCCCATATTAAAACAGACTCTATCAAGATCCCAGATGCGACCCCTGAGATTATACAATTTATCATGGATTACGGTAAAATGTATGGCTACACCTTTGAACACGAGGCTACGTACGACAGATTCTGTTTGGTCAACGATGCAGTTTATATTGCCAAGTATAAGGACGGTAAAAATGCTGGTCAATGGACGGCTACCGGTACTCAGTTCCAGGTTCCGTATGTATTTAAGAAACTCTTCAGTAAAGAAGAGATTATATTTGACGACATGTGCGAAACCAAATCTGTTACGTCGGCTTTATATTTGGATATGAATGAAGATTTGCCAGACGTGACCGAGTTGGAGAAGGAACGAGACCGACTTGCTAAAAAGAATCCTCCGATGGCTGCCGAAGGACTCGATGAAAAAATATCCGAAGGTCACAACTATCGTTTCATTGGAAAAGTTGGTCGATTCTGCCCTATTAAACCCGGTTGTGGTGGCGGATTACTTATGCGTGAGAAAAACGGTAGGTATTATGCTGCCACAGGGTCGAAAGGTTACAGATGGCTTGAGTCGGAGATGGTTCGTGAGCTGGGAAAGGAAGCCGATATTGACCGATCTTATTATGATAGGATGGTTGATGAAGCCGTAAAAACTATTTCTAAATTTGGAGACTTCGAATGGTTTGTATCGGACAATCCTTATATTGGTCCGAAATTTGTAGATGGGAAACCGTTATATTTTGATAAGGAGAATGGTCATGAACAACAAATTATATCATGATGAATTAGTCGCGCGTATCAAGGATGCCGGACAAGAACTTATCGACAGGGCAGAGCAAATGATAAGTGAAAATACGGATTTAATTAGTAGTTTCTCTATTTACCTGAGATTAGATACTGAAGATCATATTCCATCTATTGAATGGTCTATCGAAGTAATTAATAAAAATTCATATAATCGGTTATTTATGAAAGGAGAATAATTATGTCATTTAAAAATGTAGACAACATCATTATTGAAAACGCTCGCATTATTTTTAGAAATTTTTCAGGAAAGGAATCGAAGTATAATCGAGCTGGAAACCGTAACTTCTGTGTAATTATTGATGACCCTGAACAAGCCCAAAAATTGGCTGAAGATGGTTGGAATGTGAGAATTCTGGCTCCCCGTAACGAGGATGACGATGCAACATATTATATTCAGGTCGCCGTTAGGTTCAATAATATTCCGCCTAAAGTAATTATGGTTACGAGGCGTTCACAAACTCCTCTGGATGAGGAATCCATTGATACTCTAGACTTCGCTGAAATCCGTAATGTGGACCTGACAATTCGCCCATATTCTTGGGAAGTAAATGGTAAGTCGGGAATTAAGGCGTATCTTAAAACCATGTACGTAACCATCGAGGAGGACGAGTTTGCGGCTAAATATGCCGAAAAGGAAGGTCCTGAAGAGCTTCCTTTCTAAGCGGACCGTCCAATTTTTAGTAGGGTGTCTGCTATTGCCAGCATGGTAAATGTCCTAAGGCTAGAGGAAACAGCCCCACTTTATATTTGAAAGGAGAAAAGAGATGTATTTTGTTGTTGTTGATGTTGGATGTATCGAATGCGGTGAACAAACAAACATACTTGGTATTTTTACAAATGAAGATGAAGCAGAGGTTATACGTCAAGAACATCTCAAACGCCAAAAAGAGAATTGGGCGGGAGAGCATTATTTTATAACCATTGGAATCGAAGACCTCGACAAGGAGTATCGAGTAGAATATTAATTTCTTATAAAAATAGACATGAAAGGAGGTTGATGAATGTCCGTTAAATTATTTGATTACCAGATAGAGGCTGTTAAAAAAATGAAAAATGGATGTATCCTCTGTGGCGGAGTTGGTTCCGGGAAGAGTCTAACTGCCTTGTCTTACTACTATCTCCAAAACGGGGGAGATCCAGACAGCTTAATCGGTGGTGATTATATTCCAATGGACGATCCTCCTAAAGACCTATACATTATAACAACTGCAAGAAAAAGAGACACATTAGAATGGGAGGGTGAGCTTTCACCCTTCCTTCTTTCTACTCATCCGGAAATTAATCTTTATCATAACCACAAGGTAATTGTTGATAGTTGGAACAACATCGGAAAATACGTTGATGTCACCGATGCTTTCTTTATATTTGATGAGCAACGAGTAATTGGAAGCGGTGCTTGGGTGAAGTCTTTTCTTAAGATAACTAAAAACAACGATTGGATTCTGCTATCGGCTACACCTGGCGATACTTGGCAGGATTATATTCCGGTCTTCATCGCAAACGGTTTCTATAAAAACCGGACGGAGTTTACTAGAGAACATATTATCTATAGTCATTTTACTAAATTTCCAAAAATTGATCGTTATATCGGAACCGGAAAACTCTTAAAACTGCGGCGAAGTATCCTTATCGATATGGATTTCAAACGAGAAACGATTTCTCATCACGAAGACGTTTATGTTTCGTATAATATAGAAACTTATAAGGATGTATCTCGAACTCGATGGAATCCTTATAAAAACGAGCCAATTCAGAACGCAGGCGAGCTTTGTTATGTCTGGAGAAAAATTGTTAATTCAGACGAGTCAAGACAGGTTGCGGTTTTGGAGATATTTGAAAATCATCCTAAAGTTATTATTTTCTACAATTTTGATTATGAGTTGGAAATATTGAAGAACTTAGGATTTGGTAGTGGGGTTAAGATTGCAGAGTGGAACGGTCATAAACATGAACCAATCCCGAATAGTAAAAGCTGGGTTTATCTGGTTCAATACAACGCCGGATGCGAAGGCTGGAACTGCATAACAACTGATACTATTATATTCTACTCGCAGAACTACTCCTATAAGGTGATGGTGCAGGCTGCCGGGCGTATAGACAGGCTTAATACCCCCTACACTGATTTGTACTATTACCATTTGAAGTCTCGGAGTGGAATTGACCTAGCTATTAGTAAATCGCTTAAAGCGAAGAAGAACTTTAATGAGACTAAGTTTGTTAAGTGGTAGCGCTAAAAAACACCTTAAGAAGAACAAAAAGATATTCTCAAAATTATATCAGAATCTAATAGTTACGCGAAAAATACATCTCCTATTGTGAAAGGAGTGTTTGGTTATGTTTAATTTTTTAAGAAAAAAGGTCAAAAAAGAAGACCCAATATTGAAAGAAATAAACCGGCAAACTGAAGAACTAAAAGCTATAAGTGATTCTATGCGTAAAAACAAGGAATCTTTAGAAGCTGATATTCAAAAGGCGGAAAGTTTATTACTTAATATGGGATATTCACAAGAAGATTTGGATAAATTAAAAACGAAACCAAGACTTAAACTTATATCAGAATCTAAAAAGACTGAGTCCTAACAAGGACTCTTTCTTTTATTTTTTACTTGAAAGGAGAAAGAACATGGAGTTTAAGGCGACGGAGGTTGTTTTATTTGCGGATCGTTTAGAAGGGATGGAAAAGCATTATGGGATACTTTTCGAAAATGGTTTTATTCTTTGCTTTTGCTGCGGTGGTTATATTGACCCGGAGGATTATATTATTGAGTATTGCGACTGGGATAAGGTAGACGAAACCCTTCTGAAAAACTACTAATTCCCGGAGAATATTGAAAGGAGAAAAAATAATGAGTATGCAAACTTGGGCCGAAAAAGAAATTGAGATTGCTTGTAAACGTGAACGAGAAGCTTCTGGTGTAAAAAATGATGATTGGGATTATGGTTGTTCCTGCTACGATAGTGCTCTAAAAGCTTTTAAGAGTCTTATGAGTGATGGTCATAGCGGATTTAGTATTGGGTTGACTAAACATATTTTGAACAGACTCATTGATGGTAAGCCTCTAACCCCTATTGAGGATACGGATGATATTTGGAATGATATTATCGACCGAAACGACGAAGAAGGTTATATTTGTTTCCAATGTAGAAGAATGAGCTCTTTATTCAAATACGTCTACGCTGATGGAACTGTGGAATACAAAGACGTCAATAGATACTATTGTGTTAATATTAATAATACAGAAGTAACTTATTATAGTGGTTTGGTTCAGAGAATTATTGATGAAATGTTCCCAATCACTATGCCGTATTTTCCCGGGAAACCAATTAAGGTTTACTGCGAAGACTTATTGACCGACCGAAAAAATGGTGACTTCGATAGCGTTGGTGTATTCTACGCAATTAAACCAGATGGCGAAAAAATCGAAATTAATCGATTCTTTAAAGAGTCTGAAAATGGTTGGGATGAAATTGATGAAGTCGAGTATAACGAAAGAAAAGCTATTAAACTTTAATATTTGTTAACTTGCGATAGGGTCTAGGGAAAATTTAGACTCTTTCTTATTTTAAAGGAGGGGATATTACGATTAATATTTCTATAAAGAACCTAAGAACAGAAAAACCAATACACCCTTGGGACGTTAAAGTGGATAGAAGTTCATGGTTCGGGAATCGGTTTAAAATGAAGAACGAATCCGAGCGAGATAAGGTTTGTGAATTATACAAAAAATGGTTCTATAATGAACTTTACGATTCCGCTATGCAAGCTGAACTTTCCATTCTAAAGGACATACTTCTTAAATATGGAAAACTAAATCTCTTTTGTTGGTGTGCTCCTAAGAGATGTCATGCGGAAGTTATAAAGGAATATTTATTGGAGACCTTGAAAGGAGTGGAACAATGATTCTAATTGAAAAAGCAGAGGTTACCGGTTTTGAGCATGCTATCCGTGGGATGAGGAACCCAATGAATAGCTGGGATAAATCCGACAGCGGTATTTGTAAGGGGGGCGATGATGGAATAGGTTGTTCTAATTGTGCTTCCGCTTATCTAACGCCTGGTGAATCTACTTGTGGGCATCAATACGATCACTCTTTCCAGATCGGTAAGAATGACCATGAACTGATGATGAAGTTGGTTAAAGGTGGTCCGGTTCATGCCAAGTTCCGCAGAATGATTACTGTCTACGTTGATATTACAGCACCCCTATATTGGTGGAAAGAATTTGACACTTACAAAGTGGGTACGGTTGCTAACTCCTGCTCTACTATGCATAAAATTCATGCTAAGAAATTTGAAATGTCGGATTTCAGCACTGACCACTTACTCCCTGCTTCTTTTAAATGTCTCGGCTTTACAGTAAAAACCTTGAACGAGGCTAGGAATTTATATTTGGAGTACGACGACTCTAACCCAGAATACGAAGGTCATAATAAAAAAGACTATTGGTGGCAGATGATTCAGCTCCTCCCTTCTTCCTACAACCAGAAGCGAACGGTTATGTTGAACTACGAAGTGCTGGCTAATATCTATCAATACCGTAAAAATCATAAGCTTGATGAGTGGAAAGAATTCTGCAAGTGGATTGAAGGACTTCCGTGGAGCGAAATTATTACATGCAGTGTATCAGAGGAGGAAAGTTAATTATGACAATTAATGAATATCAAGTAGCCGCTTTGCGAACCGCTAATTCAGCTCTTACACAGATAGAGCAGCTTCAAAACGGAATAATGGGTCTTAATGGCGAAGCCGGTGAATGTATTGACCTGATTAAGAAGCATCTCTTTCAAGGTCATACTCTTAATGAAGAACATATTGCAAAGGAACTTGGAGATATCGCATGGTATCTTGCTATTAGTGCGGATGCAATTGGCTATGACTTGGAAACCATTTTTCAAATGAACATCAATAAACTAAAGGATCGTTATCCGGACGGATTTGATTCCGAGCTTAGCATCAACAGAAAAACAGATGATATTTAAAGGAGGATAAAAATGTGGAAGAAGGAATTACTGAAAAATAAGTTATATGCTCTCTTGCTTATTATAATTGGTGCTTTGAGTATTCCCATTGAATACGACGGCACCTTTTTTATATTAACATTGATGTTGGGACTCCCTTTGTTCTTCGCTAAGGAGAATTGGATTACGTAAGGAGGTCATTACCATGCGAATAGCAGGAACACTATCTTGTTCACTAGTCAATGGTTATGGTGTCCGTTATGTAATATTTTGCCAAGGGTGTGCACATCATTGCATTGGTTGTCAAAACCCGGAAACCTGGGATTTTAATGGAGGTGAAGAAATCACACCAGAGGAATTAGCTGAAGACATTAAAAGACATAAGCATATAGACGGAGTCACTTTATCAGGGGGAGATCCATTCTTTCAACAAGAGGAATGTGTCTCCCTCTTAAAACTTCTTCCCGAACATCTTGATATTTGGATTTATACAGGGTTTAAGTATGAGGAGATAAAAGACACCCAACTTGCTAAAATGGCTGATTATATTGTTGATGGAAAATTTGAACAGGATAAATTAGTCACTGGAAAAATGTACGGAAGTAGTAATCAAAGAATTATTGATATTAAAAAAGGAGGATTATATTATGAAGAATGAACTTAAACATTACGGTGTGTTGGGTATGAAGTGGGGAGTTCGAAAGGACAAGGTTAAAACTACAAGAACTAATAAAACTCCATTGACAAAGGAAGAAAGGATTTCAAGAAACGAAAGAAGGATTAAAATAGGGGCTTCAGTAGCAGCTGGAATATTAAGTAGTGGCTTCGGTGCACGTGCTGTTTTCGGAATCACAGGAAGTGAAACCGCAGCTAAAATTCTTGCTCCTTCGCTAGGGGTCCTGGGTGGAATGACATATTATGAATGGATAAATTCCTAATTCCGCGAGTTTTACACCTCCTATTATGGAGAACATATTTTGATAGGAGGTTATTATTATGACTTACAAGCAAATTGAAGCTAGCCGTGAGGTAAGACTCTGGATTGGACAAATAATTGTTCCCGCCGCAAGCGTGGTGGTAGCAACATTATCCATACCAGAAGTTAGACAAATGGTGGCAACAAAAGCAGCAAGCGTAAAAGAATCCATACAAAACAAAACCAAGAGAAGGGGTCGTTAAACAACGACCCTTTCTTTATCATTATCTGCGCGAAAATTACACCTCATATTATGGAAACCCATAATATTAAAGGAGGATTTTACAATGAAAAATTTCTTATACTTTATAGTAGGTTTAGTTTATTTACCATTTTATCTGGTAATTAAGGCTGTGACGTACATTAAAGATTTAGGAGATATACTCATTAGTAACTACAATCTTTATAGGAGGATGAACAAACATCTTAAACAATTAAAAGAGGAGTCCTAACAAGGGCTCTTTCTTTTTCTAAAAAATATATGCAAAGAAAGGAACATAACTCGATATGAGAAATGACGAACATATTTTAAACTACCAAGAACTGGTCGACGACTATATTCAGATTAACGATTGGCGGGTAAAAGAGAACTCGACGGTGAGTTACTCTATTGGCGGTCTTATTCTATCCAACTCTGGAGCCGTCACAGCGAATTACTGGTTGTCAAATATCTACGACCAAGAAATCGCCGACGCACATCGAAGTGCCGCTATTCATTTGCACGATTTATCTATGTTGACTGGTTATTGTGCAGGTTGGAGTTTGAAACAGTTGATTCAGGAAGGACTTGGTGGTGTAGCTGGTAAAATCACCTCCACTCCCGCTAGTCACTTGTCTACTCTCTGTAACCAGATGGTCAATTTCATCGGCATTATGCAAAACGAGTGGGCTGGTGCTCAGGCGTTTTCATCCTTTGACACATATTTAGCGCCTTTCGTAAAGGTGGATAATCTGTCACAGAAAGAAATTAAACAATGTATACAGTCATTTGTATTTGGATTGAATACTCCTTCCCGTTGGGGTACGCAGGCTCCGTTTTGTAATATTACTCTTGATTGGACTGTTCCGGACGACCTTGCTAATCTCCCGGCTATCGTCGGTGGAAAAGAAATGGACTTCACCTATGGCGATTGTCAGAAGGAAATGGATATGGTAAATAAAGCCTTCATTGAAATTATGATTGAAGGCGACGCCAACGGACGCGGGTTCCAATATCCCATCCCCACTTATTCCATTACTAAGGATTTTGATTGGGGTGAAACAGAGAACAACAAGCTCTTATTTGAAATGACGGCTAAGTACGGTACCCCATATTTCTCAAATTATGTCAATTCTGACATGGAGCCAAGTGACGTTCGTTCCATGTGCTGTCGTCTTAGACTTGATCTACGAGAGTTGCGTAAGAAGTTTGGCGGATTCTTTGGTTCCGGTGAGTCTACAGGCTCAGTTGGAGTAGTGACAATTAATCTTCCGAGAATTGCTTATCTGGCTTCGGACGAACGGGATTTTTATGTTAAGCTTGATAAATTGATGGATATTTCAGCTCGTTCTCTTAAGATTAAGCGGACTTTCATTACTAAGCTTTTAGATGCAGGGCTATATCCATATACTAAGCGATATTTGGGAACATTTGATAACCATTTCTCTACCATTGGTCTTGTTGGCATGAATGAAGCGGGGCTTAATGCTAAATGGCTGCGTAAAGATTTATCCGCTCCTGAGGCGCAGCAGTTTGCTAAGGATGTCCTGAATCATATGAGAGAGCGCCTAAGCGATTACCAGGTGCTTTATGGTGATCTTTACAATCTGGAGGCTACACCTGCCGAGTCTACAGCATACCGCTTTGCTAAGTATGACAAGAAGTTATATCCAGACATAGTCACTGCGAATGAAAATGGGACTCCATATTACACCAATTCGAGTCATCTGCCTGTAGGCTATACTGATGATATTTTTGAGGCTCTTGATATTCAGGATGAACTTCAAACACTGTATACGTCCGGAACCGTATTTCATGCTTTCCTTGGTGAGAAGCTTCCTGATTGGAGGTCGGCTGCTATTTTGGTTCGTAAAATTGCCGAAAACTACAAGCTTCCTTACTATACCCTCTCCCCTACTTATTCTATTTGTAAGAACCATGGATATTTAGCCGGAGAAGTAAAGTCTTGTCCAGTTTGTGGTGAGGGCACTGAAATATACAGCCGTATTACCGGTTACTACCGACCGGTTCAAAATTGGAATGACGGTAAGGCTCAGGAATTCAAAGACCGTCGTACGTACAATGTTAATAAAATTAACAAGAAATTAATCCTTGTTACTACCAGTAGCGGGAGAGATGCAAAATGAATGATAGAGATTTGAGAAAGAACGCAGAAGGATATTCCGATCCGACAGCTTACGAAACTATCAAAAATATTGACAAGGAGGATGCGAGGTTTCACAAACTTCTATATACCATCTTCTACATTTGCGATATTGCTGGATTTAAAATTAAAGATCGAATTGTGCTTGTAGACAAAAAGACCGGTAGGATTTGGAGGTGATTGAAATAGTAATTTTGTCTTGCTTAATAATCTTTTCATTATTTCTCTTATTATATTTGTCGAAAGGAGATAAAAATATGAACAGAGGTACGAGAAGGCGCAGCACTGTCGGTCTTATTTTTGATTTTGTTCTTACGATTTGTACGGGTGGGTTGTGGCTTGTTTGGATTGTGATTCGGTATCTGAGAAACAACAGCTAATTAGTAAATCGCATATTTATAGCCCATGTTTTGTTGCTTGTCTTAAATGATGAGAATGAGATGTGGGCTATTTTTATGCAATTTTTACGCGTTTTTTACACCTCCTATTATGGAAACTATATTTTTGAAAGGGGAAAAGAAAATGACAGAGAAAAAATTTAGAAAATTTGCAAGCAACTTAGACGGTAGTAAATTTAGAGAACTAGCGGAGGCAGCGGTGGATTTCGATTGTAAAAATTTAGATGGTACTAAAATAGTTGGTACAGCTAGAGATAACTTAATCGAGGCCCTGTCGTTGGATTACCAAACAGGATCTAATTTTACTAAAAACAAATATCTTACAGTTGGTTGCGTTTCGGGTGTAATAGCTGTTGTTAGTTTTTTACTCATTAAAAAAGTATTAAAACAAAAAAAGGAGGAGTCCTAAACAAGGGCTCTTTCTTTTATTTTTATCATGGAAACTTATATTTTGTAAGGAGGAAAGAAAATGACAGATATGAATAATGAATTAAAACATCACGGTGTTCTTGGTATGAAATGGGGATTCAGAAGGTATCAGAATAAAGACGGTACTTTGACCGAAGCAGGAAAGAAAAGATATCATACAGGTCTAAAAGGTATGATTAAAAGAAAGGAAGAAGCCCGGTCAGTTGAAAATAGAGCAAAAAAATATAAGAATTTATCTGACGAAATGGCTTACAAAGTTGCAAAAGGCGAACAAGCAGTATCTAGATATTTGGCGTATACCGGAGGCACTCTCCTAGCTCAAACAGTGGTGCCCGCTGCCATAAAGTATATGGGTAAAAAAAGAGGAACGATTACTCCTTTCGATAATTATGATATTAAGTCTAAAGTTTTTAATGCGGGAAATATAAAAACAATAGCTGCCTTAGGATTAGTTAACGTTTCATATCTGACGGCGAGAGATGCAATCAAAAATGCAATCAAAAAAAGGAAACAGCAACCAAATTTTTAGAAGATAGAGGGGATACTTATCAAATTGATATATTGGATGATTTAACATCAGTCATAAGGACTCTTTTTTTTTGCAAATTTTGTTCGTAAACCTTTTTAAATTGATATATTTTCTGCCCACTTTTATTTTGGGAAAATGGGCTTTTGGCCAGTTTTGTGAAATTTATGCCCACTTTTGGTTAGAATTTTGAAGCGTTTTCGGACGATTTTGGGAGAAAAAGTGGCCATTTGCCCACTTTCTGCCCACTTTTAAAAACAAAAGTGGGCTTGGAAAAACCCAGTATTCATGCGGGTTTGCGGGTTTTCTGCCCACTTTCCCACTTTTTTTTCTTATTTAATTGCGATAAAAAGTTTAATATATATATATAATTAACGAAAAAAAGTGGGCTTTTGACCACAAGCATAAAAAGCTGTTATTTTCCAAGAAAAAAATCTCATTACCACAAATAAATTTAAATGTCAATAGATTTTTTAAAAGTTCTTCCATTTTTTAAGAGTCTTAAACAATGGACTCTTATTTTTATTTGGCTATTTTTTAGCTTCGCGAAAAAAACATACCCTTTTATGAAGAGAAAGGGTTATAACGCGACCGGCGTTACTTTCTCTTTTTCGTTTGTTTAAAAAACAAGAAAGGAGGCCTGCTTGTGGCAAGATGTTCTAAATTGGAAAGTGGTTTTCAAG
>ENA-UOWE01002201-UOWE01002201.1-activated-sludge-metagenome-genome-assembly--contig:-NODE-2201-length-21825-cov-5.320028_pt1 | contig 21825 bp, 19 predicted proteins | sample MGYA00249841_ERZ761562 | MGnify/ENA primary metagenome ERZ761562 (study PRJEB28883, sample SAMN05720200) | activated sludge metagenome | isolation source: Anaerobic digester | place: Japan... | reverse complement strand
GTCCCAAACACGCATCAACACAAAAGGCGGCTCCCTTAAACGGGGGCCGCCTTCGGCGTTTGCAGGACCGGTTATCAGGCGTGCCGCCCGACGGTCCGTTGCCGGATAAACTGTTATTTCATCGCCTCGACAATCGCTTTGGTATCGCGCGCAATGACCAGTTCCTCGTTGGTGGGCAGCACAAAGACCCGGACTTTCGACTCCGGTGTGGACAACTCGCCCTCTTTGCCCCTGATAAGTTTTTTGTTCATTTCTTCATCGATTTTGATGCCGAGGAAAGACAGGTTGTTGCAGACGCTCGCGCGCAGGTCGATCGTGTTTTCGCCGATGCCGCCTGTAAACACGATGGCGTCGACGCCGTCCATGGCGGCGACATAACTGCCGATAAACTTGCGGATTTGGTAACGCTGCATCTTTCTGGCCAGCGCGGCGCGCTTGTTCCCCATGCGTTCGGCTTTGAGAATATCGCGGTCGTCGCTTGAAATCCCCGACACGCCCAGCATGCCGGATTTTTTATTGAGAACCTCGTCGGTCTGGTGGGGTGTCCAGCCCTCTTTTTCCTGCAGGTAGAGCACGGCGGAAGGGTCGATGCCGCCCGAACGCGTTCCCATAATGAAGCCGTCGAGAGGCGTCAGCCCCATGCTTGTGTCGAGCACCTGGCCGTGCATGACCGCCGTAATCGAACAGCCGTTGCCGAGATGGCAGGTGATAATCTTTAAATCTTTAATATCCCTTTTCATGACATCGGCGCACCGCTGGCTAACAAAACGGTGGGAAGTTCCGTGGAAACCGTATTTGCGCAGGTTATACTTTTCATAATATTCATAAGGTACGGCGAAAGTATAGACCTCCGGCGGCATGGTGGAGTGGAAGGCATTGTCGAAAACGACCACCTGCGGCACATCCTCGCCCAAAACGTGGCGGCAGGCCTGGATACCCTGCAGGTGGGCTGCGTTGTGGAGAGGGGCAAGGTCAATCAGGTTTTCAATGCCGGCAATGACTTCTTCCGTAACAAGCACGCTTTTGTTGAAAATGGAGCCGCCTTGAACGATACGGTGGCCGACCGCCGAAATCTCCGAAAGGCTGTTGATGACCTTGGCATCGCCTTGGGTCAGGACCTTTTCGACCTCCATAAACGCTCTGGTATGGTTGTTGAGCACCACATCGTACTCGAACGAGCGGCCCTTGGAGGTCGTTCCGCTGATTCTGCCGTCGAGGCCGATGCGCTCGCAGATGCCCTTGGCTAAAATTTTCTCTCCGCGCATATTGAACAACTGATACTTCAGCGAAGAACTGCCCGCGTTGATGACAAGGATTTTCAAATTGATGCCTCCCGATAAATTATGGCTTGAAAGCAGGGTATAACTGCTATATTATATACTATTATATTTCAACATTTGTTTGGAGGCAAAAAAATGGCCGAAATTTTCAAGGGGATTCCAAAAATCGAGTACCGTGGTCCGAAGGCGTCCGAACCGTTGTGTTTCCGTTTCTACAACCCCGACGAAACCGTCGGCGGCAAAACGATGCGCGAGCAGTTGAGGTTTGCGCTCTCCTACTGGCACACTTTATGCGGCGACGGCCTCGATATGTTCGGCGTCGGGACCGTCGACAAGACTTTCGGGGCATCCGGCCCGATGGAGATCGCGCGGGCCAAAGCGCTCGCATGCTTTGAACTGCTTGATAAACTGGATATTGATTTTTTCTGTTTTCATGACAGGGATATCGCGCCGGAAGGGAAAACCCTTGCGGAAAGCAACGCACGCCTGGACGAAATGGTTCCGTTTATCGAAGAACTGATGAAACGCAGCGGTAAAAAACTCCTCTGGGGTACCGCCAACTGCTTCTCCAATCCCCGTTACATGAACGGCGCAGGTACCTCCTGCAGCGCAGAGGTATTCGCATTTGCCGCCGCGCAAATCAAAAAGGCCATCGAAATCACCGTCCGGCTCGGCGGCGCGGGTTATGTGTTCTGGGGCGGCCGCGAAGGTTATGAAACGCTTCTGAACACCGATATGGGGCTGGAACTTGACAACATGGCACGTCTGATGCGCCTTGCCGTCGATTACGGCAGGAGCATCGGGTTCAAAGGCGATTTCTATATCGAACCGAAACCCAAAGAGCCGACCAAGCACCAGTATGATTTCGACGCATCCACCGTCCTGGCGTTTCTGCGCAAGTACGGCCTCGACAAAGATTTCAAACTCAACGTGGAGGCGAACCACGCGACGCTGGCGCAACACACCTTCCAGCACGAACTGCGTGTCGCCGCAGTCAACGGGGCTTTCGGTTCCATCGACGCGAACCAGGGCGACCTGCTGCTGGGCTGGGATACCGACCAGTTCCCGACCAACGTTTACGACAACGCGCTGTGCATGTACGAGGTCATCAAAGCCGGCGGATTTACCAACGGCGGCCTGAATTTCGACGCCAAAACCCGCAGGGCGTCCAATACGCCCGAGGATATTTTCCACGCGTATATCGCCGGCATGGACGCCTTCGCGCTCGGCCTGCGCATGGCCTGGAAAATCATCGAAGACGGCCGAATCGACCGCTTCGTCAGCGACCGCTACGCGAGTTTCCGTTCGGGCATCGGCGCCGATATCGTCTCCGGCAAGGCCACGATGGAACAGCTGGAACGTTTCGCGCTCGAACAAGGCGATGTGCGTGCGTTTGTGCATAGCGGCAGGCAGGAATACCTTGAAAATATCCTCAACGAAGTAATGTTCGGCTAAAACCGCGAAAGGTGGCGCCCGTATGCAGTATTTAATCGGTATCGATATCGGCACTTCAGGCACCAAAACGGTTCTTTTTACGCAGCAGGGCAAACCTGTAACCTCTCACAGCGCCGAATATCCGCTCTATCAGCCGCAAAACGGCTACGCGGAACAGGAGCCGCTCGACTGGTGGAACGCTGTCGTCGAGACTTTGAAGGCCGTTATGGCGAAAAGCGGCGTGAAAAAGCAGAACATCGCAGGCATCGGCCTTTCCGGCCAGATGCACGGGCTGGTGATGCTCGACGCTAAAGGCGATGTGCTGCGCAGGTCGATCATCTGGTGCGACCAGAGGACCTCCGCGGAGTGTTCCGAAATCACGCGCAAAGTCGGCCGCGAGCGTCTGGTCGAGATTACGGCGAACCCTGCGCTGACCGGCTTTACCGCGTCCAAGATTCTCTGGGTGCGCAACCACGAGCCCGAAATCTATGAACGGTGCAGGCATATCCTGCTGCCAAAGGATTATATCCGTTACCGCCTTACCGGCGAGTTTGCCACAGAGGTGAGCGACGCGTCGGGCATGCAGCTGCTCGACGTGCCGGCGAGACAATGGTCCGGCGAAGTTCTTTCCAAACTGGAAGTTGACCCCGCGCTTCTCGGCCAAGTGTACGAGTCCCCCGAAATCACGGGCGCCGTCACAGCGAACGCCGCGGAACTGACCGGCTTGGCGGAAGGGACGCCGGTCGTCGGCGGGGCCGGGGACAACGCGGCAGCCGCCGTCGGTACGGGCGTCGTCAGAGACGGCCGCGCCTTCACCACCATCGGCTCAAGCGGCGTGGTCTATGCACATACTTCCGCTATTTCCATTGATAAACCCGGCCGCGTGCACACCTTCTGCTGCGCCGTCCCGGGGCAATGGCACGTCATGGGCGTTACGCAGGGGGCCGGGCTCTCGCTGAAATGGTTCCGCGATACCTTCTGCCTGGCCGAAAAACAAACCGCCGAAGACATGGGGGTCGACCCGTATACGCTGCTTGACCGCGAGGCTGCGCAGTCGCCCATCGGGGCAAACGGCCTGTTGTATCTACCTTATATTATGGGCGAGCGTACGCCGCACCTTGACGCGGACGCGCGCGGCGTCTTTTTCGGACTGTCCGCCATTCACAGGAAACGCGATTTGCTAAGGGCGGTGATGGAAGGCGTGACCTTCTCCCTGCGCGACTGCCTGGGCGTCCTGAGGGAAATGGATGTTGAGGTCGGCAGTATGGCTGCATGCGGAGGGGGCGGTTCGAGCGCTTTCTGGCGGCAGATGCTCGCCGATGTCTTCGCCTGCCCCGTCACCACCATCGATTCCAAAGAAGGCCCCGCGCTGGGCGTGGCGCTGCTGGCGGGTGTCGGGACGGGTTTGTATAACAGCGTGCCGGAAGCATGCGACGCGGTCATCGGTTTTGCCGAAACCTGCGCCCCGGCGGAGGCGAACACGGCGCAGTACCTGAAATATTACGAAGTCTACCGGAACCTGTATCCGGCGCTGAAAGACAGCTTTTCACAGTTGAGGAAAGTCTAAGGGGGCTTTACGGATGGCTATTTTCGGGAAAATCGCCGCGCTGATGAAGACGGTATGGTCCATGGTTCTCGTCCTCGTGATTATGGCCGCTGCGGCCGGGGAATACCCCGCGAAACCGGACTATGTCGAACCGGTCTCGACCAGGCAGTATGCGCTTTTCGATGCGTTGATGCGCGGACAGGGGATTGCCGACGACGGGGAAAGTTACTATTTCAGCTGGAACTTCGGTTTGACAAAAACGGCGCTTGACGGCGTCACCGTACAGGCGTGCAACCTCATCGCCATTCCGCCCGAACTGCTGGCGCTCGGCTGCAAGCACATCGGCGGAATCTCCTATGCCAACGGCAAGATTTATGCGCCCATTGAAGACAGCAAGGTCTTTCAGCATTTGTATATCGCCGAGTACGATGCGGCAACGCTCCGATTGATACGCTATCGGGCGCTGCCTCTCAGCGTTCACGAATTCGGCGTGCCGTGGTGCGCCGCTGACCCCGATGCCGGCGTTATTTATTCGGCCAGGCGCGACCATATCACCACCCTGAATATCTATTCCGCCGACACGCTTGAATATATCGGCCAAAAGGAGCTGACCGCTCCCGTGCATAAGGTGCAGGGAGGCGATGTGTACGGCGGTGTGCTGTATCTGGCGGTCAGCCGCGAAACGCAGGGCATCTTTGCGGTCAACCTGAAAACCGGCGAGGTCCTCAAGGCGATGGACCGCAACCTGGCTGATGGCTGCGAAGGGGAGGGCATTGCCGTGCTGCCGACCGCCGACGGCGCGTTTTTCCATGTGCTGAACATCGGCAAAGATGTGACGACGGTGGCGTTGCGCCATTACGCATTTGACCCTTCTTCTCTCGCGTGGACCATGGGAGCGCCATAATTTCTGCGTTTTGGAGGGGTTGTTATGAAAGTAACGAAAAAATTCGCCGCGATAGCCCTCGCTTTCGTGCTCCTAACCGGCGTTTGCGTTGTGCCTGCTTCCGCCGGCGCCGCGCCGGCGCCGTTTTACCTGGGTGATAAAAACGGCGACGGCATCGTCGGCATTTCCGACTTTGTGCTTCTTCTGCGCGCCCTCTTCGGTATCGCGCCCCTGCAGAGCGACAGCGCGCTTCGCGCGGATGTCGACGCCGACGGTACTACGGGGTTCAAAGACGCTTTTCTGATTCTGCTCACCGCGCTGAAAATGATCCCGCCCGCAGAATATAACGCCGGAGGCGGCGAAACGGAGGAATTCGTCATGGGATCCCACGACCTTGTCGTATCGCCGTTGGGCAGCGACCTGTGGAGCGGTAAAATACCCGAACCCAATGCAGAGGGAACAGACGGGCCGCTCGCCAGCATCGAAGAAGCGAAAGAACGGCTGAAGAAACTCAAGAACATCGACTGCGGCGAAGGCAGCGACTGTATCCTCAAAGATGTGACCGTCTGGCTGAGGGAAGGCGCCTATTTCCCCGCCGCGACGCTGAAATTCGGTCCCGATGACCTGGGCAACGTCACGTACAAAGCTTATCCGGGAGAGAAGCCGGCAATATCCGGCGCGGTTCCCGTCAGCGGCTGGAGGGCCGAAACCGTCAACGGCGTCCCGGCATGGACAACGCAGTTGGAGCCCGGCACCGCGTTTAACACATTATACCGCGGCGGCACCAGCCTGCCGAGGCCCCGCTTTCCGAAAGAAGGCGAACTGAACGTCGCTTCGGTCAACCACGCGGACGAGCTCGCACCCGACAGCACCTATTTCAAAGCGAACCTTTCTTTCAACGCCAACCCGGCCGATATGTTCGCATTTCACAACCTCAAGGATGTCGACGTGCGCATTCTGCATTTCTGGAAAGATGAACTCATCCCGTTGGAGAGTTTTGATCCCGCCACCGGCTATGTGCGCCTTTCGAAACCCTCGAGCATGACCATCAGCGAGGGCGACCGTTATTTCTTCGAAAATGTTTTTGAAGCCCTCGACGAACCCGGCGAATGGTACCTCGACCAGGTCACGGGCAAACTCGCCTATGTGCCCGAACCCTCCGAAGACATCGCGTCAACGGTCCTCTATGCCGGCAAGCTCGAGCGAATCATGAGCATCGACTCGGTCGACGGCATCGTCTTTGAAGGCATCACGTTCAGGGACAGCGAGTGGAACATCGTACCGCAGCCGCTCGAGAACTCGCAGGCGGCGTACGGCGTCGCGCCGTGCATCCTGGTTCAAAACGCCGAAAATATCGCGTTTACCTCCTGCAGGCTCGAGAATATCGGCGCCAGCGGCATCAAAATCGGCGCCGACTGCCAAAACTGCTCGGTCACCGGCTCTTTGTTTTATAAAATCGGCGCCAACGCCGTCTTTATCGAAGGGCAAAATTTACAGCCGGGCGACGCGCGGGTGACGCGGAATATTAAAGTGTCCGATAACCATATTTACCGATACGGCAGAAACTTCAACAACGCCATCGGCGTGCTGCTCATCCACGCACGTGAGTGCGAAATTTCCCACAATGAAATTCACGACGGCTTCTACACTGGAATATCCGCCGGCTGGGTGTGGGGCTACGGCTACAATGTGACCGATTATCTGAAAATTTCCGATAATCTGATTTACGACATCGGCCAGGGCTGGCTGGCGGATATGGGCGGCATCTATACGCTGGGCATGCAGCCGCATACCGTCGTCAGCGGCAATGTGGTGCACGACGTCGGTTGCTACAGCGGCAGCAGCGGCTACGGCGGCTGGGGCATTTACCTCGACGAGGGTTCCACCGGCATCACGGTGGAGAACAACCTTGCCTACGACTGCTCTTCGCAGGGCTTCCACCAGCACTACGGCCGCGAAAATCTTGTGCGCAACAATATTTTCGCCTTCAACGCCGACGGCCAGGTCCGTGTTTCCAGAGTGGAGGAGCACACATCCCTTTTTCTGAAAAACAACATCATTGTTTCGAAAAACCAGCCGATTTATACGGGCATCACCAAAGGGCAGTTTGTGGATGACAGCAACCTTTACTGGGACTATTGCCGAGGCGCAATCGTTCTCAGCGGCTCGACGACGAATATTTTTGATAGAATCTATCCCATCACCGCGCGCTGCCGCGGCTACTACAATCACGGGGTATTCGAAGACCCGCGTTTTGTGGATGCCTGCGCGAGGGATTTCCGGCTCAAGCGCGGTTCACCCGCCTTCGAAGCCGGTTTCGTCGAGTGGGATATTTCGGCGGCAGGCACCTTGACGGCGTTCGATGTCGGTTAACCGGCCCGAGAGGTGCTCAACATGAAGGTTGCCGGTATTGTGGCCGAATACAACCCTTTTCATCTGGGGCATGACTACCATATCCGGCAGACGAGGCAGCTTACCGGAGCGACGCATGTCGCCGTTGTGATGAGCGGCAACTTTGTGCAGCGCGCCGAGCCCGCCATCGCGGAAAAAAACGCGCGCGCGGCCATTGCGGTCGGCTGCGGCGCTGATTTGGTCCTCGAACTGCCCGTGGCATGGGCTTGCGCCACGGCGCAAACTTTCGCTTTCGGCGCCGTATCCCTGCTCGACGGCCTCGGCTGCGTCGATACGCTGAGTTTCGGCAGCGAATGCGGCGATACGGCTGCCTTAAGCCGTTTGGCAAAGGGTGTGTCGGGCGAACCGTTCAACGCCGCCGTGCGCGCGCAGCTGAAAAGCGGTCTTCCGCTTGCCGCGATACGGGAAAGGTGCGCCGTGAGCCTGTTCGGCAGACAAACCGCGTTGCCGCTGACCACCCCCAACGACACCCTCGCCGTCGAATACCTCTCGGCGCTCGGAAAACTCGGTTCCTGCATCGAACCGTTTGCCGTAAAAAGAATTGGCGCCGGCCATGACAGCGAGCGCGCCGACGGCACATACCGCAGCGCATCGCAAATCCGCTCGATGATCAGAAACGGCGAGGCTTTCTCCGCGTTTCTCCCGCAGGCTTCCGCCGAAGGATTGGAAGAGGAAATCGCCTCCGGGCGCGCCCCCGCGGATTACGGCAAACTTGAAACGGCGGTGCTCTACGCGCTCAGGCGCATGCCCCCCGAAGAGTTCCGGGCGCTGCCGGATATTTCGGAGGGTATTGAAAACCGTATCATCAAAGCCGCCATGCAAACCGCGGACCTGGAGACGCTTTGCCTTGCGGCGAAAACCAAACGCTATTCCCACGCCAGAATCAGAAGGATTGTTTTAAGCGCCTTTCTCGGTATCCGCGCTGCCGACTCCGACGGCGCTCCGCTGTACGCGCGCGTGCTCGCCGCCAATGAAAAAGGCATGGAAGTGCTCAAAGCCGCGGCGGCGCGGGGTACGGTTCCCGCCGTAGTGAGCGCTTCGCAAATTGCCAAACTCGGCGGGAGGGCGGCGGCAGCCGACGCGCTTGAAAGCAGGACGGACGCCATCTTCGCGCTCTGTCTTCCAAACCCTCTAAGCCACAGGCCGCAAAGCGGCGTGAAGTTTGCGCCGGTTTCAAACATTCAATCAACGAAACGGGTAACGGAGAGATAAATTTGACGCTGACTATTTTGAAGGACGGGGTTCCTCAAACCCTTGCGGCTGCAAAAGGGGAGAACCTGCTGAATATTTTAAGAACGCAGGGTTACGACATCAACTCTGTCTGTTCGGGCAACGGCAGCTGCGGCAAGTGTAAAGTCCACTTTCTGACGACGCCTCCGCCCCTGTCGCGCGTCGAACAGCGCATGCTCTCGCCGCAGGAGATTTCGGAGGGGATGCGCCTTGCCTGCCGTGTCGCGCTCGAAGGCGACTGCACGGTTGAAATACCATCCGATTCCGGTATGGCGATCGCCGGCGCGGGCGTAGAAAAGCGAGAAAACGGTGACGGTCGCTGCTTCGCCGCCGTCGATATCGGAACGACCACCCTGGTCGCGGCGCTCGTCGATGCCTCGGGCTCTGTTCTCGCCACAAAAGGCGAAAAAAACCGTCAGGCCGCGTTTGGCGCCGACGTCATTTCGAGGGTCAAGCACATCCATACCGGCGGGCTTGGCGAACTGCAGCGTACCGTCGCCGCGCAAATCGATTCGATGCTTCTCGGCCTGCTCAAGGAGTTCCCTGCCGCCCGGCTCGAAAGCACGACCGTCAGCGGCAACACCGCCATGCTCAACATTTTTTTTAACGAAGATTGCTCCGGCCTCGGTTTTGCGCCGTATACGCCCGCTTTCCTGTCATCGCGCAGGGCGTCCGCCGCGTCGCTCGGCCTGAGTGTCGGCGGGGACGTCGTTTCGGTCGCCGGCATGGCGAGTTTCGCAGGCGGCGACATCACGGCGGGCATCGTCGCCTTGCCCGCGCAGGACGACGGCCTCGCCATGCTCATCGACCTTGGTACCAACGCCGAAATCGCCCTCTACGGCCGCGGTAAAATCTGGTGCACCTCAGCCGCCGCGGGCCCCGCTTTTGAGGGGGCGAGCATCCGGCAGGGGATGGGCGCGGTCAACGGCGCGGTTTGCTCGTTTGAATTGGTTAACGGCAACCCCCGTGTGCGGACCATCGGCAACAAACCCGCCATGGGCATCTGCGGCTCCGGCCTCATCGATATCGCCGCGCAGCTGCTGGAAAACGGCATTCTCGATGAAACGGGCAGGCTGCTCGGCGGCAGTTTTGAAATTTGTGACGGCGTCAGCCTGTACGCTGAGGATATCAGGGAATTGCAACTGGCCAAAGCGGCCATCGCCGCGGCCATCGAACTGCTCGTCGCCCGCTCCGGCGTCGCTTTCGATGACATCGCCGATGTCTTTATCAGCGGCGGCTTCGGCAGTTATATCAATACCGCCAACGCGGTCCGTCTCGGTCTGCTGCCCGAACAGCTCAAAAAGAAAACGGCCGCCGTGGGCAACAGCAGCCTTGCGGGCTGTATCCTTTGCGCCGTATCACCGGAGAAGATGGCATTAGCCGATGAGATAGCAAAAAAAGCAGTCTACTTAGAACTGACCAACTCCGCCGCGTTCTCCGACGCTTATATCGAGCACATGTTGTTTTAGATTTTGAAACGGAGGCTTTAATAATAATGATGACAGGTATTGAGCGTATATCGCGGAACCTTCAGAGGAAAAAGGCGGACAGGATCGGGCTGTATGAGCATTTTTGGGGTGATACGCATAAAACATGGTTAAGCCAGGGTGAAATCAATGAAAATGAAAGCCTGGAGGACATTTTCGGTTTTGATTTTGCGGGTTCCTGGCCGTTCAATTTTACGGCCGACCTTGATTTTGTGCCGGAAAGGCTGACCGAAGATGAGGATACCTATACCACACTTGACGGCAACGGCGCGACCCTGCGCCGGCATAAAAAACACGACACCACGCCGGAACACATCGATTTTTCCGTCAAAGACAGCAGGGCATATTATGAAAAAATACAGCCCTTGATTACCCCGTCCGAGAGACGAGTTGATTTCTGGGGATATGCTGCCGCGAAGAAAAAAGCCGCCGAAAAACAGCGTTTTTTTGTTTGGAGCGGCGTCAACGTTTTCGAACTGATGCATCCTGTCTGCGGCCACGAGAATATGCTCGTCGGCATGGCGCTGGAGCCTCAATGGATTGCCGAAATGGCGATGGATTATGCCAGGGCGACCGTTGCCATGCAGGAAATGCTGTTCAGCGAAGCGGGCAAGCCGGATGGTATCTGGTATTATGAAGATATGGGCTTTAAAGACAGGCCGTTCATGTCGCCGGCCATGTATAAAGAACTGATTCAACCGGCGCACAAATATACGATTGATTTTGCCAAGAGCCTGAACCTGCCGGTCATTATGCATTCCTGCGGCTTTGTGGAACCGCTGCTGCCGGGCATGATGGAAGCGGGCATTGACTGCCTGCAGGTCATCGAAGTGAAGGCGGGGATGGACCTTCTGCGTATATATAAAAATTACGGCGACAGGCTGTCTTTGATGGGCGGCATCGATGTCCGCGCTCTGTACTCCAATGACAGAAAGATCATTGACGCCGAGCTTGAGGCAAAGATTCCGATTGTGAAAGAAGGATTCGGATATACCCTGCACAGCGATCATTCAATACCCAATACCGTCGAGTTTGAGACATACAAATATTTTGTTGAAAAAGGGCTTGAACTGGGCAGCTATACCGGATGAGAACACAACTTGGCGGTTTGAAAAAGGCAGTAAGACAGATAAACCGTCCCACAGCCTCTCACAGCCTCTATGTATCGAGCAAGTTTTATTAGACTTCCGCTAAACAGCGCGTCTCGTCCGCCCTCGTGACGCGCGCGCTGACTATCATCGCGCGCCGCAGCCCGGTGCCGCTGACGGCGACCGGTGTATAGTTGGAGGTGTAGCCAATCCACAGCCCGTCGGGTCCCTTCTGCTCGAGCAGCACCTCGACGGTTTTGCCCGTCTGCCGCCGCAGAAAATCCGAGCGTATTTCCTGCGCTGCCGCGTTGAGTTGCCGGCAGCGTTTTTGTATCGTGCCCCTGTCGACCGCGCCCGGCAGCCGCGCCGCGGCGGTACCCGGCCGTGCGGAAAACGGGAAAATATGGACCTTTTCAAAAGCGATTTTTTGAACGAACGCCAGCGATTCCTCAAAATCCGCCTGCGTCTCCCCCGGGAAGCCGGCGATGATGTCCGTCGTAATGGCCGCGCCGGGGAAAGCGCCGCGTATCAGATTGACGGCTGCCTCAAATTCGTCGGGGGTGTAGCGGCGGTTCATCGCTTTGAGTATCCGGCCGCAGCCGCTTTGCAGTGAAATGTGGAAGTGGGGGCACAGTTTCGGCAGTTTCGACAACTGTTCAATCATTTCATCCGTCAGCAAATCCGGTTCCAGGGAGCCGAGGCGTATTCTTTTGAAACCCTCATGCGAGCAGGCAAGCGCCGCTGCCTCGAGCAGACTGCTGCCGGTATCCCTGCCGAACGCGGCCAGGTTGATGCCGGTCAGCACCACTTCCGGGTATCCCGCCGCTTCGAGCGCCGCCAATTCTTCACGCAGGCTTTGCAGGCTTCTGGAACGCACAGGACCCCGGACATAGGGCAGGATGCAGTAGGCGCAATAGCGGTCGCAGCCGTCCTCGATTTTTACGACCGCGCGCGTGCGCCCGCCTTCGAATGAGCCGCCGCTCGCCCCGAATGCTTCGCCCGCCGCGTGGGGTGTCACAGCGGACAGCGTCTGTCTATCTGTTAAAAAGCGTTCAATCAGCCCGGGCAGCTGCGCGGCGTTTTTGTTGCCGGTTACAATGTCCGCGCCGGTTTCGGCGGCCTTGTCCGGGAAGGCTTGAGGCAGGCAGCCCGCAAGGACGATCACCGCGCCGGGGCGGTTGTGACGGAACCTTCGCACGGCTTGCCTCGTTTTTCTGTCGCTTTCGGCTGTCACCGTACAGGAATTGATGACATAGACATCGGCCTCGATGTTCGGGCCGACGATTTCGTACCCCGCCTTCTCAAGCGCGGCGCCCATGGCGCCGCTGTCGACGCGGTTGACTTTGCAGCCGAGTGTATAGAAAGCCGCTTTCATCCAATACCGCCCTGTTTAGTTGATGCGTTTATTATACCCTGATGCTGCGGCGCGGCACAAGCGCAGCGGGGCAGGCGGGCAAACGCAGGAATTCTCGGCCGTTTGCTTGAATAATGCGGGGCTTTGGTTTACAATAAAAACACAATCCAGTATCGGCGGAGGTTTTCGTTTTGGCTGTTGAACTCATTACCCGTTATGCGGAGGAATTTCTTGCAGAGGGAGCGCTCGAGTCCATCAGCGGCGAGGCCGAGCAAGCCGGCGCACTGGTCGCAGACGGCGAAGGAGAGGGTTCCGCTTTCCTCGGCTGGCGCGATCTTCCCTGCGGCTATGACCGCGGGGAGTTTGACGATATCCTTCGGACCGCGCGGAAAATTATCGCCGACACCGATGTCCTTATCGTTATCGGCGTCGGCGGCTCTTATCTCGGCGCGAGGGCTGTCGTGGAGTTTGTTCATTCCCAGCATTACAACGCCCTGCCCAAAAAGACACCCGATATTTACTTTGCCGGCAACTCGCTGAGTCCCGACGCGCTCAACGAGCTGCTGACACTTTGCGACGGTAAAAGAGTTTCGCTCATCGTTATCTCCAAATCCGGCACCACCACCGAGCCGGCCATCGCCTTTCGCATATTCAGAAAATATATGCTGGAAAGATATACGCCTCAAGAAGCGGCCGGCAGAATTTACATCACCACCGACAGGGAAAAAGGCACCCTGCGCCGCCTTGCTGTGCAGGAAGGCTACAAGACATTTGTCGTTCCGGAGGATATCGGCGGGCGGTATTCCGTATTGACCGCCGTCGGGCTGCTGCCCATCGCAGCGGCGGGCGTGGATATTTGCGCGTTGATGCAGGGAGCGGTGGACGCCTGCGCCGCTTACCGCGAGCCCTGCTTCGAAGCCAACCCCTGCCTGCGTTACGCGGCGCTTCGCAACCTTTTCTACCGCACCGGCAAATCCGTCGAGATGTTTGTTTCCTACGAACCAAGTTTCGCCATGATGAACGAATGGCTCAAACAGCTTTTCGGCGAGAGCGAAGGCAAAGACGGCAAGGGCCTTTTCCCCGCATCGGCGATTTATTCGACGTACCTTCACTCGCTGGGCCAGTTTGTGCAGGAGGGCAGCCCCATCCTGTTCGAAACCGTCGTGCTGTTCGACAAGCCCAAAACCGATATTGTTATGGGCGTTGAGGAAGACGACGGGGATGAACTCAATTACCTCGCCGGGGTCGAAATGTCGCAAATCAACTACAAGGCTTTCCAGGGGACAGTCCTGGCGCATAACACCGGCAAAGTGCCCAACGTTGTCCTGCGGCTGGACCGGAAGGACGAATACAACCTCGGCTGGCTGATTTATTTCTTTGAAAAAGCCTGCGCCGTGTCGGGCTATATCCTCGGCGTCAATCCCTTTGACCAGCCCGGCGTCGAGCAGTACAAAAAAAATATGTTCGCCCTGCTTGGCAAACCCGGTTATGAGGCGAGCAAGCGGGAACTCGAAAAAAAACTCGGCCTGTAACGGCCGGACAGCAAGAGGGGGAGATTACCATGATATCGCTCATCATCGGGCACAAAGGCTCCGGGAAAACCAAAAGGCTCGTGGAAATGGTCAACCGCGCCGTTGAAAGCTCGAAAGGCAACGTTGTCTGCGTTGAAAAGGAACCGAAACTCATCTATGATGTCAGTCACCGCGCCCGCCTCATCGAGACCGACCGGTTTTCGCTTTCAGGACCGGATGCTTTTTACGGGTTTCTTTGCGGAGTGTGTTCCGGCGACCATGATATAACCGATATGCTCATCGACGGCACACTGCGCATTATCGGCAGGGATCAGGAAGACATCGGCCGCTTTTTCAAGAACGTCGGCCTGCTTGAAAAGGAGACGGGCGTAGCGTTTGTCTTTACCGTTTCAGCCGATAAGGAGGAACTGCCGGAAACGATTTTTAAATTCTGTAAAAATATTTAACGCCTTTCTGTGTTTATATTAAACACTCCTGCGGTTTTGGTTGACAAATGCCGCGCACGACTATATAATGTTCCGTGCGCGGTTTTTTGAGGTGGCCTTATGTTCCTTGAACTCGAGCCTGTATTTAACAACGAAGGGGCGCAGATCCCGTTCGATTACAGCCTCGGCTGGGCGGCTGATGAAATCGGAGCGGGCCTTTCGCTGGATAATCCCGCCCGCGTCACCGGCAAAGTGTACAACGCCGCGGGTGTGGTGCGCCTTTCCGCAAAGGCCGAAGCCGTGGTGCTCGCGCTCTGCGACCGGTGCGCGGCCGATGTGCGGCTCCCCATGAGCGTTCCGGTCAACCATGTCCTCGTAACATCCCTTAACGATGAAGACAACGACGAACTCATTCTTCTCGAAAGCATGCGTTTCGACCTTGACGCGATGGTACGCGAGGATTTTATCCTTGCCCTTCCCTCAAAGATTCTGTGCAGGAACGATTGCCGCGGCTTGTGCGGTGTCTGCGGGGCCAATCTCAACGAAACCCAATGCGGCTGCGCCGCGCCGGCGGATCCCCGCCTCGAGGCGCTCAAACAGTTTCTGAAACAATAATTCCGGCTGCCGCAACAGCCGTTAAGGAGGTGCTCACATGGCGGTACCGAAAAGAAGAGTCTCAAAGACAAGGCGCGACAAAAGGCGTTCCAATGTCTGGAAAATCAGCGCGCCGGAGCTGATTAAATGCTCCCAATGCGGTGAATTCAAAAGACCGCACCGTATTTGTCCCGAATGCGGTTATTACAAGGGCAGGCAAGTTGTCAACAAGGAAGCGTAAAACCGCCGGCGGACGCCAGGTCAAGGCAGAGGGGGAAAGCATCCTGCTCTGCCTTTTTCTTTACGCTCCCCGGGGGTGATGGAATGGCGGTTGTCATCGAGGGCGTGCTTCCCGGTTCGCCGGCCGGCCGGCAGGGGATTCTCGCCGGTGAAAAACTTGTTTCCGTTAACGGGAAACCGATTTTCGACGTGCTCGACTACCGGTTTTATATCGGCGAGAGCAATCCGCTTCTTGGTATCGAAAGCGAAGGCGGCGTCCTCAGGGAAGTCCGCCTTGAAAAGGCCGAGGAAGAAGAAAGCGGCCTTTGTTTCGAAACCTATCTGATGGATTCGCGGCGGCGCTGCGCCAACAAGTGCATTTTCTGCTTCATCGACCAGCTGCCGCCCGGTCTGCGTGAGAGTCTTTATTTCAAAGACGACGACGCGCGGCTTTCTTTTCTGCACGGCAATTACATCAGCTTGACAAACCTCTCCGAGCGTGAAGCGCGCCGCATCGTCGAGATGCACATCAGCCCCGTCAATGTGTCCGTTCATACAACGAACCCCGCCTTGCGCTGCCGGATGCTCGGCAATGCCAAAGCGGGAAAAAGTCTTGCGCTTTTGGAACGTTTCGCCGCGGCCGGCATCAAAATCAACGCACAGATTGTGCTTTGCCCCGGCATCAACGACGGGCCCGAACTTGAACGGAGCCTCAGCGACCTGAGCGCGCTGACTCCGGGCGTCCAGAGCATCGCCGTGGTCCCTGTGGGCTTGACGCGTTTCAGGGAGGGCCTTCCCGAAATCAGACCCTACGACGAAGAAGGCGCGCGTTCGGTGATTGAAACCGTCGCCCGTTTCAATGCCGGCATCGGTCCGGGCGAGGGGGAAACACTCGCGTATCCGGCCGATGAGTTCTTTCTTAAAGCGCAGCTGCCGGTTCCGCCGTCGGATTTCTACGGCGATTTCTGCCAGCTGGAAAACGGCGTGGGGCTATGGGCGCTTTTCCGCGACAGCTTCCTGAGGGAGCTTTCCAACCATAAAAAACTGCGCGCCCGGCGCGGCCTGCGGCCGCGGCAAATCACAATCGCCACAGGCACCGCCGCCTACCCGCTGATATGCCTGTTGGTTGACGAAACACTCAAAAAATGTGATAATTTAAAGGTTAATACGCTGCGCATCGACAACCTGTTTTTCGGGGAAAATATCACTGTTGCGGGGCTGTTGACCGGTGCGGATTATACCGCTGCTTTAAAAGGCCGGCCGCTCGGCGATGAAGTGCTGATTCCGGCAAGTTCGCTTCGCAGCGAAGGCGACATGTTCCTCGACTCGATGACGCCGGCGCAACTTGAACAAGTCCTTTCGGTGAAGGTCACCCCCGTCTCGGCGGATGCGCGGGAATTTCTCGCCGCAATCCTCGGAAAGGCAAGGTAACATGGGCAAGCCCGTCGTGGCGATCGTCGGCCGGCCGAACGTCGGCAAATCGACGCTCTTCAACAAACTCATCGGCAGCAGGCTCGCGATTGTCGACGACACGCCGGGCGTGACGAGAGACCGCCTGTACGGCGACTGCGAATGGCTCGGCAGAACGTTTCTGCTCATCGACACCGGCGGGATCGAACCCTACAGCGACGACGCGATTTATTCGCACATGCGCCGCCAGGCGCAACTGGCGATTGAGAGCGCGGATGCCATCATTTTTGTCACCGATATCAGAAGCGGTGTTCTCGCCGCCGACGCCGAAGTGGCCGCCATGCTGATTAAAAGCGGCAAACCGGTCGTATTGTGCGTCAATAAATGCGACAGCATCGGCGAGCCGCCCGCGGAGTTGTATGAGTTCTACAGCCTCGGGCTCGGGGATCCTTTTCCGGTTTCCTCCGTCCATGGTCTCGGTACCGGGGATATGCTTGACGAGGTCATTAAACATCTTCCGGAAGCCGAAGCAGACGGCGAAACGGGCGACACCGTCAAGGTCGCCGTCATCGGCAAACCCAATGTCGGCAAATCCTCGCTTGTCAACGCCATAGCCGGGCAGGAGCGCGTGATTGTTTCCGATGTCGCCGGCACAACCAGGGATGCGGTCGACACCCTGGTCGAAAACAAGTTCGGCCGTTTTATCTTTATCGACACCGCCGGCCTGCGAAGGCAGAGCAAAGTGGAGGAAGGCATCGAAAAATACGCGGTCATCCGCGCGCGTATGGCCATCGAGCGCGCGAGCGTCTGCGTCATTATGATCGATGCGCTTGAAGGTTTTACCGAGCAGGATTCCAAAGTCGCCGGCCTCGCGCATGAGGCGGGCAAAGCCTGCGTCATCGCGGTCAACAAATGGGACGCAGTCGAAAAAGACGGCAAAACCATGGACGCCAGCCGCAAGGACCTGATGAAAGACTTTGCCTTCATGTCCTACGCGCCGATTATTTTTATTTCGGCAAAAACCGGGCAGCGGCTCGACCGGCTCTTTGAACTGATCAAGTTTGTCGATGACCAGAACGCCATGCGTATTTCGACCGGACGGCTCAACGAGGTGCTTGCTGACGCCACTGCCCGCGTCCAGCCGCCGACCGACAAAGGCCGAAGGCTCAAAATCTATTACATGACGCAGGCTTCCACCAGACCCCCGACTTTCGTCTGTTTTGTCAACAGCGCGGAACTTTTCCATTACAGTTACCAGCGTTATCTTGACAACTGCATCCGCGAGGTGTTCGGCCTTGAGGGTACCCCGACGCGCTTTGTCGTCAGGGAAAGGGAGAGCAAATAATGGTGATTCTCGGCATCGACCCCGGTTATGCCATCGTCGGCTTCGGTGTGGTCGACTATCACAACAACCACTTCACCGTGCTCGACTACGGCGCGGTGACGACCGAAGCGAATACGGATTTCAGCGGCCGGCTCGAGGCGATCTACGACGGCATCGGCGCCGTGATGGAAAAGTACGCCCCGCGCGCGGTATCCATCGAAAAAATATTTTACAACACCAACGCGAAAACCGTCATCGACGTCAGCCAGGCGAGGGGCGTGCTGGCCCTGGCCGCGAAAAAGCGGGGCGTCGAAGTGTTCGAATATACGCCCCTGCAGGTCAAGCAGAGTGTGGTCGGCTACGGCAGGGCGGAGAAAAAGCAGATGCAGGAGATGACCAAGCTGCTGCTCAACCTCAAAGAAATCCCCAAGCCGGACGACGCGGCGGACGCGCTGGCGCTGGCGATCTGCCACGCGCATTCGAGCGGTTCGCTGATGCAAAGGCATCCTATGCTTTAAATCGTTTAGGGAGGCGCGTTTGATGTTCTACAGCCTGACGGGCGAGTTGCTTTATACCGACGACACCAGCGTCGCGGTCAACTGCGGCGGTATCGGTTTCAGATGCCTGGTCACCGCCAACACGCTCAACCGCATCGGCCCGGCGGGCAGCGTGGTGACGCTCTACACCCACCTCATCATCAAAGAGGACGCGTTTGAACTGCTGGGTTTTGCCGATGAAACCGAGCTGGAGTTTTTCCGACTGCTGATTCTTGTCAACGGCGTGGGCTCCAAGGTCGCGCTGGCAATTTTATCCGCCCTCAAACCCGATACCCTGGCCTTGTGCATTGCAGCGGGCGATACAGCTATGATTACTCGCGCGCCGGGCGTAGGGCCCAAACTCGCGCAAAGGATTGTGCTCGAACTGAAAGACAAGCTCAAGGGAGATATTCCGTCGGGCATTTCCGCCGGCAGTATCGCCGCGACCGATGCGCTGTCCGGGGCCTCCGCCGCCCGCGAAGCGGTCAGCGCGCTGGAAGCGCTCGGCTACAGCCGTTCCGAAGCCAGCGCCGCGGTCGGACGCCTCGGGGAAGGCCTGACCACGCAGCAGTATGTCACGCAGGCGCTGAAATCATTTAACAAGCAGTAAAGGCGGTGCGGAAAATGCCCATGGACGACGACGGCAGAATCGCGGATCCGGGCTTCCTGCCCGACGACGCGGAATATGAAGTCACCCTCCGGCCCCGCGTGCTGGCAGAATATGTCGGGCAGGAGAAGGTCAAACAAAACCTCGCGGTCTACATCGAAGCCGCGCGAAAAAGAGGGGAAAGCCTTGACCATGTTCTCCTTTACGGGCCGCCCGGCTTAGGCAAAACCACGCTCGCAGGCATTATCGCCAACGAAATGGGCGTCAGTTTCAAGGTGACCTCGGGGCCCGCCATTGAAAAACCGGGGGATCTGGCCGCCCTGCTGACCAACCTCAACAAGGGCGACGTACTGTTCATCGACGAGGTCCACCGCCTCTCGCGCAGCGTGGAAGAAGTGCTTTATCCCGCCATGGAGGACAACGGCATCGATATCATCATCGGCAAGGGACCTTCGGCGCGGTCGATCCGTATCGATATCCCGCCGTTTACCCTGGTCGGCGCCACCACCAGGGCCGGTCAGCTCAGCGCGCCGCTGCGCGACCGTTTCGGCGTCATTTTCCGCCTGGACCTCTATTCCAACGAAGAACTCGCACGCATCGTCAACCGGAGCGCGGGCATCCTCCAAATCGATATTGACCGCGAAGGAGCTGTGGAGATCGCGTCGCGTTCCAGGGGGACGCCGAGAATAGCCAACCGTCTGCTCAAACGCTCGCGGGATTTCGCGCAGGTGCGAGGCGACGGTACCATCACACTCGACAGCGCCAGGCACGCGCTTGAGAAGATGGAAATCGACGAACTCGGCCTCGACTCGATTGACCGGCTGATTCTGAATTCCATGATTAAGAATTATAACGGCGGCCCCGTCGGGCTTGAAACCATTGCCGCGGCCATCGGGGAAGAAGCCATCACCATTGAGGATGTGTATGAACCCTACCTGATGCAGGTCGGTTTTTTAAGCCGGACGCCGCGGGGCAGAATGGTCACGCCGGCCGGCTACGCGCATCTCGGGATCGAACTGCCCGGCGGCAGCCAGCTGACACTTTGAAAACGAGAGAACACAATGGGCAGACTTTTCGGCACGGACGGCGCCAGGGGCGTTGCAAATACGGAACTGACATGCGAGCTTGCCATGAAAATCGGCAGGGCGGCCGCGCTGGTTCTTAACGAGGAGAAGATTATCCGGCCGCGGGTGCTCATCGGGATGGACACCCGGGCCTCCTCGGACATGCTGGAGGCGGCCATCGCCGCCGGGCTCTGCTCGGTCGGCGCTGACGTCTTTCTGCTCGGCGTGGTGCCGACGCCCGCCGTCGCCTATCTTGTCAAACGATACAACTGCGACGCCGGTATCATGATTTCCGCCTCTCACAACCCCGGCGAATATAACGGCATCAAAATTTTCCGGGCCGACGGCTACAAACTGCCCGATGCGCTCGAGGACGAGATTGAAGCGATTATTCTCGACGAAACAGTCGTCCCGGATGTGAAAATCGGCGGCGAGGTCGGCAGGGTTTCGGATATCGGAACGGCCGTTTCCGACTACATCGACCATCTGATATCCACCGTCGACATCAGCCTTGACGGGATTGACGTCGCTTTTGACTGCGCCAACGGTTCCGCTTCGGCCACGGCGGCGCGCCTTTTCCCGCGGCTGGGGGTCAACTGTTCCTTTATCGCCTGCGAACCCGACGGCACCAACATCAACCGCGCCTGCGGCTCGACCGACCTTTCGATGCTCGGAGAGTATGTCGTTTCCAACGGTTTGTCGGCGGGGTTCGCGTTTGACGGAGATGCGGACCGTGTGCTCGCCGTGGATGAAAACGGGGCAGTCGTCGACGGGGACAAGATTCTCGCTATTTGCGCCGAAAGCATGAAAAACGAGGGCAGGCTCGCCGCGGGCACGGTTGTCATGACGGTAATGAGCAATATGGGGCTGCACCGTTTTTGCCGCGAAAGGCAGATCGGTTTTGAATGCACCCAAGTCGGCGACCGCTACGTGCTTGAGCGTATGCTCGAGAACGGCTACAGGCTCGGCGGCGAACAATCGGGGCATGTCATATTTCTCGACTACGCGACGACCGGCGACGGCCAGTTGACGGCGCTGCAGGTGCTACGGGTGATGAAAAAAAGCGGCAAGCCGCTCTCGGCGCTGGCCGCCGATATCCGTTCCTACCCGCAAATCATGATCAATATCAAGGTTTCCGCCATCGGGAAAAAACGCTTTTCAGCCGACGAGGAAGTACGGCTGGCTGTTGAAAAAGCCCAATCCGCCCTCGGTTCCCGCGGGCGTGTGGTGGTGCGCGTATCCGGCACGGAACCGCTGGTCCGCGTGATGCTCGAAGGCGAAGATGCCGCCGAAATCGAGGAACTCGGCAATGAAATTGCCGATGTCATCCGGGAACGTCTGCTGTGAGAAGGGCCGAGCGATGAGGGTTGCCCCGCAATGGGAAGATTATGAACTGCTGG
>ENA-UOWE01002193-UOWE01002193.1-activated-sludge-metagenome-genome-assembly--contig:-NODE-2193-length-21924-cov-7.936577_pt1 | contig 21924 bp, 13 predicted proteins | sample MGYA00249841_ERZ761562 | MGnify/ENA primary metagenome ERZ761562 (study PRJEB28883, sample SAMN05720200) | activated sludge metagenome | isolation source: Anaerobic digester | place: Japan... | reverse complement strand
CGAACACAACCGCGGCATCATCGCTCTCACCGGATGTCTCGGTGGCCCGGTCGCCGGTCGCCTCCTCCGCGGCGACACCGACGGTGCCTACCAAGCCGCCGCAGATCTCGTCGAGATGTACGGGCGAACCAACGTGTTCGCCGAGGTGATGGACCACGGCATCGCCGTCGAGCGCGTCCTCATGCCCCAGCTCGTGGAGCTGGCGAAGCACTTCGGGATCCGCACGGTCGCGACCAACGACACCCACTTCGTCAGCGAAGGCGACGCCCACGCCCACGACGCATGGCTGTGCGTCGCCCAGAACAAGAAGGTGGCCGACGACGAGAGGTGGCGATTCAACGGCGCCGGCTACCACATGCGCACCGCCGCGGAGATGCGAGCCCTCTTCGACGACCAGAACGGCACCAGCGAGGCCGTCGACTCGACACTGCTGATCGCGGAGCGATGCGCCGACAACATCCTCCCCGAATCCCGCCTCCGACTCCCCAAGTACACCTCCCCCGAGATGGGCGATCGGGACAGCGACAAGTACCTCTACGACCTCGTCGTCGAAGGGGCCCGCGCCCGATTCGGCACCCTCACCGACAAGATCAAGGCCCGACTCCGATTCGAGTTCGACATGATCTCGTCGAAGGGGTTGTCGGACTACTTCCTGATCCAGTGGGACATCATCTGCGAGGCCCGCCGCCGCGGCATCCGTGTCGGTCCGGGTCGCGGATCCGCGGCCGGATGCCTGATCTCGTATTGCCTCACCATCGTCAACGTCGACCCACTCGAGAACGACCTCCTGTTCGAACGGTTCCTCAACCCAGACCGGGTCTCGATGCCCGACATCGACACCGACTACGACTCCGCCGGCCGCGACGAGATGATCCGCTACACCGCCGAACGATTCGGCCTGGACTTCGTCGCCCGAATCGGCACCTTCGGCCAAGCGCTCTCCCGCCGCTCCATCCGTGACGCCGCCCGCGTCCTCGACCTGGCACCCATCGGCGACGAGCTCGCCCGACTCGTGCCGATCGGCGCGAATGGCAAGCCCGCCTCCATCGAATCGATGATCGCAGCCACCCAGGGAACCGCCGTTGTTGCGGCCGCGGACGGCGACGACGCCTGGGGCGAAACCTCTGCAGGGTCCAACTCCGGCAGCACGCGCGACGGCAGCGTCAACGCGGCTGCACGCGACTTCATGGCCGCCGCTCAAGCCTCCGAGCTGCACCGCCAGGTGTTCGAACTCGCCGCCGCGTTCGAGAACCGCATCAACCAGGAAGGCATCCACGCGTGCGGTGTCGTCGTCGCAGACGAACCGCTCTACGGGATGGTCCCGCTGCGCACCGACCACAAGAAGGGCCCCAACCAAGGACAGCTCGTCACCCAGTGGGACGGCAAGGACATCGACACGTTCGGCCTGCTCAAGATGGACTTCTTGGCACTGCTGAACCTCGACATCATCACCGCATGCGAGAAGTTCATCCGGGCCCGAAGCGGCGAAGAGGTCGACGGCGACAATCCGCCGATCTTCCCCGCCGGCACAGGCGCGACCGCGCTCACCCGGCGCGGTGAACCGTTCACCGCGCTCGAACAAGAGCGCGTCGAACGCACGTGGGCGCTGATCCGCTCGGGCCGGACCAGCGGAGTGTTCCAGCTCGAGTCGCGTGGCATGACCGAACTGTGCACGAAGGTCGAAGCCAGCTCTCTCGCCGAGCTCTCAGCGATCATCGCCCTGTTCCGGCCCGGCCCCCTCGCGGCGAACATGCATGTCCACTACGCCGACCGCAAACACGGCGTCGAGGAGATCGACTACGGCATCTTCACCAAGGGCAGTGCGAACGAGGCCGCCGAACAGGCGGCGATCGCCACGGTGCTCGGAGACTCGCTTGGAGTGTGCCTCACTGGCGACACCCGCGTCTACTCGCTGAGCCGTGGACATCTGATCAATCTTGACGATGTTCGCGTGGGAGAGACGGTCCAAGGCGTCAACGACGACCTACTCCCCGCACCCGGTCGAGTTGCGAAGGTCGTGAACCAGGGAGCTCGCCCCGTTCGCGAGGTGAAGTTCATTTCCGGAGCCTCGCTCCGAGCCACTGACGAGCACCCATTCCTCACGCCAAGAGGCTGGGTTCCCGCCTCAGACCTTCGCCCCGGTGACGTTGTCGCCGCTCCCAAGAGCTACCTGCCACCACGGCAACCCGTTACCGGCCCCACGACCGTAGAGGCGAAGGTGCTCGGCTACCTACTCGGCGACGGCAGCCTCTCCGCCGCTCACAACGTCGCCTTCGTCAACCCCGATACGGCACTACTGGACGCTTACCGAACTGCTGTAGATAGCGTCTTCGGCCCACAGCACTACACCCCCACACCCCGTGCTCGTGGCGTCACGACTCTCAACACGAGCAGCGGGAGCGGAGGTGGCAGTACCCCCGGGCCCGTTCTGACATGGTTGCGATCGCTCGGCCTGAAGGCACCGGCGACTCGGTGGCGCGACGGCGGACCGACGTCTGCCGAGAAGTTCGTTCCCGAGAGATTTCTCTCGGCGAACGAGGACGTTGTCGCTGCACTCCTCGCCGCTCTCTGGGACTGCGACGGATCTGTGTCGCGACCGGGAACATCCTTGTCCTTCAGCTACAAGACGATCTCGCGCCAGCTCGCCGAAGACGTCCAGTTCCTTCTGCTTCGGCTCGGTATCCGTTCCCAACTTTGTCCTAGCCCCTACGTCACTGACGCTGGCGGACAGGAAGTCGCCTTCCAGATCACGACTGGTGACAGCGTCGGCTTCCGACAGATAGCGATGCTGATGTCCTCAGCAGACAAGCGTGACCGTGCGCTGAACGGCCGAGGAAGACGGTACAGCTCACACTCCGCGATCCCCTCGGACATCGTCGTCCAAGCGATCGAGGCAGCAGGCTGCCGGGTGCGCCCCTTCTGCGAAAGCGTTGGCATCTCACGCAGTTCGATTCGCCGCTCCGGAACGCGCAACGTCGGCAGCTCGGTTGTGGCGAAGGTCGCCGAGCACACCGGCGACGCCGGGTTGGTGCGACTGCTCAATACCAACTGGGAGCGGGTCACATCGAACACCGTGACTGGGAAGTCCGAGGTCGTCTACGACATCGAAGTCGACGGGATCCACAACTTCGTCGCCAACGGCGTGGTCGTTCACAACTGCATCTTCCAAGAGTCGATGATGAGGCTCGGCTCTGTGGTCGCCGGGTTCGGGCCGAGCGAGCGCAACCGGCTGCAAAAGGCGGTGTCCAAGAAGATCAAGGAGGAGGTCGACGCCGTCGGCGAGATGTTCTTCGCCGGCGGAGTCTCCGATGCGGCCATGGACGGGACGCCGAAGTTGGCGTTCGCCGAAACCACGGTCAGTCGTGTGTGGGACGCCATCAAAGGGGCCGCGGCGTACGCGTTCAACGCCTCCCACTCCTACGCGTACGCATGGCTCGCCTACTGCACCGCCTACCTGAAGGCGAACTGGACCGCCGAGTACGGCGCGGCGCTGCTCAGCGTCACCGAAAAGGCTGAACGGCGACAGATGGTGCTCGCCGCCCTCCGAAAGGACGGCGTCACTGTCCTCGGACCTTCGGTCAACGAGAGCCGGTTCACCACCTCGGTGGATGAATCCGGAGCCGTACGGATCGGCTTGTCGGAGATCAAGGACGTCGGATCCGACATCGTGCACCTGATCGACGAGCGCGACGCCAACGGACCGTTCACCTCGCTCTCAGACGTCGCCGTCCGCGTCAAATGGACCCCCGACGGCGAGACCAAACCCAAGTCGATTCCAAGCGACAAGCTCGTCGCACTCATCGAGGCCGGGGCCTTCGATGACTTCGGCCCACGACTCGGACAGGCGATGATCGCCAAGGCAGTGAGCAAGGCACCCTCCATCGCTGTCATCGACGCAGAGTGGCCTCAGCTCGAGCGGGCGGCCCGCGAGCGCGACCGTCTCAAGGTCCTGCTCTCACCCCACCCACTCGCCACCATGCATGACCTCCGGTCGTGGCGTTCGCGAGCCGGCGAGCGGCCCTGCTCGGTCGCCAACATCCCGACCAACGACGGTGACCGCTGCCTCGTACTCGGCATGATCGCCTCCTGGGAGGAACGGGCCTATAGCGGAGGACGGATGGCGAGGTTCACTCTCGAAGGGAGTACCGGGTCGCTCGAAGGGGTCGTGTGGGCAGGCACGGTCCGGAAACTCGCCGAACTCGGCACCACGCCCAAGCCCGGAGTGATCGCAGCGGTCCAGGGGCGTGTGGCGATCAGAGAGCTCCGCACCCACGACGACGGCGGCGCCGAATCCGACACAGGCCAGGCCGCCGAGGAGACGATCGAGCTACTCGGCAACGACGTGTTCCTCGTGAACGTCGACGATCCAATGCGTCTCGACCTCGAGCCCGGGCCTGTCCTTGATCTGTCCGTCGACGTCTTCGACCTGCAACTGGTGACGGCACCATCAGCGCCAGGTACCACCGAGCCCTGCCGTGCGCTGTCCGACCCCGTCGGGGAGACCTCTGCATCCGCGGAACCAGAGCCTGAGGTTGCCGGACCCCAGGCTGGCGTAGCGGCACCGCCAGAGCCTCCTATCGAGCGACCGATGAGCGCGCCTCGCGCTCGGCCGGTCGACCCGGCGCTCGCCGAACGGACGGCCATGGCACCCGCTCCGTCCCAGGTCACCAACGACGTGCCCGACACGCCCAGTGCTGTGTCGACCGTCCCCGTGTCATTCCCCGGTGTCGTCACCGAGCTCGAACGGGGCCTCTCCACGCTCAGCCCTGTGCACGGCGCCCTGATCGGCGGGCACCTGTACCTGGCCGTCACGAAGGGCGCCGGGGTGATCACGCCACGGTCGGTCCGGATCCTGCTCGACACCCACTTCCCCGGATTGTGGGGTCTGATCGCTGAACGGCTCCGTGACTCACCCCCTCGGCGCGGCACGATGGTCGCGTTGCCGACGCGACCAACATGGACCACGCCGGTCTGGGCCATTCAGGCGTGCGACCGGCCGGTCGTCGAATTGGTCCAAGAGATGACCGACGCCGGTGCGCACACCGATGCGTTGAGCGAGCTGCACTCGCACTGACCCTCGGCTCAGCGGACCTTGCGGTCGCGGTGCCGCTCGCGGCGCCGGTTCATGCGCTGGAGCTCGACGGGGGCCAACGCCCCGAGGTACTCGATGGCCTCGGCTTGAGTGATCGTGGTCCACACCTCCTCGTCGAGCACGCCGGGCACAACTTCGGCGACAAGGTCGATATTGACGACGTCGGCGGGGAGCGGGCGGCCGAACCGGGCGCCCGCTGCGTCGTCGAGTCGATACTCGATCCGGAACGGATGTTCGGGTTCGCCGGAACGGAACCGGGCGACGAACGGACGGGGTGAGGTAACGCGTTGATTGGTCATCCCCCCCAGTATCCGATGAGGCAGTTCCACACCCCCGAGTTACGGACCCCGAAGGGCCCAGAACCCGCAAGGACGCTGGGTTCGCGGCGATCAGAGGCTGGGTGCTCCGCTCCGACACCCGGAAACCCGGCCATAGCGTCGGACCAACGCACATAGGGCCCACCCGTAGCCAACGACGGCGACGACGGAAAGGCCCTCCACATCATGCGAACCATCTCAAGGCGGCTCCTCAGCGGCGCAGGCGCGCTGCTGATCGCGGCCAGCGCCATCCCCTTCGGCGGACCCGCAAGCGCGGCCGTCGGCGACTCCCCCATCACCGGAAGGGTGTTTGTTGATGCCAACGCAGACGGCCGGTCCTCGGCCGCCGGCTACATCGACGACGCCCCCTACGCTGGCGCGACCGTTTCGGCGTTCGACAGCGCAGGTGCCAGCACGACCGCGAGCACCGATGCGTCGGGCGCCTACAGCCTCGACGTTTCGACGATCGGGTCCGGACCGTTCCGTATCGAGCTCACCGTCCCGGCCGGTTACGAGTCGGCACCGTTCGGGCTCGAAACCGAGACCACGGTCCGGCAGTCGGTCGCGGCGGGATCCTCAGGGGTGAATTTCGGTCTCGAGGACCCCGGCTCGTACTGCTCGGCCAACCCCCGCATGGTGGTCAGCTGCTTCACCGGCGGTGACCCGCTGCTGACGTTCCCCAACTACCCGACGAGCGGTCAGCCCTCTTCGCACGCAATCCGCTACGACCAGACCGGCTACCAGGGCCAGGCGGGCTACCAGCCGACCTCGGTCGTGACCAACGCCGGAACCACGGGCACGATCTATGGCGTCGGCTGGTCCAAGTCGCAGAAGTCGCTGTACTACGCAAGCTCGGTGCGCCGTCATGCCGGCCTCGGACCAGGCGGGATGGGAGCGATCTATCAGGTCGACCCCGACACCGGGGCCACCCTCAGCACCATCACGGTCCCGAACACCGGGACCGCGCCCTCGCCGCGCGATCTCTCCGGTTCCGCCACGGTCCCGTCGCGCGACATCGACGCCTTCGCCAAGGTTGCAGTGACCGGCCTCGGCGACCTCGACGTCTCCCCCGACGGCAACACGCTCTACACGATCAACCTCAACACCCGCGAGCTGGTTGTCATCGGCGGCCTCTCTGGCACCCCGGTCCAGCAGTCCTACTCCGTGCAGTCCGTGGCATCGTGCCCCGGCGGTGCTGGTGACGTTCGTCCGTACGGCCTCGGCCAGCGCAACGTCGGCGGAGCGCACAAGGTGTACGTCGGCGTGAGCTGCTCGGGTGAGACCAACCGGGTCGCCGCCGAGGTCACCGGCCAGGTCATCGAGTTCGACGTTGCCTCAGGCTCGTGGGGACCGATCGTGTCGCAGTTCCCGCTCGGCGGTACGCCGAAGGGCTGCGCGCTGGTCGACACTGCTGGCGTCGGCGGACTCGGGTGCTCGTGGAACGTGTGGTCCAACAACTGGACCGACGCTCAGCGGGTCCAGGTGCTCGGCGAGTGGCAGGTATCGAACCCTCAGCCCGTCGTCGCCGACATCGAGTTCGACCAGAGCGGAGCGATGGTGCTCGGCATCGCTGACCGCGGTGGTTGGCAGTGGGGCTTCAAGAACTACCCGCCCGCCGCATCGGCGCAGGTCTGCAACTTCTTCGGGTGCTTCACCGACACGTTCAACCCCACCAACCAGTTCCATTCAGGTGTCGCTGCCGGCGACCAGCTGCGCGCCTGCCCGACGGGAGCGACCTTCACGCTCGAGTCGAACGGGTCGTGCGGTGGCGTGACCACCGCCGGAGCTGGCAACAACCAGGGCCCCGGTGGCGGCGAGTATTACTGGGGTGACGCCTCCACAATCAACCCCCCTCCCCCTCTCGGCGGCACGCAAGGCCATCAGGAGCTCGGTCTCGGCGGCCTCTCCTATGTTCCGGGCCGCACGACGATGGCGGCGACGGTCACCGACCCCTACTTCACCCTGAACGGTACGTCCGTCTTCCACGGCAACACGACCGGCATCGCCAAGCTCGCTCACGTGAACGACCCGTCGATCAGCGCCACCGCCGGCTCATGGGTCGGCGGCTACGAAATCGCGACCGAGTACAACGGCAACACCTACGGCAAGTCCGGCGGGCTCGGTGACATTGAGGTCCTCTGCGAGGAGGCTCCCGTCGAGATCGGCAACTACGTGTGGTTCGACGCCGACCGCGACGGCGTGCAGGATCCCGACGAGGTGCCACTCGCCGGCGTGAGAGTTCAGCTCGTCGACCCGGCGACCGGCGCCGTCGTCGCTACCGCGATCACCGACGCAACCGGTCGATACCTCTTTGCCTCCGAGGGTGCCGGCAACGTGGTGGCGGCTGGGCTCGACGGTCCCGGAGCCGGTGACGACGACCCTCAGAACTGGGTCGGGATCGTGGCAGACCCCGACGGGGACCTGTCGAACGGTACCTACGGACTGTCGCCGAACACGGACTACCGCATCGAGTTCGACAAGTCGGCGGCGACGATCTCGCCGGCCCTCGTTGCCCTGGGGGTCACCAGCGCCGCCGAGCTGAACCTCACCGACGCTGACCAGTCGCCAGTCGACATCCGCGACTCTGACGCAACGGCGGCCGGGACTGTGGACGTGATCAACATGGTCACGGGTGGTCCGGGCCAGAACAACCACAGCTTCGATGTCGGCTACTGGGCCGCAGCGGTGGAGCCGACGACGACCACGACGACCTCGACCTCGACCACGTCGTCGACGTCGACCACGACGACCACCTCCACGACGGTGCCGCCGACCACGACGACCACCTCCACGACGGTGCCGCCGACCACGAGCACGACGACGACAGCGCCGCCGACCTCGACGACCACCTCCATCTCCTCGCGCAGCATCGTCGCAACGCCCCAGGTGTCTTCACCGCCGCCTGCGGCACCCCAGGGGTCGCTCGCCTACACCGGCAGCAACCTTGCGGTCCTCGCCGTCGGAGTGCTCCTCGTCGCAGTGGGAAGTTTGGCCACCGCTGCGTCGAAGAAGCGGAAGGAGGTCTGATCAAGAAGAACCAAACGAAGGCCGCGAACACCTGATCGTTCGAGCCCACGGTGCCACTGGGGAAGGTGGACCCGTGGGCTCGAACGCGTCCGAACACCCTCCCCCGGTCAAGTAGTCGCCCCGATCGAACGAAGTCTCATTGCCGGGCACCCGGCGTTTGGTTGGTCCCTCGCAACCCCCGGTCACCGAACTCGGTGACCGGGGGTTCGCGATTCTTCGCCGAATCGGGAGGACGACCTCGCCCTGCAACCCACAGCAGGGACATGACTACCAACCTGTCGACGCGACCTCGGGTCCCGCGAGGCGTTCCCTCTGGCGGTGAGTTCACCGCTACCCGTCGCTTCGACGCGGGGACCGACATCCTGGCCCCCGAGGACGTACTCGAGGCGGCACGCGCCTCTGCACGGTACGCAGCGCGACGGACCGCCGCCTCCTCCGTGGACGACCTGACCAGCGAGATCCTCCTGAGCTACTGCACCCAAGTCCGCAACCAGATCGAGAAGGAACGCGCCGGCATCGACGACCAGTCGTCGGTTCGAGTCAACCCTCGCGGCACGATCCACACCATCGCCCGCCGCATCGCTCCCCGCGTCGGCAACGCCGGCGTCGTAGTCAACAGCAAGGTGGCATCGGCCTTCTTCCGGTACCGCCAGCGCGTCGCGCAGCTCGAGGCAGACCAGGGAAGTCCCGCCACCATCGACCAGCAGGAGGAGATCGCCGAGAAGGTCCGGCTCGGCTGGCCCGCCGACAGTCGCCCGCCCGCGGGATTCCATCGCATGGGTGCGCACCTCATGGAGTCCCAGCAGTCGTCGGACCCTGCAGGTCATCTCGCAAGCGACCTGATCGACACCGACCCGACCGGGCGCACCGCAACCGCCCCCGTTAACCACAACGAGTTCGCTGACGGCTCGCTCGGAGCGGAGGCCCTCGCGAACCTCGAGCACGGCTCACCCGGCTGGTTCGCTGCAGCTGCCGCCGCGTGGAACGTCGTCAGCCCGTCGCTCGGCGCACCACCTGTCGCCAACCAATCGGTCAGCGAGAAAGCCGCGGCCCGATCGCGCAAGGCAATCGCCGAAGTCGGCGGAGCCCGCGCCGCCGTCCGGCAGTGGCGCAACGAAGAACTCGACGACACCGCTGAGAAGGCTCTGTTCGCCCCCTTCGGCGGCATCGACAACCTCTCATTCGACGACAAAGACCGCGTCTGCGACGTGATCGAGGCGTACCGGGGCGTCGGCGACAGCCTCTGGCAAACCGCCCTTGGCGCCGCGACCATCAAACGAGGAGCGAAGCCGAAATGAGCCAGCCACGAGATCGCTCCGGCCGCTTCGGCCCTGTGTCCCACCGGGAAGGCGAGGTCCAGCTCGTCGGGCCCGAAGCCGACCGAATCAACCGCGCCGCCACGGTCGCCGGCGACGAGCTCGCCGCGCTCGTGGCCGACGAGTCGTTCGATGTCCGCGGCGAGACGACCATCAACCCCAACCTCACCCAGGCCGACATCGATCGACTCTCGACCGACCCCGAGTGGGTCGTGCGCGCAGAGCTGGTTCAGCGCCAGTACCCCGGCGTCGCAGACCGTTTGGCCACCGACGTCCACCCTGTCGTGCGCCTCCGCTGCCTCGAGTGCTGGGACCTCGACCCTGACACCCGGGCGCGCCTCGAAGCGGACCCCGACGTTGCTTCGATCCGGCGCCAGCTCACGTCCCCGGGCTGAGCGACAGCCAGCTCTCTACGCATGTTCATAGCGAGACCCACCACGCCAGCCCACTGGCCGAACTGACAGGCGGAAGACCCAATGCTCATCCACCAGATCCTCCAAGGAGCGACTGCGATCCCTCAGCCCGCCACGAGCGTGCAGCGTCCGACGACCCGCAGCCTGGGCATCCTCGCTGCGACCGACATCAACCTGAGCGGCTCTTGGAGTTCCTTCTGGGGCAAGTTCCAGGGCTCGATCGGCTCCGTGATGACCCTCATCACCATGGTCGGCATGCTCCTCGTCGTCGGCTCGGTGCTCAAGTGGCTGTGGGACCGACGACGCGGCGGGGGTGGCGGCGGCGGGATGGGCGGAGCGAACACGGTGATGTGGACCCTCCTCCTCGGGGCAACCCTCGCCGCTCCGAACCTGCTCATCCCGGTGATCCTCACCTTCCTCGACGCTGTCGCCAACGCGTTCGTGTCGGTCGTCCAGACCTGACCCGGTGAGGTCGAACCTGCCGCCGATCTATCCGCTCACTGGCCTCACGAGGACGGCCAGTGAGCAGCGGCGCGTCATCATCCAGGGTTTCGACCTGCGCTGGCGCACCTTCGTCATCATCGCTGGATCGTCGCCGGCCGCCGTGATGGTCACCGCGATCGCCTGGACCGTCGTCGGTCAGGCAGCGATCTTCTGCATGGTCATCGTTCCTGCGGTCGTCTACGCCCTGGTCGAGCGGCGCACCAGATCCGGCCTGCAACTGCGCACATATCAGCATCTGGTGGACCGCCGGCGGACAGGCGTCGGTCAGTTCTACATCTGCGGACAGCCCTTCGATCCCTCCGCACTCCGGTGGGGGCGCATCGCCTTCAGCAATGTGCCTGCCGCCGCCTGGAAGGGCGGTTGGCCATGACCACGATTCGGCGCATCGCCGCCCTCCTCCTGGTCGTCCTGGCAGCCGCATTCGCTTGCGCCCCTGCTGCGGCAGCACAGACCACCTCCGACGCTGCACAACGCGCTGCGGAGGCCCGATACGACCGATGCCGGGAAAGCGAATACACCGACGTCGAATCCCTCCTGCCGATCGATAGATGGGCGGGAGACGCCACCACCTCGCTTCACACACGTCTCGGCGCCAGCGTCACCGACGATGTGACCCAAAAGCTCACGCGCCAATGGGGGACCGGTGTCATTCTCAGCGTCGGCGACGCTATGTGGCAGACGAGTTCTGCCCTCGTTGGCATCAGCGCCGACTTCAACATTCTCTGCTCCGCCGGCGTGCGCGTCGACAACGTGGTGGCGGACACCTCCTCGGTCCTGCTGGGGTCACCACTGGTCGCAGCTCTCGTCGCCTGTTCGATTGTCACCATTCTGTGGCGCACGGCACGTCGCGGGGACAGTGTTCGCGAGAACCTCAAGCAGCTCACGCAGATCCTCGCGATCCTCGTCGCGGCAGCGGTGATGATCAACGGCGCCAGCCTGTCGAGTGAGAGCGCCGGGCCCGGAAGGCTCTCGCCCACCTGGATCGCGATGAAGATCAACGACTCGCTCGGGGCGGCCGGCGAGGCAACGGTTCAGTCGTTGACCGATTCGATCAACGACTCCCGCACCGGCACTCGATCCGACAACCCCACCGACGACATGTCGTGCAACGCCTACGTCGACGAGCTCCACAAGCGGTTCGAGCAGGCAGGAGGAAACCCGCTTCTCGGCACCATGTCCTCGATGTGGGAGCAGTCAGCTCTCCCCGTGTGGACCTCGATCCAGTTCGGCAACAACCGCTACGGCGAAGCTGTCTACTGTCGACTCCTCGAGAACCGAGCCGGGGTCGCCGTCAGAATTGGCGACGCCAGCGACATGGCCGACCCGGCCAAGCAGCCAGCGAAGTACAACCGGATCGTCAACGCCTCCGTCGAGAGTGTGTTCCTGGCGACCTCCCCAGCCGGTAGCGCCCCGACCAGTCGCGCCGTGTTCGCCGGCGGGAACGAGGTCACCGAGGACCAGCAGCTCATCGGGTGGGCCGCGTGCGTCTACAGCAACGGAGCATGGGTTGCCCGTGGCGGATGGAACGACCGCCCCGGCACCGACGCCATCAAGCAGACCACCGATGAGAGCTGCGCGAAGTGGGCGACCGAACTCAACGACGACGCTCGAATCGACGGGATCGACTGGCTCGACGACGCCGACCAGGTACGCGCCAACACTCACACCCCCGCGGCCCCCTCCATCGAAGACTTCGTGCTCAACCTTCACGGAGACGTCGGCGGCGGGGGCGGTCTCGCCGAGGCGATCGTCTACACGATCGTCAGCCTCGTCATGCTCGTCGTCTTCGGCGGGCTCGCGCTCGGCGTGATCATCGCCAAGTCGGCCGGCGTCGTGATGGCCCTCATGGCCCTGTACCTCCTCCTCGCCGGAATCTTGCCCTCACGGAACACCGACTCGAAGGTGGTCCGGTGCTTCAAGTTCTACGTCGGCTGCTCCCTGTACGCGTTCTGCCTGTCTCTGATCCTCGGACTCATCATGTTGGTGACGCACTTCATGCAGGAGGTCTCCGGGACGTTGGGTTCGTCGATCGGCGGGATGATCTGGTTCGCTCTCTCCCCAATCGCGGCAGTGTTCCTTATCCACTCCGTGTTCAAGTCCACGGGGGTCGCCTCGCCGTTCAAACCGACAGCCGCCCTCGCCTGGGGCGTCGCTGCGGGCGGAATCGGCGCAGGAGCCCTCTACGGTGCCAACCGGTTGATGCAACGGGGCGCGAACCTCGCTCGACGCGCAAGCCGGACCACCCAACGCTCATCGTCCTCTGCGACGAGGTCGGGACGAAACCGCCAGCAAAGGTCCGACGTCATGACGCCTGCTCCTCGGGGCCGGACCAACCGACGCGAGGACAAAGCACCTGTTCCACCACCGCCGGAGACATCGCCGTCCGGCGAGGGCGAGACGGCTCGCCCGACTCGTCGCGACCAGCGCAAGGCAACCGCCTCCAAAGAAGACGCTCAGCGACGAGCGGCCGCAGCATCGACATCGGCGCGCACCCGACTCGGACGTGCGAGCTCAGTCGGCCGGGCCCGCATCACCAGGGCGGGCGCCGTCGGACTGGCACGCGTTGCAGAGACGTCTGGATCGGTCACGATTCGAGGCGTCGCGTCCTACGGTGCGTACCGGATGGGTCGTCGCGCTGCGCATCACCGCCCGTCGGGCCACACGCCGGAGACCCACCGGCGGATCGGGCGCCTCCGCGACGAGAAGGTGACCCCCAAGAGGTCCGACGTAGCCCGGCAGGCAACGAGCACCCGCGACAACGGAGACAAGGTCGCCGTCCCGTCGGCCCGCAAGCCCCCGCGCCCACGCGGCGTCGATGGCCCGCCCAAAGGCCACACAGCCGCCCGGTCGACAGCAAACCGACCCAGCGCACCACCGCCGCCGGCACAACCCTCGCAACCGCCGAAGAACCGATGAGCCCATCAACAGCACTTCGTCGCCGGCGCGCCGTCGCGTTGCTCATCGTGCCGAGCCTCGTCGCCCTGACAGCCTTCGCTCCCGACGCCCCGTCATCGTCGAGTTCCACAAGAGCGCGACAGGGCGACAATCCCGCCAGCCAGCAACGGTCGGCGCGGGCCGCCCTCGACGCCGGAGTGCCCAGGGCGTCCCTCGACGCGTTCGTCACCGAGGCGGCCGCCGCACGACTCCCCTGGCAGGTGCTCGCAGCCCTCGCCACCGTGCAGACCAAGAACGGCACGACCGTGCCGGGAGGCGGTGTCGCTGACGGCGAGGTGAATCTTGTCGAGGACGCCGGCTCGACCAGCCAACGCCAATGGTCCGGACAGTTCCTCATCGACACGTCGACCCCCGGCGCACCTGACACTTCGGAAGCCCAGAGCCTGCCGGTCTCGACCCGCTTCGTGGCGAAGCGCCTCGCCGGCGCCCTCCGCGACGTGGGGAGCTGGAACGAGGAACGGAGCATCCTCGACCAGGAGAACCAGTGGGTCGCCGCGCTCGACCTTCTGCCGGTCTGGGGCGCAGGCTCAAGTACCACCGCCTCTGGCGCCCCGAGTGGACACATGAAACGCGTGTACGACCTCGCCGCGTCTTGGATCCGAGGGCAGGCGTGTCCCCAAGACTCTGCGACGAAGCCCGGAGCCAGTGTCGACGTTGTGGCCCTCACCGGAAGCATGGTGATCGGGTACAAGTTCCACGACGGTGCGGTCCTCAACGACGAGCGAATGGCCAATGCGCAGGCGATCGCCCGGACCGCAATCAGTCTCGGAATGAACGAGCGAGCGCTCGCACTCGCACTCGCGACCGCCAAGGTGGAATCGCAGCTCGTGAACGTCACCGGCGGCGACCGCGACAGCGTCGGACTCTTCCAGCAACGCCCCTCCCAAGGCTGGGGGACAGTCGCTCAGATCATGGACCCGCAGTTCGCGACCACGAGCTTCCTCACCCGACTGGTCCGGGTCCCCGGCTGGGAGACGATCGAGTTCTACCGTGCGGCACAAGCCGTGCAGAGATCCGCCTTCCCCACCCGCTACGGCGACTGGGAGGTCGAGATGACCGCGCTGGCCCGGGCCCTTCTCAGCGCGCTCGGCGGCGAGCAACCAGCAGGCTCCGGCGTCACGGCACCGGGCAGCCCGACCAGCAGCAGTACCCCGCCGCCGGCCGCAGCGGAGTCGACCATTGTGTTCGGTGGACGTCTCGCCGCCGCAGGCGCTTCCACGCTCTCGGAAAAGGCCCCAGGAACGACCGTGATCGCCACAGACCTGACCACCGCCAGCTACCTCCCGTGGATCATCAGCACGACCAATCTCGATCCGTACACTCGGATCGTCATCGACGTACCCCTCGACGACCCACCGTCGACCAGCTTCCCGACCCTGATCACACAGGTATCGGCCGTCACGAGATCCAAACCCGTCACCTGGGTCAACGGCGACCCGGAACTCGCCAACAGTGCCGAACTCAACGCCGCCCTCGCCGCGGCGACAGGACCGCTGGTGAAGATCCTCGACTGGGCCGGCGAAGCACGAAGCCTCCCCGCAGAAGCCCGTACCGCCAATGGGTACACGCCGAACGGCGTCAGCCGTAGGGCCGAGTTCATCGCGTCAGAGCTCGGCGACGACACCACCGACGCCCCAGGCGACAGTGCGTGCGCCACCAGCCGCAGCGCCGTCATCACCACCGGAATCGACGGTTCCGACCGCCCACCCGCCGACCGCGCCGACATCGTTTCCGCCGCCGGGATCCTGGTTCACCAAGACATCGCCTCCAACGTCGAGGCACTGGTCGCTGCGGCTGCAGCCGACGGCGTGACCCTCAAAGGCGGCGGCTACCGCGACCCAGCCGCGCAGATCGCGACCCGCCGGCGGAACTGCGGCTCGAGCGACTACGCCATCTACCAGGCACCTTCGACCTCCTGTAGTCCTCCGACCGCCCGCCCTGGCCAGTCGATGCACGAGCGCGGTCTCGCCATCGACTTCGAGAACTGCAGCTCGCACAGCACCGCCTGCTGGCAGTGGCTCAACGATCACGCCGGCGAGTACGGCCTCCGGCCGTTCACGAAGGAGCCATGGCATTGGTCTACAAACGGAAGGTGACCTGGCGTCGTCGCGTCGAAGCCATGGCGACAGTGGCAGTCCTCGCGCTCACCGCCTGCTCCAGGGCCGACGAGGTGACCAACGCCGGACAGAACTCTGTGCCCGGAGAGCCAACATCGACCTCCACCACAATCGCCCCTCAACCACCCGATGACCATGTCGACGAACCGGAACCCGACGGAGTCTCCGCGGAACCATGGACACCAGCGGGCCCCGAGGACCTGTCCGCCGTCGACAGGACCGAACCGTTCAGCGTCAGCGCCCACTTCGCATGCTCGTCCGCGGCCCGAGCGACCAACGAAGGCTCGGCCGCCTACCTGGCCCGCCTCGCTCCGCTCGTCACGCCGGCGTTCGGCGAATTCCTCGCCTCACTCTCCTACCCCTCTCCCCCGCCCGCCGGCGACATGTCGAGGACCGAGGCGATCGTCGTCAGCGGCTCCGAAGCGTCCGACGACCTGACCATCAACGCGCTCGGCGGAGGACCCGTCTGGCGCATCGAGTGCTCGACCGCCGACTTCGACTCCGCCGGCCAACTGACCGTGATCCGCACCGGCGTCACCATCGCTGTCCGTCTCGAACAGCAACCAGACGGTACGTGGCTTGCCGCCGGCTACCTCAACTAGCTACTCGAGCGGCACCGAGATCGGCAGGGAGTGAGGGATGGCGGTAAACGCGCCGCTATCACCGGGGTCGGTGCTGAACGCAGTCGACAGGAAGTCGCCAGCGGTGAATGTAGCGGGTACGTCGAACACCCACGGGGAGCCGAACTCATCGCCTGGGTAGCTCGTCAACGACTCCAGCACTTCGCCCGATGGGAGGCGCAGCTGCGCCTTCGCCTGCGCCGACTCGACGATGAGCAGAGCGCGGGCGGGGCCCGATGCAACGATGCTCTCCTTGTCGGTACCCCTCAACCGGTACGAGTAGTCGAGGTGCCACGACGCGATCATCTGTTGCGTGCATGGGGATGACGTGAACAATGAGCCGACGTCGGGGCCGTACTGGCATGGGATGTCGAGGCTCACCTCATCGTCGTCAGAGCCATGGTTGCTGCGGTACCAGAAGTCGATCTGCTCGATTCGTTCACCCGCCCTCAGGTCGTAGGTCTGGGTGCCGCCGAGGGCCTTCCCGTTCGTGTCGACTTCTGAAACTGAGAGTGTCAGGGGGTCGTTCTCCTCCACCAAGATGCGCAGCTCGCTCGAGCTCTCGTTCCGTGGTCCGACCTCGATCGGCTCAGGTGAGCCATCGCCTCGGGTCACCGAGAACTTGACCAGTGCTGGGTCCTGCACGGTCAACTCCATCGGCACTGACACGAACTCGTGGCCCTCGGGGGCCCGCTGTGTCGCCGTCTCACCGCTTCCGGTTACCAGCGCCTCGATCGTGGCGCTCTGAACAGGCTTCCCCACCTTGACCGTGAAGGACGAACCGGCCAAGCCGACCGGGGCTGCGACGGTGTCAGACGCATCCTCGAGCTCAAGCAGATCACCCTTGAACGCCGGGGGTGGCGGAACCTTCAACTTCGTCGTCGAGGGCGGCTCAGCGTCGTCGGATCGGTAGAGGTTGGACTTGCCGACCGACCGATGCGTTCCTCTCCCGGCAGTCACTGCGCCGAAGGCAGACTTCTTATCCGCGCCGGACCCGACGCCGTGCAGATCAAGATCGGCCGTCGACCAGAACTCCTTGCGGTTCGAGCTTGGGTAGAGCACCGGGCCGCATTCCGCCGTGCCGGTGAGCTCGATCGTCGATTCACTGACCGAGCGAGTGACGGCCCAACACTGGAGGTTGTCGCCGACGACGCCGGCCCCATCCTCGGCAGCACTACGCACGGCGGCGGCGGCCTTCGTGAGCGCTGCGTCGAGGTCGCCGGTCACCGGAATGCCCTTGAACAGCAGTTCGGGGTCACTACCAGAGCAACCGGTGCTGGCCAACAGCATCACGCATGTCGCTACGAGAAGCGATCGCGCAGCGACATGGCGATTCCGAACCGGCATCTGACCCTCTTTCACGGTGAAGGGATGGGGAGGCCTTGGGGAACCTACCTGCCGCTGAACGACGTTGTGTTGGGTGTTTCTACCCGGCCTCAGACGCCAGTTGTTCGGCCATCGCTGACGCCGTCGCCTCGACGATGGCCTCGAGGCGGAGTCTCATCTCGGCCAGGGCCGCATCGACTGCGCTGCTGTCCGCGGTCTCCAGCGCGGAGGACATCGCGAGCCACCAGGCGCCTTCGTCCTCATCGTCGCCACGGTCGAAACTGGTAGCCCCCAGCATCGACACCATCGTCGCGACGCGGCGGCCGGTCGCGTCATCTCGCTCGGGTTCCTCCTCGAGCCCAATCAGAGTGTTCAACAGGTCCGAGGCCGCGGACTGCCGCGCGATCAGTTCGAGATCATCCATCCAGGCCGCGACCACCGTGACCGCCCAATGCGGATCGTCCGGGTCGTCGATGATGGTCGCGAGGTCGATCGCGTCCAACAGGTCATCGTCGGCGCCGTCGAGCCATGCTGCCACCCGATCCCAGTCGTCCGACGAATCGAGGTCGAGGCCGACGATCGACAAGATGTCGACCCACTCCCCGGTTGCTTCGACGTAGAGGCCCGCTGTCGCGAGTTCCAAGGCGAGGCGCGCAGCGAACTCATCGTCAGATTCGGGACGAGCGTCACCGGAGCCGTCGTCGAGCATGTACCGGCCGGCCAGCCGGTCAGGGAGCCACATCAGTGGGTGCCACATGACGTCGGGACCGACGCCGGACCACCGCTTCCGCGGGCCATCGGGACCGTCGACCCAGCCGGTCTCAACCCGGGGATACAGCGGCAATGGAACCGCGCACATCGCGCTCGTGAGAACTTCGTCCTCATTCAGCCCCGTGAGCTCGCGGAACTCGGCGTAGCGGAGGGCTCGCTCGACGGGCGAATGCGCGACAAGCAGCGGTTCGCCGGCAGCGGCCAGGCACGCACGCAAGCGGAACGGGCTCGACAGGCCCGCGTCCTCGAGATCGTTTTCGGTCATGGGTCGAGCCTCCCGGCGAGTTCAGCGTCTTCAGCAGGAACATGCGTAGATGCCGCCAGCTCAGAACCGGCCCCGCACAGGTTTCGTCGGACGGCTTCACCACGCGCCCGTTCCTCCCCCTCCGGCAGCATGAGCAGCTTCTCGGGCCACGCATCATCGTGAACCCAGGTGAGGTGCCCCATGTGCCGCGACAGCATCACGCACAACCGCCCGAGCGAGAGGGCGTGCTGCGACGGTGCTCGAGAGAAGTCGGCCGGGGCGTCCGCCGGCGGGTCGACCAGGATCTCGCACATGGGGTCGAGCGAGACGACAGCTGGCCACTGGCCACCTTGGATCTTGTCCGCTGTGGCCACAGTGATCCGCTCAAGGCCACGAGCGGCGAGGATCGAGCTCACCGTCGACACCTCGGCGTTTCGGGCCAACACGACGGCAACATCGCCCTGGTCGAGTTGACGCACGGTGGTGCCGAGCGGCGTCGATTCGCGATACAACCTGCCGACATACTGCTCGGCGAGGTCCGCGACATGGGCGAGCCGATCGAGAGTGGCGCGTTCGGCACCGAGCTCCTCGGGCCGGATCGAAGCAACGTTGACGCACCGGATCTCACCGAGCTCTCCATCGAACCCCTCGACGGAGCGGGCGGGACGGACAGAGGTGAACTCGAAGTCGTAGAGGCCGCCGATCACCTCGACGGTTCGAGGACCAAGGCGCCACGTCACATCGATCTGGAAGCGGTGAGCATCGGGTCGAGTCACGAAGACCTCTGGGGCACGCGAGTGAGGCCCAACGTCTCCGTACAGCGACGCCTCAGACACAACGACGGGCCCGATCTGGCCGGGGTCGCCGACGAGGAGGATCTGCTTTGCTCCTTCCGCGGCGTTGGCAACATCGGCGAACGTGGCCTGATACGCCTCCTCGACGATCAGCACATCGGGCCCCTGCTTCTTGGCCGCACACGATGCGAGAGTCGAAACGACGATGGGGTCGATGAGTCCGGCTTCGTCCCCGTCTCCTCGGCAGACCACTCCGACCGGGCGCGTCGACGGGTTGCTCATCGAGAGCAGGACGGGGCGGTCAGTTCGTTCCGCGATCCGCTCGGCGATCGATACCGCCTGACTCCGCGTCGGCGTCGCCACGACGATCTTCTCGATGCCCGCTCGGTCCGCGAGGTGCTTGACCACATCGGCCAGCAGCTCGGACTTGCCCGACCCTGGCGGAGCATTCACGACGGTCGCGATCTCCCCCGACCACACCGAGTGGAGCGCATGGGCGGTGGCGGAACCTTCCACCAGGGGACGAGTGGGTTTCGTCGATACGGTCGGTGGCCGGTGCAGTCCCATAGGCCCACTCTGGGGCCGCTCTGTTGAACTCCCAACCACGTCATGGTCGGCCACCAGTTGGCTACATGGCTTCATGGCTACTTCGCCGAGCGCGCTCATCGTCCGGCCGCCGCTGCAACATCGGACGGGACCGGTCTCGGCGATCTCGTCCTCGCCGCGTCAGTCCACCAGTCACTCAACCGATTGCTGAACCCGTCGCCGAGGTATGGCGTGCACGTCGCCAGCAGGGTCGTGCGTTCCGCCAGGGCGGCCCTCATCGGGGTGAACCGTCGCTGTCCGCTCGAGGACGAGTGCACGGAGCCGGGAGCGAAGACGCCGACCAATCCGGAGGAGTTGACCGTCAGGTGAGTGAGCACTCCCCCGCCGACCGCGACGCCTGATCCGTTCGGCATGAACGACACGTCGCCGATCTTGAGGGTGCACGGCGTCGTGAGTGAGCAAGCGATCGCCCCATCGCTCGTCTCCCCGATCGGGTCGGCGACCACGACGGTCCCATCCGCGACGAACTCGTGGCGTGCCAAGGGGTCGAACACCTCGACCGCCGCCCAGGCGGTGCAGATCGCTTCCGAGGCAAGGAAGGCCACGTTGTTGGTCGCGGCTCGTGATCGAGTCGTCCGAAGCGCCTGGCTGAGCTTCAACTCGTTCTGCGCGATCGACTTCAAGGCGTTGCGGATCATCTGATCCTTGAGCCTCTCCCCGTCACGGTGCGCCTCGGTTGCAAGGCCACTGGCCAACGCCAGATCGCAGAGCGCCACGATTGCTCCCGGGCCAGGGGCCAAGCCGAAGGCCTTCCTCCACTCATTGAGGTCGGAGGTGTCAACGCGTGCGTGGTACTTCCGCGCAAGGCAACGGCTCAACACGGCGATGCGGGTCGACGCCGGCAGGGCAACGCACGCTCGGGCGAATCGTCCCGTTGGTCCATGTTGACGTTCGAGCTCACGGACCAGGATCGAGGCTGTGTCGTCGTCGGCGCACAGCACCGTGGTGTCGCTCCTGGTCGAACGCAGATGTCGGCCGATCGTCGCAAGTCCGGGACCGCTCACCACTTCGACGACGGTGCCTTCGTTGACCATCATCAAGGCCCCGTTACGCCGGAAGACCAAGACAACTTCGGGACCCTCGCTGCCCTCCTGGGCTGTCGGGCGCGGGAGGGCAGCGCCGCTCATGCGGACGGTCGGCGCTTCGGAGTCGGCTGAATCCTTCATCGCAGATGGATGTGGGTGGTTCTCGCTCGATCCCCACCCATCAGGGCGGGAACGCTCGGCAACGCGGTGACGCCAACCGCAGGTCGTCGGTTGGCTGCCTGGCTGCCTGCTTTGCTGCTTGGCTACATGGCTCCATGGCTATAGCTCTCGCCGCCCTCTCCCCTCTGTTGTCGCTGGTCAGGTGCGCTTGTTCCGTCGACGCTGTTCTGTCTCCCTAAACGTCTCGTGCCCTTATTGCCTGCCTGCTCCGGTGCTAGAACGGGGGAGCGAGAGCGCAACATCCAGGCCCGTCGATGCCTCATGGCTGCATGGCTGCATGCCTGGCTACAACGCTGCAGCGCCTCACACCTCTGTTGCCGCCCAGTTCGCATCCAACCTCCGTCGAACGTGCGCGGTTAACCTCGCCCGCCATGGCACAGCCCACCGTCCTCGTGTTCGCGTCACAGAAGGGCGGCGTCGGCAAGACGACCGTCGCGACCGGAATCGCATCGGTCCTCGGAGCCCGCGCCGCCGCCAAAGGGAAGAGGGTGTTGATGGTCGACCTCGATCCGCAGCATCACGCGACCATGTCGCTCGGTGTACGACCGGTCGAAGGCTCCACCGTCGGATCGGAAGAGCGTCGTGTAGGGAAAGAGTGTGGATACCAGTGTAGATCT
>ENA-UOWE01002191-UOWE01002191.1-activated-sludge-metagenome-genome-assembly--contig:-NODE-2191-length-21942-cov-25.303559_pt1 | contig 21942 bp, 22 predicted proteins | sample MGYA00249841_ERZ761562 | MGnify/ENA primary metagenome ERZ761562 (study PRJEB28883, sample SAMN05720200) | activated sludge metagenome | isolation source: Anaerobic digester | place: Japan... | reverse complement strand
TATTTACATTTTTTACAACCTTTTCTTTTACCGTAGCCCCGAGCGCTTTGGATGCGTTTTCTACGGTTAGCTCTGTTCCGGTAGCTTTTGCGTATGTAATCACTTGTAAATAAGCTCCTTCTAATTCTCTTATGTTTGAGTCTACCTTTTCTGCGATGAAATTTAGAACATCGTCCGGTATGTTTTCATTGTCAGCGTCTCTTTTTGATCTCAAAATTGCGATTCTTGTTTCTACGTCAGGAGGTTGTATATCAGCTACGATGCCGCTACTGAACCTCGATGTTATTCTGTCTTCCAGACTCGTAAAATCTTTAGGTGGTCGGTCTGATGTAATTACTATTTGTTTTCCCGCCATGTATAACGCATTGAAGGTATGAAAAAACTCTTCCTGAGTTGACTCTCTGCCTATGATGAATTGGACATCATCTATTAGTAAGACATCTGCCTTTCTGAACTTCTCTCTGAATTGGTTTGCAGTATATTTGCCTTTTCCTTTTCCGCTTTGAATTGTTTCAATCAGCTCGTTGGTAAAGGCTTCCCCTGTAGTATAAACAACCCTCATTCCGGGCTTTGTTTCAATTATTTTGTTTCCTACGGCCTGAATTAAATGTGTTTTTCCGAGCCCGACTTTAGAATATACAAATACCGGATTGTAAAGTTCTCCGGGTTTTTCTGATACTGCTGAAGCAATTGCGTACGCTAGGTTGTTGTTTTTTCCCAATACAAAATTTTTGAATGTAAATTTTGGGTTTAAGTTTGATCTAATACGTTTTTCTTCATGAAGAGTCTCTAAACTTTTTTGTTGTGAAAAAAGAGGACCTAGCCCGTTTAAATTCTCTTTTCCTTTTTCACTTTTTTCGTTTGATACGGTAAATTTAACTTTTAATTTTTCCCCACCGACATTTTTTACTGCCTCTTTAACTATTTTTGCGTATTTTATTTCCAGGTTTTTCTTTACGAAGTTATCCTCGCAAAAGATTTCTAATGTGTTGTTCTCTATGGTTACCCCCTTTGTTCGGGATATTATAGTTTTATAAATCATCGGAGATACTTCCAGCTCAATTTTTCCCAGTATAGCTTTCCATATCTCTTTTGGATTATTATTTTGATTCATAGTTATTTAATTTTTAAGGCAATTTTCACCAATTACTTTAATTACTTTATTTTATGGGTCAGTGTCGTGGGTCAGAGAGGAGCCTTCCTCGTCTTTTGCAGTACGAGTTAGAGTACACAAGTTATCCACAATTATCAAGCAATGTGGATTATACTGAGGGGTGTTATGTTGTTGCTTTATCTTCTTTTTTTGTCCTCAACAGCTTCTCTTATTGATCTTGCTATGTATTCTTCCTGGGTTTCATCTAAACTCCCGGGATATGGTGTAAAATCTACGGATATCTCGAGATAGCTATCACCAAAAAAAGACCTTCTTGTTTCTTGATCCCAAATTATTAATGTTCCAACACCTGCTTTTTCTGCGGATTGTGCCCCTGGGATCGAGCTTTCAAAAGTCAGAGCTTCGCCCGACTTTATTTTTAGTTTCTTTAATGCCTTTTTGTATATTTCCGGCGATGGTTTGGCTTTTCTTACGTCATCTTCGCAAAGAATTAAATCAAAGACATTTGCAATATCCAGTTTTTTTACAAGAACCTCTTCTATTTTTCTTGGAAGGTTAGTGAGAAGTCCGAGTTTGAAATTTCTTTCCTCTTTTAATTCATAAGAAAGTTCCCAAAAACCGTCTAAAGTCTCCGGATTAAAATTTTGATCATTAATTAATTCGAGATATGCTTCTTGAGTTTTTTCCACCAAATCTTTTACATTAAATTTCCTTTCCAGTTTGTTGGCGTAGAGAAGTGATTCCCATATCTCCTTGAATGTGTATCCGTTTTTGCAATAAGGATCGGGGTCAATGTATTCCAGGTAGAGGGGTTCCATGACCTTCTTGAAAGCTTTTGTCTTTATACCATCAGTACTTTTGGTAATTGCACCTTCTAATTCAAAAAAAACCGCTTTTTTTCCTTCAAATAGTTTTTTATACATACTTACCAATCAGTCGGAAGTCTTTTTCCTTTCACTATCACAATTAGCAGATAAACAATCGTTATCGGTCCCAAAAGCCAATTTACGGGAAACCAGTACCACTCATCGGTCCCTTTTATAGCTATAAAAACCGCATATATGAAACCGACTATGAGGTAGATGATCAAAAATAATTTGAGTCCCGACATAGTTTAATTTTATATCTAAATTAGATTCAACCCAATATTAAAATTATATAAATTTAACATCTGTGACCTCTGTTTGCCGTTGTTGGTTTTTCCTTATCCTTACTTTCCGTTGTTCTTATCGTTTTTCACTTTACTCTAGTTCATCAAAATAATTTTTTAATATTAAGGCCGCCGCCAAACTATCGTTTGAAGACCTTTTCTTTTTGGGAATATCCAAACTTATTGCTTCTTTTAAAGCCTCTTTGGATGTTCCAAATTCGTTTTGAAATACCACAGGTCTTTTTGTTATCGTTTTTAAAGTGTTCGCAAATCTCCTTACAACTAAAGATTTTTTTGTTTCTTTGCTGTCCGCTGTTAAGGGAAGCCCCATAACTATCAATTCGGCTCTGTTTTCTATGATTAACTTATTAATTTCATGCAGAGCGCTATTAATATCCTTTGCCGGTATTTCTTTTATCGGCGTTACGATACCGTTGTTTCCCAATGCGACACCTACATTGTTTTCTCCATAGTCTACCCCGAGAACATTTGCCGATTTTTTATTTGTGTCTTCCTTCATAGGGATTTTCCTGTATCTTCTTTTTCCAAAACAACATTTATTCTTTCTAAATCTTTTGGCACACGTGTGAAGAATGGAACAGTGGGGGATATACTAAATTCGTAGTGATCTATATTTTTTAAATCTTCAATGAATTGTTTCGCTTCGGTGTGTGTTTTTCCCTGTAGTCCGTTTTTTATATCCTCTTCCTTAATGTTTGGTATTACTATTGAACTCAATGTTATTTGCACGTCCGCTTCTTTAGAGTTAAGAACAGTGTTCGTTGTTTGACCGAGAACATTTACACTTATTTTTCTGTCTTTTTCCGGCATGTAGTAACCTTCCGGAATTATATCCTTGAAGTATTCGTCTACTAGTTTATTTAAATCGTTTTCCATGTAGGCTAGTGCTTCGCCGGTAACGGTTTGCGTTAAAGAGAGTTTATTAGCTTCTTCATCTACTTCAGCGCTAAACTTCTCGGACACGCTCGCTATTTTTATTGACCCCTCAACCAGTTTTTGAGACGATCCGATTTTGCTTTTAATGCTTTCCTCTACTTTTTTAGTTATTAGTGGCGTTAACTCTCCGGACAGAGCAGTTTTGTCTTCTTCTGCTACTACTTTTACTTCCTCGCTTTTTCCTCCTGCTATCTTAGTTTTAGTTTTTGCTAATAATTCCTCTTTATCGTACCCGGATATTTTTAATGTTTTATCACTTTCAATGTTATAGTCTTCTCCTATTTCTTTAGCAATTATTTCTGCGGTTGCCTCTCCCGGCTTTAGGGAAGTTGGGTCCATCTCGTCTTCCAGGGAGTTTCTGGGTATTGTAACACCGTCTCTTAATTTATATTTTAATTCTTTAGAATCATTTTCATATGTAAGTTCCTTTCCTTTGTCCAGTTTTATCTCTGATGTGGTGTAGTTGTATATCTTAATATCCCCTTTAGCTGTTTCGCCAACTATTTTTGTACCGGTAGTTTCTTTCTCTATGGTTTCCTCTACTGTTGTTGTTAGTGTAGTTCCGTGAAGAACGAGATTTTTAGCATCAGTTGGAGTATCCGATTTTATTTTTACAGTTATGCTTCTTGTGAAAGGAAGGGACCCAACTGTAATTTTCACATTTGCCTCAGGAGCACTCTTGCCGTAATAGATAAAACCTCCGATCCCTACCAGCAAAATGAGAATTATAATTCGCAGACCTTTTTTACCCCCACTCAAAGCAGGGATTTTAATATGAGGAAGCTTTATACCGTCGCGCCTGTTTTCTTTTATTTGTTCTGTTGTTTCTTCAAAATTTTCGGGTATGTGTTCAATGTCTTTTCCCATCAAAGACTCTAAGAGTATGTTTCCAAGATCGTCGTCTGTGACCATTTCCACACTCTTTTCCATTTTATCGGCTTGTTGCTGGATTAACTTTAGATTTAAAATATTTTCAAATAGAACGGATTCTTCCGGAATTATTAATTCTATATTTAAATCGTCAACGGCTTTTATTTTGTTTATTGCCGTCAGAGCGTCATCGAATTGTTGTAGATTAATTCTTATCATGCTAACTCTCCGTTATTTCTTTATAAATTATTGATGTTGACGCTAAATAAGCCCATTCCGGAGTTAGTTCCTGATCTGTTAGATTTACTATTTTACCGTCTATTATTGAGGATAAACAATCAAACTGCGGTTCTTCAATGAACGGTATTGTTTTAGCCCATGCTATATTTTTTACCGATTCTGTGAGGTCCTTTATTTCTGTTCCGCGTCCCGACAGGTATATCTTTGGAGGAAAAGTTTTTACTCCCGGAAAATCTTCTAAAAGAAGTTTTAAGCCATCCATCCATATCTCAATAATTTCGTTTAAACAATCTTTAATTATCGGAGATTCGCTTTGTGAAAGTTTTTGATTGTTGTATGTTTTGAGAACGGATTCAGCGTCATCCATTGAAAGTGCCATTCTTGAGCTAATTTCTTTCACGAAATGAATATAACCAACGTTAAGCGATCGGGTAGAGATAATACCGCCTCCAAAAATTACCCCCACGTCAGTCGAATCCTCAGAAATATTAACAAGAACGAAGTCTTTTTCTTCTGGTTGTTCTACCTTAATAAATTCCACTAATGAGTACATTTGTGACCCAATTGCTAAAATATCCACTCCCGCTTTCTTCAAAATTTTTTGAAGCATTTTTATATGAAAACTCGGAACGAATGAATTAAAAACGGCCACTTCTATATTTTGTCCTCTTTGCCCTTCAAGCAGGGCTACTCTTTGATTATCTATTTTTATATACACGTCCGATGTTGTTATTGGACTTATAGGCATATCGGCATCTCCTGTGGTTTCCAGTACCCTGTTTCTTGCTTGCAAAAGCGCCGCTTCGGCTATGCGACCGTAGAGACTTTCAACTTCGGAAGTTTGTATTGGGTCTGAGGTTGGTCTTTTCATTCTGACAGTAGTGGTAAGCCCGGTTGTGATTCCGCCATCAACTCCGATTATTGCTTTCCTTACCTTAAAATCAGATTCTTGTGCTTTTGAGGAAGATTCTTTTACCGCTTCTATTACAGCATTTTCATCTATAATCATTCCGTTTCTCACGCTTTTTTCCGGAAGTCTTTGTGTTCCTGCTCCTATGATTTTAAAAACATCATCATCTAAATAAAAAGACAGACATCTTACGTCTATAGCATTTATATTGAGAGCTAAGAATTTATTTTGTTCTTCCTGTTCTTTTTTAAGCAAGGGCATCTTCACCATTTAAATTGATTATACATATTTTAGAAGGGAAAATCCCCACGTGCCGATGTAGGTTCGGGGGGAGTTTCCTCTTCAAATCTTTTGTTTATAAACTCCTCAACTTCTTTTACCGGCGTGCCGTATTTTTGTTTTGAAGTTTCTCTTATTTCTTGTGCCAATTGCGGGTCTTTTTTAACTGAAGTTAAGTCGTTCCAATCTACAAAAAGAGAGAAGGGAGGTGTAGGTTGGCCTCTAACCAAAAGCCTCATGTACGCATTGCCTACCGGTAAGTTTATTAAATCTTGTTTTGTAAAAGTTGGTTCAAATTGAGTTTCCAAATATTCTGCATCGTCTATCCCCACTCTAAAGGCGCATATAGTTCCAACGTTTCCAAATATCGCGTTTTTTATATCTTCTGGTAATTGGTCGATAAACTGGTGCGTTATGGTTAGGTTTAGCTTGTATTTTCTAGCTTCCGAAAGAATAGTGGTAAAGTCGGGAGTTGCAAAATTTTGAAACTCATCCACATGAAGGAAGAAGTTTGGAAAACCTTCCTTTAACTGGTGTCTTCTTAGTGCGGCTGTGAGTATTCTTGGAACTAGAAGAAGTCCTAAAAAGTTTGAGTTTTCTTCTCCTAATTTTCCCTTTGCCAAATCCACTAGAAGTATTTTCTTTTGAGCCATAATCTCATCAAAATTGAAAGAGGATTTTTTTTGCCCAATAATATTTCTCATTGTTCTATCGGTGGTTATCCTATCAAATTTTGATGCGAAATATCCCATCGTTTCTCCTTTTCTGCTTTGGGAAGTTTTGGCTACTTCATCTGTCCAGTATCTTTTAACAAGTGGGTCGGTTACTTTATCAAGAAATTTTTTTGAATATCCCTCATCTATAAAAAGTCTTAAAACGTCTATCATAGTAGCTTCCGGATCAACCATTGCTGTGAGCATCACGTTTCTTATTGCTCTTTCCAAAAGCGGTCCCATGATTCCTTGGTGATTTGGATCATAGAGTTTGTATAACAAGGCTATGAACGAGTTTATAACTATGTTTTTTTCGGTCTCATCTTTTGCTTCCAACATATTTAAACCCATTGGCATTTCCCGTTCTGCCGCATCAAAGAGTATTACGTCGTTTTTTCTTTCGGGCGGTATTTTTTCCAGTAAGTCATCAATATCTGTTCCATGGGGATCTATTACTGCGACACCTTCGCCTCTTTTTATATCTTGTAAAGCAACCCACTTCATAAGTTCGGATTTTCCCGATCCCGTTTGCCCGATTATATAAAAATGTCTTGTTCTGTCGTCGTCTCTGATAAATACTTTCTTTTTAACCCCTCTAAAGACGCTCCACCCTAAAAAGGTGCCTTCGTTTTCTTCCGGTAAGTTAATGGGCGCGGCCGATTTTCTTGCTCCGAGCCAAATAATATTAGGAGTTTCTATATTTTTGTTAGGGAAGTGAAGTATTGTTGCCATTTCAGCTATATTCAAAACCGAAACATTTGAAATTAATTGAGTTCCAAGTAGGGGTAAGGCAATTCTTTTCATCCCCATCCTCCTGTAAATAAAATCCTCTACGAATCTTTTTGGATTTAGAATTATTTTTTTTGCAAATCTGTTGTAGGTAAGATCCGTAAATTGCTCAAAAGCACTGACGAGATTCTGAATCTGAGACTCGGCTTGTATTTTGTCCTCAGCAATGGAAACAATTCTTATTTTTGTGAAAAAACCCGGAAGACTTATTTTCTTTTCCACTCCTTCTAAAAAGCCTTCATCTATATTCGTTTTTTTCTCAGTGTTTGCATTTCTTGTTTTTACTCGGGATATAAAATTTCTCCCGGCAAGTCTCCAGCTGTCATCAGCCGGTTGAATTATGTATTGGAGAGCCAAAACTTGATTTTCCTTCATTTTGCTCATCGCTGATGTAATTGATCCCATAGAGTCACTTTTCAAATCTTCGTATTCTTTTATCGGGTAATACGCTGGTCCTTTTAGTCTTAATTCTGCTACCTTTGTTACTTTTCCTCTGTCCCATATTTTTGGAGGCTGTACTATATCTATTTGCGCTCCCGGATACGCGGCATTTATTTGTTTTTCTACAAGAGTGGAAATTTCATCCGGAACAGCCACATAAAAAGCAATTCCCGATTCTTTGGAAATTATTTCAAACGACACTCTATATTGTCTTGTAAAAAGAGATTTTAAAAAGTCTTTCTTAAATCCGATTAAGTTTGAAAACATGTGTTCGGCGGCTTTTATTTCTATCTCATTATCTTTTGGAAGAAGTATTTGAAAAAAAGTTAGCTTAAATTGTTCTTTTTTTTCTCTTTTTTTTCTAATCCAAGAGGAAATAGCTAAAATTACAAATACGCATAGGAACAGAAATAATACTACGGTGGTTATCGAAAGAAATGTATTTTCTACGGTTTCAATTGGTTTGTTGTTCATGTTGGGCAGCTACTTCTCCTGTAAATTTTTTTTCTTCTTCATAGGCAATGGTGCTTATGGCGTCGGTTGGGGATTTTGGCGGAACATCTTCTGGTATAAGCGTGGTTGTTTGCACTTGTTCCAAGTTTCTTTGCGGCTCCTCCGGTGGTTGCCCGGGATAAGGTTTTTCTTCCATGGGGTAGTTCTTTTCCTCTGTAGGATATTCTTCTTCAACAGGACTTGCTTCAGCGGGACTTGGCTCAGCAAGATTTACCTTTTCGCCACTTATTGATGTAATGTTTTCTTGTGGTGGTTGGTTTTCTGATTCCAAGTCTTCTTCCAAGTTCCCGGAGTTTTGATTTTGTGGAGTTTCTGTCCAATATGGTGGATAGAAACCAGAAGGTTCTATTATACTATCTGTTGTTTCCGGAAACTTTGGATTTGAAATATCTTTGTCCGGCTCAATACTATTTGATTCCGGTTTTTTATTATTGTTATTGTCCACCATGCTAATATTCTAACACTTGAAAGAGTAAAATTAACAGACAAAACATAGTAGGGAAGTACTAACTTTGTATCAATAAATACACATCGATTTTCACTTTTTCGTTTTTATCTTTTCTTTACACCCTTAAAGTATTTTCTTGTTGCTTCTTTTTTGCCTGAATTATTTTCTGTCTCATTTATTTTTTCTTCCGGTAGTTCTAAATCAACACTATCGTCTTTTTCCACTTCCATAATGTTTTCTTCTATAATGTTTTTAATTTTCTCTTTTTTTTCCTTTGCCGTTTCTATAAATGGTTCTACTTTTTTCTTTGTTTTTTCCAGGGTTTCCTTTCCTTTGTCTCCGTATTCTTCTGCGGTCTTTTTGATTTTTTTTCTTGTATTTTCTCCTTTGTCCGGAGCGAACAATATTCCTAAAATACTGCCGATCGCGGCTCCCCATAAAAAGCCCTTTGAGAAAGAGGTCGCCTTTTTATACGCGGGGCTTTTTTTATTTTTGTATTCCAAATTATTATCTTTGTATTGATTATTATTCTTCATATTCGTCACCCTCCTTTTCGCCAAAAATATCTGTAATTGATCTTATTGCGCTTATTCCCCTGGATACTCCCTCCAAAATTTCCGAAATAGACTTTATTGGAGATGCTAACGATGTGGTTATATCCCTTCCTATTTTTGCTACATCTGCTAAATCTCTAAAAACCTTTCTTACCTCGTTTAAAATCAATATGAAATAAATCATAACCCCTGCAATAGCAACATAAACTATAATTCTTGTGATTATTAATATTATTTCCAGAGTTTCCATTTGGGCCTTTCCGCCCTAGAATGGCATTAAGAGCACATTTTGGGCAGTTAAATAATAATTTAGTATAAACACTCTTTGTTAGTAACGTCAACCCTTTGGTATACTGATAGTGTTCTAATAAAAATTTATTGTTAAAAATATGGACGACAGCATTCAAACACTAAAAGATACAACTGATGGGGAAGATGAGAATCACTATAATAAGCCCGAAGACCCCAATCATTTAACTAGCATAGCTGATACTGAGTTTTCAAATCCTTCAAATGCGGGGGATGATTCAGAAAAAAAGAGTAGCGATAAAGATGAAATTGCAGCTTTATATGATTTGGAGGAGTGTGCAGAATCTTATGTAGAGTAAGTTTTCAAGTGTATAGTTTTGTGTTTTGATAAGTTTATTAAATAAGTTCACTGAAAAAATCCATTAAACAAGTTTGTTGAAAAACGATGGAGAAGTGGGGGGGGGGCTTTAGCCCCCCCCCACTTTGGTTATTGTAATTTAACAACGGTTTTTCCGAATATGCTTATTCAACAACCTCACCTTCCACAGGTTCTTCATCCTTATTATCTTTATTATCTTTTCCGTCGTTTCCGGTTGTTCCGCTGCCTCCTGTACTTGTGTCTTTATCTCCTTGTTTATACATGTATTCACCTATTTTTTGCAGAGTAGCAGATAACTCCTGAGTTTTTTGCTTTAAAGTCTCCATGCTGTCTGTTTGTAGATTATCTCTTATATTTTTTACCTTTTCTTCAATTTCTTTTTTAAGATCTTCCGGAACCTTTTCTCCCGCGTCTTTTAGGGATTTTTCTGCTGTATAGCACAGACTATCAGCCAGGTTTCTTGTTTCCGCCTCTTCTTTTCTCTTTTTATCTTCTTCCGCGTGCATTTCTGATTCTTTTACCATTTTTTCAACTTCTTCTTTTGACAATCCTGTGCCCCCCTGTATGGTAATTTTTTGTTCTTTTCCTGTGGCCTTGTCCTTTGCGGTTACATTGAGAATTCCGTTTGCATCAATATCAAATATGACCTCAATTTGGGGTACTCCTCTCGGGGCCGGTGGTATGCCGTCAAGTACAAATCTTCCAAGAGATTTATTGTCCGCTGCCATGTGTCTTTCCCCTTGTAAAACATTTATCTCAACACTTGTTTGGTTGTCAGCCGCTGTAGAGAATATTTGGCTTTTTTGCGTTGGTATTGTGGTATTTCTTTCTATCAAAGGTGTTGACACGCCTCCAAGTGTTTCAATTCCTAAAGTTAAGGGTGTAACGTCCAAAAGCAATACATCTTTAACGTCTCCCGATAAAACTCCGCCTTGTATTGCCGCTCCCAGCGCTACAACTTCGTCGGGGTTAATGCTTTTATTTGGCTCTTTTCCAAAGAAATCTTTAACTACCTGAGTAACTTTTGGCATTCTGGTCATTCCTCCGACAAGTACAACTTCGTCTATATCGTTTTTGCTTAGATTAGAGTCCTTCAGAGCCTTTTCCATCGGCGGTATAGTTTTTTGTACGAGATCGTCAACAAGCTGTTCCAATTTAGATCGGGTAAGTTTTATGTTCAAATGTTTCGGGCCGGAACTATCAGCTGTGATAAACGGTATATTTATTTCTGTCTCCAGAGTAGAGGATAGTTCAATCTTAGCTTTTTCTGCTGCATCTTTTAATCTCTGCATCGCTTGTCTATCTTTTGATAAGTCAATTCCGTTTTCCTTCTTAAATTCCTCCAAAAGCCAGTCTATGATTTTTTGATCAAAATCGTCTCCGCCCAAGTATGTGTCTCCGTTAGTGGCTTTAACCTCAAAAACCCCGTCTCCTATTTCTAGAATGGATACATCAAAAGTACCTCCTCCCAGATCATAAACTGCTATTTTTTCATTTTTTCTTTTATCCAAACCATACGCCAAAGAAGAAGCTGTTGGTTCATTGATTATTCTGTCAACTTCAAATCCGGCGATTTGTCCCGCTTCTTTTGTTGCAGTTCTTTGTGAATCGTTAAAATAAGCAGGAACTGTAATTATCGCTTTAGTAATTTTTTGACCCAGAAAGGCTTCTGCATCCGCCTTCATTTTTGCCAGTATTTTTGCAGAGATTTCCTGAGGAGTGTAAATTTTCCCCTCAACCTCTACGCAAGCTAATCCGTTCTTTCCTTCAACAATCTCGTAAGGATATGTCTCCTTTATTTTTTTAACTTCCGGATCGTTGTATTTTCTTCCCATCAGTCTTTTGATGGAGAAAATAGTATTTTTGGGATTTACTACCTGTTGTCTTTTTGCAGGTATTCCCACTATATTTTGATCGGGTACTACTATTGATGGGGTAGTGTTTGTACCCTCTGCATTTGGAATGACTTTTGCAGAGCCACCTTCCATAATTGCCATACAACTATTTGTAGTTCCTAAATCTATTCCTATTATTTTTGCCATATTTTCCTCCTAATTATTCCTGACCAACAACTACTTTTGCCGGTCTTATTAAATTTCCATTTATCAAATAACCTTTTTGATAAGTTTTTAAAACTTTATTTTTTTCTCCTTTTTGCATTTCTACTGCTTCCATATACATCGGATCAAATTCTTTTCCATCGGTTTCCACTTCCTCAACCCCCAAACTTTTTAGTGTTTTTTTTAATTCTTTTATTGTTAAATTCAAGCCTTCATCTTTGATGTGTTCTTCTATTTTTTCCAAATTGTCAAAAAATGGTAAGAAAGATTCTATTATCTGTATTTTTGTAAATACTAAAAACTTTTCCCTTTCTTCCACAATTCTCTTTTCTAAGTTTTTATAGTCAGCAAGGGCTCTTTTCCAGTCGTTTTCCAGAGTTTTTATCTTTTTTTCCATCTCTTCCGTTTTTTCTTCCAGATCTTTAATCTTTGCTTCATATTCCTCTTTTGTCTTTTTTGAACGCTTTTCTTCTTTTATTTTTTCTTCTTTCATATTGAATTTAGGCAGCGGAGTAAAATTTTTACCAGGTTCCTCCAAGTTCCTCCAAAAGTTCTTTTGTGTATTTAATCATGGGTACGATTTTTGAATAGTTTAATCTTGAAGGTCCGAGTACCGCTAAGTCGCCGGTTTTTTCGCTAATAGTAAAAGGTGAAAATACGATGGTGCTTTTGTCTAAATTCTCCGCGGGAATCTCATCTTCTATGAGTATGTAAACTTCCTGTCCCGGAATAACACTTTGAAATATTCTATTTAAAGTTTCGTGATCATCCAGAATTTTTAACGTTGCTTTGGCCACATCTATATCCCAATATTCTTTATAATCTAAAATATTTGCAACCCCGGCGTAAGTGACATATCCATCGTCAGTGATTGCAATTGAAAGACATTCTGTTGCATCTGCTATTGCTAACACAGCCTCACGTAATAGTTTATCCAGTTCAAATCTATTTGACCAAAGCCTCTGTTTTAGTGCCACTTCCTGAAGTACGGGAAGTTCTTCCTCTTCTATTAATTGTTCAACGTAAAGTTTGTAAGCCGTTTTAGTCGGAATTCTGCCGGAAGATGTATGTGGCATTTCTAAAAATCCCATGTCAATAAGTTTGGCCATTTCATTTCTGATTGTAGCCGGAGAGCATTTCATATTATGTTTTTTTACAACTTCCATAGAACCCACCGGTTCGGCGGTTTCTATGTAGTCTTTTATTATTGCTTGAAGCAATTCTATCTGTCTTTCAGTTAACATATTGTCAGTAATATATCACGAGTGCTAAAAGTGTCAAGATTGAATTTTTTTACCTTGTTAATATTTGTCTAAAAGCTTCTTGGGGAATATCAACTTTTCCGATTCTTTTCATCCTTGCCTTACCTTTCCTTTGTATTTCCAAAAGCTTATCTTTTCTTTCTCTATGACCACCGGACATTTTTGCCAACACATCTTTTCTTAGCGCGGGGATATCTTCTCTTGCTAGAATTTTTCCGCCAACAGCGGCTTGTAAGGAAATAGGGAATTGCTGTTTTGGTATTACGTTTTTTAATTTTTTTAAGATGTTTCTACCGATTTCCGAAGCTTTGTTTTTAAGAACAATGTTTGTCAATGGTTCTATCACTTGCCCATGAATAATGATATCTAGTTTTACCACGTCAACTTTTCTATAATCTAAAAATTCATAATCTAAACTTGCAAACCCCGAAGAAACACTTTTTAAATCGTCAAAAAAATTATAGATAAGTTCTGCTAAAGGAAGATCGTATTCAAAAAAGAGGGTATTTTCATTAGGATACTCCATTTTTTTCAAAACGGCTCTTCTTTCTGTACATAGTTTAATAATCTGTCCTGAATATTTGGACGGACATACTATTTTGCAAAGTATCCAGGGTTCCTGGATTTCCCTTATAAAGGTGGGTTCCGGGAGATCAGCCGGGGATGTGATATAAATTTCCTCTCCTTTTGTGTTTATTATTTTGTACTTTACGGCCGGTGTTGTGGATATTAAATTCAAATCATATTCACGTTCAAGTCTTTCCTGAATAATTTCTGCGTGTAAAAGTCCCAAAAATCCGCATCTAAAGCCGAATCCCAACGCCGTATTGTTCTCGGGCTCAAAAATAAGAGAGGCATCTGAAAGAGATAATTTTTCTAAAGCCTCTCTAAGTCGGGAAGATTTAGAATTTTCTATCGGATAAATAGATACAAAAACAAATGGTTTTATTTCCTTATATCCCGGTAGGGGAGAGGCGGGGTTGTCTTCCCACGTTAATGTGTCTCCAACTTTTACCGCACGTATGTCCTTAAGTCCTGTGGCGATATATCCTACTTCCCCTGTTGATAATTCGTTGGTTTTTACTCTTTCTATTTTTGTAAAACCAACTTCCTCCGGAGTTGAAGATGCTTTTGTAGCTAAGAATTTAATCTTCCGTCCCTTCTTAAGTTGAAAATTCCCGTCAACTAATTTTATATTTGCGATAACACCCAAATATTCGTCGTAGGAGGAGTCAAATATCAAAGCCCTGGAGGGCTTTTCACTATTTCCGTTTGGAGACGGTATGTCGCTGATTATTTTTTCTAATAGTTGTTCTACACCTTCTCCTGTTTTTCCCGAAACACATAATATATCTTCTTTTTTAAAATCAAACGTTCGAGCAATATCAGTTTTGAGTAATTCTATATCGCCGGTAGGTAAATCTATTTTATTTATTACGGGTATTATTTTTAGACCTGCCTCTAAAGCTTTGTAAAAATTGGAAATTGTTTGGGCTTGTATTCCTTGAGTTTTATCAACCAAAAGTACAGCACCTTCACAAGCGGCTAAAGATCTTGAGACTTCGTATGAAAAATCAACGTGCCCGGGAGTGTCTATAAGATTTAGCTGATACCCCAAATAATTCATCCTTATGGCCTTGAGTTTTATAGTGATTCCTTTTTCTCTTTCCAAATCCATTGAATCCAAAGTTTGTTCAATGATATTTCTTTTTTCTATAGTATGAGTAATTTCCAAAAGTCTGTCTGCTAGGGTAGATTTCCCATGATCTATATGAGCTATTATGCAGAAATTTCTAATGTTTTCCTGTCTCATGAGGTGATTATACAGTTTTCTGTTCGGTTGCGGTTAAATCAACGGCTTCTGCTTCAATATTGTTTTTGGAAATTTTCATTTTCCCTAAAAGTTTGTAGAAAAGCTGGATTTCCTCTACTTTTAGCAGATGTGTCATTATAAAATATGTTGCTAATCCAACTATTCCTGCCACTATTGTAAGAGCTAATAAATTTATTGTTCTCGTTGTATCAAAAACAAATTGATCCAGTAATTTCATCGGAATGTAAAGCATTATTCCGGTTAAAGCAGTAGCCCAGCAAATTTTTGTGAACGGAATTAGTAGTTTTTCCTTATTAAAACCGCCAACTTTTTTATTCAAAAATATCATTAAAAATAATGTGTCAAGTATTGATGTAATAGTGTATGAAAAAGCTAAAGACCAGACCCCAAAATTTAGTGATTTTACAAAAATTAAAGAGATGCAAACATTTGTTATGGCCGTAGCGATGTTTATTATTACCGGGGTTAGTGTATCTTTAAGTGCGTAAAAAGCTCGGGTTATTAAGTAGTTTGCACTCTGCGAAAAAATCGAAATGCTAAAGAAAGCTAGGGTTTGCGCCGTTCTGATTGTAGCCTCCCATGGAAAGTTGCTTACTCCGTAGATAAGTCTTATTGCAGGTACCCTTAAGACCAACAGAATTGCGCTTACGGGCATTACTAAATACAGCATTTGTAAGAGCGAGGTTGAAAATGTTTCTTTAAATTTTTCTTTATCTTCGGGTGTAGATTGGGAAGAAAGAATAGGCAAGCTCGCGGCTGCCATTGATATACCAATTAAATTAACCGGAAAACCCTGCAGTTGATCAGCAAACCTTAAGTAAATAACTGAAGAAGCGGAAATTAATATTGCCAGACTATTGTTTATGGTCTGGATTGAATTAGCGATGAGTACACTTGTAATCCTTGGGGGTATTAATGAAAAAATCTTTCTAAAATTTTTGTCGGAGAAGTTTATTTTTTTGGATAATTTGAAACCGGATTTTTTAAGAAGCGGTATTTGAATAGAGAAGTGAAGAACAGCTCCTATTACTGTTCCCATCGCGGGTCCATAGATACCAATTTTTTCAGATAAAAAAACTATTCCTAAAATCATTCCTATGTTGTAAAAAACCGGTGCCAGCGCGGGAATTAAAAAGTATTTGAAGGATTGCAGTACACTTGTTGATAAACTTCCCGCTACAAGAAAAAGTTGTGAAACGAGCATTATTCTCATAAGATTAGATCCAAGAGTTACCTCTTCTTTTGTGAAGGTGTGTACAGAAAGAGCTTCTATAATTTGTGGAGAAAAAATAAATATTACGGTTCCAATTGTTATAAAAAAGAGAAACGTTGAGTTTATTATCGACGACGCTACTTGAAATGCTGAATCTTTATCTTTTGATAATAAACTTGTAAATATCGGAATGAATACAGTTGAGATCGCCCCAACTATTATCATGGAATATACTAAATTTGGAATTTTATCAGCTGTATAAAATATAGCTAGATCTTTTGATACTCCAAAATGAGATGCTAAAAGTCTGGTTCTGACTAAACCTAATACGGCGCTTACACCGCTTGTTACTGCTAATATGAACGCCGCTGAAAGTATTGTGTTCTGTGTTTTAAAAAGAAATTTGCTGAAATTTTTCGGCTCAAATTTTAATTTTATTTTCATTTCCTCTTTGTTTTTTTATACCTAGAATTAAGGCGTTTTAAATAATTGCTTTTTACTTTAGCGGCAGTTATGATATTATACAACCCGATTATGGCAAACACTAAGTCAGCAAAAAAGAATATTAGATCTTCTGCAAGAAAAAAGAAACATAATGATATGTGGGAAAAGAGATATAAGAATGTAAAAAAGTCTTTATCTGAATCGATTAGTGCTAAAGAAGATTTTAAGGTAATTTCAGAAAAGTTTATTTTACTGCAAAAATACTTAGACAAGGCAGTTAAGGAAAAAGTTATTCATAAAAATAAGTCGAATAGAGTAAAATCTAATTATGCTAGAAAAATTTCTGCCCTCGTTCCAAAAAAAGAAGAACGATCGGAAGCAAAAATTACAAAATCAAAAGAACCCGCAGAGTCCACAAAAGTCTCAGGAACAGCTAAACCTGCAAAACCCAAAAAGCCCTCAACGGGAAAAGAAGAAAAATGAAAAGGAAGAAAATTTAACGCCTGGGTTTAATCTTATTTCTCAATTTCAAGATTTTTACGTTGTCCCCAAATATGCTGAAAAACTTATCTCTTTAATAAGAAAATTCATCGTAATCGTAAGTGTCGTATTTGGTATTTTGTTAATATTTAATTTTGTTATTTCATATGTTATTCAATTCCAAAAAGACTGGCAGGAAGAGTTAGTGCAGGAAATTGATAGCTATGCCGGGGTAGAAGAGAAGGCCAAACGTATAAGTGATAAAACCTTTTTGTATAAAAAATTTTCTAATGACAGAAAACTTTTATCTGAAAAATTAAATTACGTTTTAGATAATATTGGTCCCGATGTAATTCTTGAAGATGTACAAATGGATCATCTGGGTTTTGCGCTATCTCTTTCAGGAAAATCTGCGCTGGATTTTACAAATTTAATAGTTAGGTATCTAGAAGGGAATATGTTGTCTGAAATTGTCATAGTTTCAGCTAATTTTGATAAGTCAGAGAATGACTTTAATGTAAGAATAGACGGAGTATTCAAATGAAAGAAAAAAAGGAAGAAATAATTAATTTTATAAAAAGAACTCTCTCTAACGAAGCTTTGTCGGTTAGGATTTACATCGTTTGGGGTATTTTGACATTGTTAGTGTTTGGTATTTTTGGACTTTATCCGGTATCTAAAATTTTTGTTTCAAATGTTAAACTACTTGATGATTTGTACACCAATAATTTAAAACTTGAAAAGAAAATAGAAGATCTAAAATCGGCAAAAGAAAAGGTAGACATTGTTGGGGAGGATGCTGATATTTTGGATAATTTCCTTCCGGATGAGTTTTTAGCGCAAAACTATCTTGTAGATTTTTCACTTTTGGCAGGAGAAGCGGGGTATGCATTAGATGGGGTTAAGTTTGAAGAAGTAGAGGGATCTGAAGTTGTTGTGTCCCTAAATTTATCAGGTAAAGGAGATTTGAAATATTTTGTAAAAAGTTTAGAAGAATCAAGAAGACTCAACGAAATCATTGATATAAAATACTCAGTACGGGATCGGGAAGATTCAGTTAATATAGGTGTGAAGTCTTTTATTGTGGGGGAAAAATGAAAAATTTCTTAACCGCTTTAGGATTATTTTTAGTAGTTTTACTTATATGGTTGCTCATTGGCGCGACAAAATTTGATAGGAATATTTTTCTTCCTTCTTCAGTACTTGACAAAGCGGCTCCTCTAAATGTTAATATTGATATAGAGTTCATTAAAAGTTTAAAGAACCCTGCCTATGGATCAAACGGACAATAGCAGTTACAGCGTTAAAAGTCAGACCACAAAAGGATTAAGTACCTTTGTGTTGACGCTGTCTATATCCCTCATTGTTTTTAGCGTTATTTATTATTTAATGACTGTAAAAACTAATCAGCAAGATGAGTTTTCATCCTCTGATATTTCATTAGAGACCAATTCTGTTGGAGTAGGGGTTTTATCTAGCGAGGATACCGGCAGTAGCGGTGAGAGCGATAAATTTGTTGATGCAAGTAGGTCCGTTTTTGGGGATATAGCAAAGGTTTCTCCCGACACTTCTTCAAGACAGGTTTTAGCGGGATCTACTTCTGCTCCTTCGGGTGATTATAGCGGGGAGTACGTGGAAGATACTGCGGTTACTAGTGATGTTAGTCAAACCACATCCGGAAATTTGGAAACCGGAGTGACTAGTATAACGATTGGTTTAATGCTCTCAATGTCATTTTTTATATTCGCGATGCTCTTTTTGTACAAAAACCCGCGAAAAATAGCTTTAGACTCATTTGAGAAGAAGTCAACCAAAAACTTGTAAGTATAGTTTTCAGAAAGTTTTAATCCACTAAAATTGCTTTCACCAAAAGCCGCTTTGTTTTTGTTCCTGCCGGCCAGCACGTCATTAAAGTTACTGTTGACTCGTTAAGGTATTTTGGTCTCCAGATTTCAAGGGGGTTCACTTCGTTTGGAAAAAGGGTTTCTTTTTCTTTTACTTCATAAATCATCTCCTTACCCTTGTAGTTGATGGAGAACTTGTCTCCGGCTTCTAAATCTCCCAAAGTTGAAAATATGGTTTTATAGTTTTTTGGGTTAAAAAACCATGGAAGTACTGAATGTCCGTAAATAAACGCATTTCCCGGTTCTCCCGGTAAAGCGGATCCTTTGTAGTGTCCTAAAAATTCATCAGGGCTTGGACCGTCAAATTCGCTTTTAACCAAGGCATTGGTGATATTAAGTTTTGGTATTGTAATATAAAAATACTCCGGAATGCTGTCTTCTTTTTCAACATACTGTGTGTTTTCTTTTATTTCCTGAAAATCAAAGTTTTTAAATCCCGTTGCCACTCCAAGAACCGTTTGCTCCATCGGCTTTATTACCTTATCCTGGGTTTTGAAAAAAATTAAAGGTAAAACCACCTGAGTTCCAAGTACTACAAACCCAAGTCCCATAAGCAATCCCGAAAGTATTCTGGTTTTAAAGAAAAAAGGAAGATTTACCGTTTTGTATATCGGATCAGATGATTTGTCTTTTATATAAATTTTTTTGTCTGACATTTTTACAATTTATTTAAGAATTTAGTACGGTCTCTATTGTTGTTGGAATTAATAAGTCTTCGTCTATTTCGCTTAATTTTGACCCCATATCAATTTTTCTTAATTTTTCAAACAACCCCACTATTTGTTCTTGGGAAAATAATTTTGATTGTGAATATGCTTTTCTTTTTACAAAACCGGACATTTTTTGATACGAAGGCGACTCAAATTTTGCAGATGCTATCGTTCTTAATCCGTAGTTTAGCATAGAAAAAATTTCAAAAGGTGACACATCGTCTTTTAAAAGTTTTGACAACTCCTGGTAAGCTTTTTCTCTTTGTTTGTAAAAGACCGCATCTACGAAATTAAATATATTGCTTTGAGGAGCAATTTCATTAAGATTTAATTTAGCTTTTAGATTTTTTATATTTTTTATAAAAATATTACTTTTTGGAAGTTCTTTTTCCGACAATATTATCAAAGTAGTGTCTTTTGGTATTTTTTCCATTTTTTCAATAAAAGAGGATAGATCCATTCTTCCGGAATCCGATACATCTAAAACTATAAAAGGAGGGTTTCCAAAAAGATCTCTTGAACAGCTTTTTTCCAGTAGTTGCGTGGGAGTAATTTCAGATATTTTTAATTCTAACCTTGATTCCAAACCCATTTTTTTCTGTTGATTTTGTATTAATAGCCGGGATTTTGAAACATCGTCTCCGTGAACTATGTATATCATGCAAACATTTTAACTTAAAAAAGGAATTTATATAAGGTGCGTGATTATTATTTACCTTCAAATAGATATTTTTGTACGTAGGCGTGGATTTGTGAGTAATCTCCGGTTTGAGGCACTAAAACCCAATTTTTTCCATATAAAGTTCCATCAGTCGGATGGTATAACAAACCTCCTGTATCCGGATTATCGCTATTATCAATCACTATTGATTTTACTTTTTCAAAATCAAGCTTTTGAGATAGTTGATATAAACTTTGAATTACTTGAAAATCTATGTCGGTTTCAACATTATTTACATATTGATTATAAAGTTCTTTGAGCTTAGGAATATTCGTTAATGTTTTAAGTGATAAAGCTTTGTTTTTTACTGCCAGTATTACATTTTGTTGTCTTTTAGATCTTGCAAAATCAGTTCCTTCACCATTATCGCCGTGTCTGGAACGGGCATATTTAAGGGCGGTTTTTCCGTCCATTGATTGTAATCCCTGTTCAAATTTTATTGTTTCATATCTGCATGGAAAAACTGCCAGAACATTTATTTCCTCTCCCGCTTCTTTAATTATTTTATCCGCTTCTTCCTGTGTCTTTCCGCATGTGTCAGCTTCTTTTCCCTCAATAGGGTAGGCATAGTCCGTAAAAGATTTTTCCACATTTATTTCTATCCCACCGAGCGTATCTATTATGTCTTCAAATAAATCGAATGTTACCATGACATAGTAATGGATAGGAATTCCTACAACTATTTCCATTTGCTTTTTTAGCTCCTCAATCCCGGCGTTTGCATATACTTCGTTGATTTTTGATGAATAAGTATATCCGTTTTCAAGTGTGTAGTTGCTAATCCAAAGATCCCGAGGCAGGGAAATAAGCACTACGTCATTGTCAACATTTCCTATAGAAGCAACTAAAATTGTATCAGTTAAGGAATTCCTCCCGCTTTCAGAACCGAGATTTCTTTTATCAGAGCCAAGAATTAAAATGTTTGTTCTCCCGTCCGTTTGTTTTATATCTATTTTTTCTGTACCGCCAACAATGGATATAGGACTAAACTCCTTTTTTATTCTGTCCTTGAGAAAAAAGAAAAGGATCCCAACTGTGATAATTACGGCGAATAATATAAAAGGCCTGGCTAAACCCCTGCTTTTGGTGTTTTTTTTCAAAAGTTCTTTTTGTTTTGATATGTCAGTATATTTCATTTAAAAAACGTAGGGAAACTTTAATCCTGAACGTAATAACGAATTATAGCGGCAAAAATTTCCGAATCAAGACTTGCGTTTCCTACCAAAACTCCGTTTAGTCCGTTAATTTTTGAGATCGAAGAGGCATTTTTTTCATTGACTGACCCGCCGTATATTAGCGCCGCTTCGGGCGGTATCATTTTTCTTATTTCATTGGTAATAGCGGAAATTTTTGCCGGATCTTCCGCACGATAAACTCCGTTCGTTGATATATTTTGGGGATCTTCCCAGGCCATTACGCACCCTTCTTTGTAAAGTTTTATTAAATCTACCGGATTTATGAAGCATATTATCGGAGTTATGTTTTCCTTCAGACACACGTCTCTTTTTCTTGCGACTACTTCAATCGGTTCCTGTCTTTCGCTGTGTCCGATGATTGCATATTTGCAGAAACTTTTTATTTGAAATGCTCCTGTTTCTCCTGTATGCGGTCCTCTCTCAAAAGGGGAGATATCCTGCACTCCAATTTCTACTCCCATTTTTTGGGAAATTTCGCGCATTGCGGGAACGAATATTAAAGAGGGGCAGAG
>ENA-UOWE01002185-UOWE01002185.1-activated-sludge-metagenome-genome-assembly--contig:-NODE-2185-length-21999-cov-6.534406_pt1 | contig 21999 bp, 7 predicted proteins | sample MGYA00249841_ERZ761562 | MGnify/ENA primary metagenome ERZ761562 (study PRJEB28883, sample SAMN05720200) | activated sludge metagenome | isolation source: Anaerobic digester | place: Japan... | reverse complement strand
TCGCGTATAAGGCCATCAGATCGGGAATAGTTTTCATGATTGGCCTCCTTTAAGAGTAGTTATAAGTGGCGCGGTCGTTCCAGACGGCGTTATAGTCATTGACGCCGTTGGCAAACTGAATCGCCGTGCACAGGCCGGAGGCCGGATCATAGGTTATTTTTTGGATTTGCCATTCTGCGGCGGTTGCGGTAGCGCCGGCGCGCGCGCGGCCGATATATTCCGGGCGGTTGCTGGCGTCATACGCTATTTTGCGTTGCAGATCGGATTCGTCGAAGGGGAAACTTATTGTGTGATTGTTCACCATATTGGACCTCCTGTTTTACGTATGGTTTGGTTTGGTTTCGCGCCCAATAAAAAAAGCCCCGGACTGCCCAGGCGTTAAACGCCTCGCAATCCAGGGCTTTAATTTTTTAGGCCTTGGCCGGTTCATCAGGCCGGCGGCTCTTTTATTTGTGTTAATTAAATCATATTTTCCTCAAAATGCAAGCGTGTTTTGCCGTTTTGCCCGGCGCGCTTCGATGAGCTTATCGCGGTGTTCGCGCAGCATTTGGGCTTTAACTCTTTGGCGCACCTGTTTGCGCGCGGTGGTGATGATCTTGTTCACCAATTCCGTCTTGCGCCAGGCGGGCATTTCCGCCCACGCGGGCGAAGTGACAGAGGCACTTAGTTTACGCCGGGCGATATCGCTGGATGTGTCCAGATAATCCCGGTATTGCTCCATGCTCATTTTGATTGATATGCCGTTGATGTTCATCGTGCGTGCCGGCGGCGAAGATTTGAGTATGCCCTGCGCGGCCATTTCCCGCAGCGCGTCATATACCGGATCGTGGCCTTTGGCTTTGGTGATGGGCAGGATGGCGGCGGGGGCCTGTTCGGCGAGATCCGCTTTGGCCTTATCAAAACGGCGGCGGTAAGCGTTTTTTTCCGCTTCGCTGCGTGAGGGATCGGCTTCCACGCGGGCCATTTCCTTGTGCATATCCTGCAGGCGGACGGATATTTGGGCGCGGCTTTGTTCCGGGGATACGGAAACGATATTCACGCCAAACCAGCGGGCGAGTGCCTGCGGCACGGTTACGCGCTTGCCCCAACGGTCTTCCTTGCCCATAATTGCTTTACCTGTATAACCTGCCGCGCCTTGTCTGGTAAGCATAGCGGGCATCCAGGTGTTTACCACATATTCCAGATATTTTGCCGCTTTGATTGGCGCGGGATCAAGCTGGTTGTATATGGGCGTGCCGTAGAAGGGATGCGTGGGCGGCTGGCCGGTTTCGTCGCGCGCGGAAAGTCCGGTATAGAAAAGGCCTAAGAACGGATTGGATATGCCCAAATCGCGCATTGTGCCGCCGGTGTCCAAATCTTTGGCGTTTCTGAATAATTCTAGATAGTTGCCCCAGGGAAAGAAGTATTCCATATTTACCCACTGCCAATGTCCGGCGGGGGATTTCCACGGCAGGATCATCACAGAGCCGGCGTTTTTGATATAGGCGGGTAGCTGTTTTTCCAGGTCTTCCCAATCATCGTCGTCCAGGTCGTGCAGTGCCATCGCCAGCATTTTAGCTGCCGGATAGATGAGCGCGAATTTGGCCAATACCCAGGGCCGTTTGATAAGTGACTCGGCGATTAGCGGCGCGATTTTGTATTGGTAGGAAACGAAGGGCACGATTGTTTGGCGCAGCCCTTTGACGGATCGGGAAGTCAGCGAATAATCCATGCCCCATTTCATCGCTTCGAGCGCGGCTTCGTCAATACTCGCGCCGGATTGCCGCATCTGTTTGAATATAGCTAGTTTGGCGATATCATCAATGCGGCCGTAATACTTGGCTACGTTTTTGACGGCGGTAAGCACTTTATCCCAGCGGCCGGTTTCGGCTTTGCGGAATTCGTTAAGCACGTCGTTGATTTCCGTGGTGAACCAGTTGGTATTAAACAGGCCCATGCCGAACGCTTCTTCGTATATCTTATCTTGAGCTTTAAATGATTCGATGCCGGAGATAATATCTTTTATTACATTCGGCAACGAGCGGCCGCGCATGTTCTGCTGGATGATGTTGGATACAATATTGCGCGTCGCGGTAGGCACGTTCAGCGCCACTTTGCCCATTTTGAAATACGCCATGCCTTCGCGGTGGATTTGCAGCATGGTATTGAATAGCGCGCCCTGGTCGGCGGTGATATCCATTACCGGCTTGAGATCGTCGGCGATTGGCTTCGCCACAAACGCGCCGGCCAGCGGGCCGTAGTGGCGCGTGTTCGGTAGTTCCACAAAGTCTTCCGGCGCTTTCTGCGCTTTGGTTTGCGCGCGATCCAGCGCGGTGGCGAGGGTATCGTGGATTTCTTTCACGTCGGGCGAGGGCGCGGTGCGCATCATTTCGTTGTAGATTTTCACCTGATCAATTAGTTTGCCCACGCTCATGGTAACGTAGCGGCGGGTGCGGCCGTGGATCGGTTCTTTGAGTTTCGCGCCGATGGCGACGCGCACGACGGAGGGTTGCCATACCCATTCGGGATTATTGGCGATCGTTTCCAGAAAATCGAATTTCGCGATATCCGTCAGCGCCTTGCCCATGCCGACCGGCACAGCGACGGAGGCGTCTTCGATCAGGCCCAGCTCGCGGCGTTGTTTTGTCGTCAGGTTTGGATTGCGGGCCAGTGTGTAGGAAAGATCCAGTTTCCCGGAAGGCATAACGCCGATATCTCCATCTTCACCCACGATATGTTTGGCATACATATAGTGAACGTATTTACCTTTGTGTTTGTCAAAGGTTTCCTGCGTGAGAATGCCGCGGTCAACGAGCATTTCGCCGATGATTTCCGTGCGGCGTTTGATGTTTTGCGCCATTTCGCGCGCCTCGTCGGGCAGGTATTCCACCGGGATATCGCCGTTGAGATACCAGAACATATCTTTTTTGACTTCCGGCGGGTATGTTTCCAATTCCGTTTTGAGTTTGTCGATAAAGCGCACGGCTTTGGCGACGTTACCCATCGCCTGATAGCGGGCGGTGAGCGCCTTGTCGCCGTCGTTAAGCGTCGAGAAGGGTCGCCAGAATTCGCGCCAATGTTTTTTGAGTTTATCGAGCGTTGGTTTTGTTTCGGGGGACATGCGCCCGGTGGTGATTTCCACGGCACGCGATACTTTGCGGCCGGCAGCGGCGGTTACTTTGGCCGTGAGATCTTCCGCCGTTTCCGCCACGGAAAGGAATTCGCCGGGGATATCATATGGCATGGTGCCCGCTTCCATTTTGGAGCCGGCCTTGTCCAATATATCCAATAGCTTTATTTCTCCGGTCGCGTGGACGAAAAACTTTTTAAGATTAGCTGCTTCTTCCGGAGACACTATTTTGTCAGGCGCAAATATGATTACAACGCTGGCGTTATGTTTTTCCAACGCTTGCAGAATTTCTTTTTGCGCTTCGCCACGGATTTTACTGTAATCAGTAATATTGAGCGTGCCGGCCATTTGGTGTTGATTGTTGAGCAAGAGCGCGCCGCCTTGCGGTATATATCGGCGGGCCAGGTTATATGCTTCCACGGTGGAAGTTATTTTTTCGTTGACTTCCGCGGTTTCGAACACGCGGCGTAATACCGGGACGTTGACTTTACCGGGGACATCGGGAGTGGTGCCGGCAAAATGACCAAAACTTTCATTGTAGGCGGCGTAGTGTTCTTGAGTAACGACAATGCTGTCCATCAGCGTAACGCCGGAGCCGGCCAGTAGATTTTCCAGGCGTTCGTGCATCTTTCTGTCTTGAACGGAAAAAGAGGGGTTGCCGGACGGATGATTATGCGCTACAATAATATATTTTGCGCCGGGTGTGTTAAGTGCTTCGCCGGCTAAAGTGGATATGGATATCAGCGATTCACCGCGCAGGCCGGAGGCATGTTGAAAAACATGAAGCAGTTTTCTTTTTGCGTCCAGGACAAGTGAAATAAGGTTCTCGTCGGGATACTTGGTGAGATAAGGCGCGGCTACTTGCGCGGCGTCGCGGGCGGAGTTGATTTTTTCGGCTGGGGCTTTGATTGTGCCGGCTTTTTCTCTGCCGACGACGGTAGGGGTAAAACCCTGTATTCCGGGCATTCGGCCGGTTCCCCGGCCAATATCATCCTGTTTTCGGGTATCGGATACTCCATCTGTTGTTTCTCCTTCGGCATAAGGATAAGGCTTTTCCGTGGCGTTGTCAACATCTTTTAAAATATTATTTACCTGATCCGCGGCGGCGGTCAGCGGTTTGTAGATTTCGCCGGTTTTGATATCGCGGATTACGCCTTGCGCCGTGCGGATACCCAGGGCGTTGATGATGATGTCGATTATTTCGCGGATTTTCGCCAGGATTTTGCCGGTGTTTGTCGTCGCGTCATAACTTCCGGCTATTGTCCGGCCCACCCATTCGGCGCGGCGTTCCGGTAAGCTGCGGTTTTCCAGATAGCCGTAAGTCTTGGCGTCTTTGCTGATGAGCGCGGTAATTTTTCTATTGAGTGTCAGTTTGTCGGCGTTGCTGATTGCGCCGATATCTTCCAGGAAGTGATAAAATTCATGCGAGAGCGTCCAGATACCAGCCACATTTTTTACCAGTGTGATTTTTTGCCGGTGATACATGCCGGCTATTTTTTTGCCGGCAGCAAGTTCAAGTTTATGCTTGGGGTAGTGTGTTTGAAGCGCGAGCGCGACGCTTTCCGGCGTGATTTCTTCGACGGCACTGATGCGCACTTCATCGTCGGATTTGGTTTTAATCCAGAGCTTGCCGTCTTTGCGTATAACCTTAATTCCTTTGATTATTTGTGCCAGTTGTTCGGTAAGTTCCTCCAGCTGCGCTTCGCCCAATACGCGCGCCGGTTCGGTTTGGCTTTCCACCGATAATTTTGTGTCGGGATCTTCGTCGTAGAATTGGCCCAGGTCATTAAGTATTTCGGCGTCGCGGACATTGATATCGCCTGCTTTCGCCTGGCTTCCGGTTTCAGCGACGATCGGGCGGGTTTCGATTATTTCGGCAATCGCGCGGGCGCCGGCGGCGGCTTCGGTGGGAATGAAAAGCCGGGTGTTGTAGCTGATACGTTCCATAAAGACGCCGTATTTTTCCAGTTCGCGCATGTGCTGGTAATAATTGGCGCCTTCCAGTTCCACGCGCGGTTCGCCGGCCACTTTGCGGCGGCGCAGTTTCCAGTTATTCGCCAGCGTGTAGGTATAGCCCAGGTTGAGTATTTTGTTGAAGACTTCGGCGGGATTATACTGCACGGCTCGGCGAGTGGCGTTTAGTTTGGTCAGCGTCGCTTGCAGATCTTTATTGTCGATTACTCGGCCAATAATATTCTTACCTTCGACGTTCAGCCGGTAAATGCGTGCGCGGTGCGCGGGCAGGCGATCCCATATCGGCAAGATAGATCCGGTAACCATGTGCACGTTTTCGGTAACTTCTTTGGGCTGGGCGGCGTAATCGGCGTTCCAGTTGGTTTCCGCTTCCGTGTCGACTAGAAACTTGTATTTCGTCGGATCGGCGATATCGTCTTTGGCGATATCGTGATACTGCCAGCCGGGGCCGACGGCCACATATACTGGGCGCACGTCGCCGGTGTTTTTATCGGTTCTTGTTTTTTCCGTGGAAAGCGCCCATACTCTGCCGCTTTTCAGATTGCGCGCATAGCCGAATTTGGCGAATTGCCGGCTAGTGGGATAATCCATCAGCTTGGCGTCGTGCGTGAGTTCCACTTCCAGATACGTCGCTTTGGCTTTGGTGCGTTCGTCTTCGTGGACTACCTGCTCGTTTAATTTGCGGGCGCGTTTTGCGCGTATGGTTTCCACGCCCGCGTCCAGCGTTCCGTCTTCTATGGCCTGGGCCACCTTGATATTGATGCGGCGGGATAATTCTTCAAATAGCTGGTTTTGCCGTTCGATTTTTAAATTCAGTATGCGGTTGAGAAATTGCGTTACGTCCGGCAGTTGTTTGTTGAGACTGCCGGTTTTTTGATCAATAATTCTGTCCAGGCCGGTTTCTTCCATGAATTGTGTCATGTTCAGATCCGGGATTTCGCCGGAGTGAATATCGTGCAATAGCTGTATCCAGGCGTCTTTCGCTTCTCTGGACTCCAGGTTATCGCGGGCGGAAAAGAGGCCCTGGCTGCCGGTCTCGCGCGATCCTTTGGTCAGCGCACCGAGTTGGTTGAGGCGCCGCGCGATGGTGGAGATAAAGCGTTTCTGTCCTTCCAGATCGGTGGAAAGCAGTATCCATTCCGGGGCCTGCGCCTGGTTGGTGCGGTGTGATCGGCCTAATCCCTGCACGGCGGTTTCCGCGCGCCATCCGGCCTGCACTACATAATGCCGGCGCAATCGCTTGTTTTTTGCTGTATTATCTGCATGATAGCTGCGGCCGGTGCCGCCGGCCTGGGAAAATATCAGCATTTTTTTCCGGTCGGACATAAAAGCGTCGGCGTCAGCCATGCTTTTTGATTTGCTCCAGGGTTCGGCGATGCGCTCGCGGCCGTTTTTGGTTTCTTTATACACCACGCGGCGGGTGCGGCCGGTAACTTCCGCCACGTTATCCACGCCGAAGTGATCGAGCATTATTTCCAGCGGGCCGTCGGGCACGCGGATTGATCCCAGGCGGTTGAGCAGTTCTTCGCGCATGGCAACGGCGTCCTGATTAATTACCGGATTGCCGGCGGAGTCTTTTACCAGTTCGGAGCGGACGTTGCCTTCCTCGTCGGTATAAAGCTGATACTGATGCACCGGAAAAGAATTTTTGATATATTCCATTAGCATTTCGCGCGGCGTGATATCCAGATCTTCCAGTGTTTCATCTTCTTCCAGCCGGGCAATCGCTCGTTCCTGCGCCGCTTCGTTGGTGTTCACCAGTTGCAGGATCGGGGCATGGCCGGCTGTGATATCCGCTTCCAACGCTTTAATCAGCGTGGGCATTTGCATTGCGGTAATTACCTGGTTCCAAAATCTTTGATTGGTTCCCCAAAAAGCCGAGCGGATATGGCCTTTTGCTTCGCCGTTGCGCGTTACTCCGTCTTCATCCACGATGTTGGTCGCTTTCATCGCTTCTTCGACGCGGGCCTGCACAATCTGCCAGGCGCCGGCCAGTTCATCGTAGATTACTCTTTGTTCCGGCGTGAGCGTGTGTTGCAGGCGTTCGACTTTGATATCGTCATACGAAAGCGAGCGGGCCATATAGGCGCCGTCCGCTTTCAGGTTCATGGCGACAAGTTCCATCGCGGTAATGCCGCCGGCGGATATGTTTTCCACAAAATTTTGCGCGGAGGGAAAGGGGGTTTTATCTCCCCACAAGCCCAGGCGTTCCGCGTAGGCCAGGTTCATTACTCTGGTCGCGCCGGTGGCGGATACATACACAATGCGGGCGTTGGGTAGGCGGCGTTGCAGATCGATCCCGGCCAGCGCGGTTTCTGACGCTTTCGATCTGCCGCGATCGGTTTTTTCGGTCAGGGCGTTGCCCATATTGTGCGCTTCGTCAAATACAATCACGCCGTCAAAATCTTCGCCCAGCCAGTTGGCTATCTGGTCTAGGCGGCTGATCTGCTGATTGTCCTTGATTTTTTTTGTGCGTAGCGTGCCGTAGCCGACAAAGCATATCCCTTCGCGCGTTTTGATTTTGTCCTGGAGCTTTATTTTTCCCAGGTCAAAAATCAGCCCTTCGTTCCAGCCGACGCCGGCCACGTCGCGTTTCGCGTCGGCCAGAAGCGGCGAGTTCTGACTGAGCCAAACCGCTTTTTTGCGGCCCTGGTTCCAGTTATCCCAGAGGATCGCGGCGATTTCCCGGCCTTTGCCCACGCCGGTTCCGTCGCCGATGAAAAAGCCGCGGCGGCTGCCGTTAGGCAGCATGGTGCTGTGCGCCTGCCCGGCGTAAACCACCGCTTCGAGTTGCGCGATACTGATATTGCCGTTTTTGATTACTCTTTCCGGGAGATGTGGCGCGTAGGTCGGATCAATCGGTTCAACGGTGGCCATCGCCACGGACTCCACCAGCTTGCCCGGATGCGGTTGCGCGCCGGCGACGGTCAGTTTTGCCGGTTTATATTCATCAAAGATTGCGTCGGTTAATTCGGCGGTTTTAGCAACGGCGGTTTGTTGCCCAATGGTCAGGCTTTGGATATCACTTGGTGCAGTTGATACGGATAATCCGGCAGCGTCAGCGTCAGATGGTCGTGGACTGTTAAAATCAGTTGTGTCGCCAGGTCTTGCGGCGTTTTGACTTGTGCCCAATCCACCGGCTCTTGTTCCTGCCTGTCGATCTTGGTTAGATATTTCATCACGTTGTGGGGTTTCCAGCCGATCATTTGGTAGATCGTTTCGATCAAGCGTCCGTCCTCGTCCTCGATTTGGGGTAATCCCCAAATCATCAGTTGCAAACAATGAAGGATGTCCGGGGCGATTGACACTTTCTCCTGTTCTAGTGCCTGGCGGCATTTCTGATTGAGTTCCAGCTTGTTGAGCTGGGATAGTGATGCGGTCATTTCTCACTCCTTCCAATAGGGTTATGAGCTCTTCAACCGTATCGACATTTCCTGTCACTTTTAATATACTCTTTTTTTCTGATTTAGCAAGAGGTTTGTCGATCACGATTATTTGATTGTCGAAGCTCGTTCCATATTTCGCGTATTCTTTGCCGGAGATGCCGATATTGGCGCGGACGCTGTAATCATTATCTATTTTCGCCCACCAATCGCGGAAAGCCGGTTTATCATCGGCCATGCCGTTGCCAACGATGCCCACCAGGCGGCCGCCGGGCTGGAGTCGTTTTAGCGCCTGTTCTATATGCGCTGTGGCATTGATTGTTTTTCGCTGTCCGGCCATGCGTCCGGCGGTAGCTGAAAAGGGCGGGTTCATCACCACTACCGTGGGTTTGATTTCCCAGGGCAGGATATTGTTTATTTGTTCCGCGTTTTCTGTGAATACTTGTGTAAAGCCGAGTTCTTTCAATATCATCGCGCGGCGCGGGGCCAATTCATTCACGATAATATTGTCGATTGGTATGCCGGCTAGGCGCGCGAAAATCGCCAGGTTTCCGGTGCCGGCGGAAGGTTCCAGGTAAACGTCTTTATATTGGAGATCAGCTACCCAATTAGCCACATACGCCAGGGACGGCGGCGTGGAAAACTGCTGAAATTCTTCCATTTCCGCCGTGCGTGTGGTCTGCGTGGGAATTAACTCCAGCCTTTTTTTGATTTTAGCGATGGCCTGTTGCGCGCCGGCGGCGTCCAGGGCGTATTTCAGTGTGCCGGAATAAAGCAGGTATTTATTAATGCCCATTTCCATCGCGTCGTAAGCGTCTTTCGCGGAGTATTTTCCTTCGGCCAGTGTGCCGCCGAAAGCGGTATCGCAGATTTTAAACAGATCTTCGCGGCTGAATTTTCTTCTTTCTTTAAGGTTATAAAAAATGCTATCCGATACATTCGCAAACGCGGCGGCTTCTTGTTCCTGTGCTGGCGCTTCGGGCGCGGCGGTTGTTTGCGCGGCGTATTTATCCCGGATTGAGGAATGCACTTCGTCAAGCGGCGGCAGCGCGGCCAGTAGCGCTTCGGACGGATCGCCGTTGAAGAATGACCATACTTTTTTCGGGCCATACCAGCGGCCGCCGATCCGTTTGATTGTTTCTTTCCAGGTGCGCGTTTCCGGCCCGGTGACGTTCCATACTGTCTTACCGGTATTTGTTTTGCCCTGGCTGACTTTAAGGCCGTAGGCGCCCAGATCGGCGGTTCCGGCAGCGGGCGTTTCGGCGAGCGTTGCCGGTTTCAGTCCGGTTGTCGCCTGGACGGATTGCGTGGGCGCTGGTTTGGCCGGCGCGGCGCCTGGATTTTCCTGCGCCCATTTATCGTATATTTCCTGTAGGCGCGCGGCGATATCGCCATGTTCCGCGGCGTTGTTTTTATAAGCGTCGATGTTTGTTTTTTTGCGCGCGCGTTGTGCGGCGGCCAGCAAGTTCTGTTTCCGTTTTTTGTGGTTTGCGATATAGACCAGAATGTCGTCCGGTTCGTAGTATTGTGAGGGATAACCCTTGATCCCTTCGGGCATGAGGATATCCGGGATTACCTTATCCGGGCGCGCTGTTTCTTTTTGCAGATTTTGAGGTTCAACCATCTCATATACCACGCCGTTATCCGAGCGCACTTTGAAGTTCGGGTAGCGTTTTGTTTCCTTTTGTCCGCCGAAGATTGTCTGTGTCGTTACGGAATAGGTTTGATCTTCGATGATTTCGCCGTGGCGGTTGTCGCGGGTGGGCATGACCACGCGATCGGCGATTTTAAATGCCGACGCGGTTTCGTCGGCGGGCGGGGCCGGCGCGGGCGTTTCGGCTTTTTTGCGGATCGTGATATTGGCCGCGGCCAGTTTATCCGCGGCGGCGCCGGTTATCAGGCCGGTTAATATATTCTTTTCTTCCGCGGTAGGCGTGCCGGCAATAAATTCATAGCCGCGTTCTTTAACATACTCCACTTTGCTACCGGCGATTAAACCTATTGCGGTCTGTTCGGGCGTTTCTGTTTTCGCTTCTGCGCCGAATAGTGAGGGCGTTTTCAGTCCGGTTGTCGCCTGGACGGATTGCGGGATCGGCGGTGGTTTGGCGGCTTCATTTTTTCCTCCTGGGAGCACCTTTTCGATTGCTTCTTTTACCGGATCGGAAATATCTTTATCTTCCAATTCAGTTTTAAGAGCGTGGAGTATATCATCCTTCATTTCCTGTTTGGTTGGATAAGTTTTATATACATAGCCTGTGCGATATAAACCTCTTTCGCCGAGAGAATCAGGGTAAGATATTGATGCTTCAAATCTATAGCCGTGTTTATAATCGGCACTATCTTCATCCGTTATTGCGGATATGGAGATAGAAGCATCAAGCTCCTTGAAAGGAATATATTTATTAAAAACTTGTTTTTCTACTTCCGTGGCTTCTTCCGCCGGTTCCTTGCCGATTTCGTTTTCATTAATCGCGTCGATTTCCGCTTCCGTGTTCATGCCGGTTTTATTTGTGCCGGGATAATTACGCACGGCCATATACAGCGATTTCAGATAAGGCCGGATAGCTTCGCCGATATCCGCGATCATCTTTTGGGAAAAGTCCATGAATGACCGGGCGCCGCCTTCGATATAATATCCGGCCAGGTCAATGCCGGCGGTGAGGATTTCCGGATCGATGCCGGTGTTTAACTGCGTAGGATCATATTTCTTGAATTTATTTTTGAGGATTTCGCGCGCGCGCGCGGCCTTGTCTTCCGTGAAGATTTTATTTTCGCTGCCGAAAGCGGGCTTTTCCTTTTCGGCGGGTTTTACTTCTTCGGTTGTTTTAAATTCGTCCGGGCGGCGGCTTTCATCCCGGAATGTTTCGGCGCCGGCGCGTGTCGGGATAATCTGCACCGGTTCAGTGCGGCGCACGCCGTTGACCGTGAACGAGCGCATACCGTTTTCGTCTTCGTATAGGTCATGGCCCCCCGTGTTTTGTCCGATCAGCTTCCGCTGCTTTTCCGTTTTTGCCGGCGCGGGTTTTTCGGTTTTCGGTTTCAATCCGGTTGTGGTTGTAACTGACTGCGGGATTTTCTTTTCTTTTTTTGTCAGTTCGGGATAATCCTTCAGCACTTCAGGGGGGACGGGCTTGCCTTCGGAAAGGGCTTTTTCAACTATTATTTTATGTGCATCTGCTGTAAAATCTGAGATTGTTTTTTTATACCAATCAAAAGAGAATTTTTCATTATCGGCAATCTCATAAAATGCTGAATCAAGAGCAGTGTATTTCCCCTTTCTTCTATTTAATTTGAAAGGGATCGAACCTGCGGCGGTTATATAGCTTGACTCTGCTATTTTATTTCCTTCTGTGTCGTATGCCTCGTATTTATATCTTCCTCCGGCGATATTTCGCCTTACTGTTACATAGAAAATAGGATCTTTTTTGTAGTTTCCTGTTTTCTTAAAATATTCAGGTGTATGTTGTTCAACTGAAACTTTAACATATTCATCCCGCGTCATTTTCCACGGCTCTTTTGGCGCTTCTTCTTCCGCTGTGGATTTCGGCCCGGATTGCAGTGATTCCATATCAAACGATGCGGCTTCCGGGTTGGGTCTGAAATAATCCACATCATTGATCGTGCTGCCCTGGCGCACTTTGCGGATCGTGCCGTCTTTCATCGTCACGTTGCCAGCGTCGTCGATATCGGTAACGCGGAATTCTTCTCCGGCAATAACCAGGCGATCGCCGAAAGTCAGGTCATCAATATTGATTTTTCTGCCGGCGAGGGGCGTAAATCCTTTTTCTGCCCAGGCCGTGGCTTCTTCCAGGTAATCTCCGCCGTGCTTGCGTGCGGCGCTGGATATCGCGTTAAATATTGTTTCTTGGCGCGGGGTGAGAGTGTCCTTGTTTTGCACCTTTTTCAGTATGGCGCGGGCTTCGGCCCTGTCCACTTTCACGCCCGCTTTGTTGGCGGCGGTAAGCCATGCAACGCCGGCGCTGATGCGTTTATTGGAGTTGGTGGCCGGGTCATATACCAGGCCGGCTTGCCCGGAATTTTCCAGATCAGTCAGCATTTGCGTTACCAGGGCGGCGGTGTTGATATTATCGCTGGCCGGCACGGGGGCGGGCTGATAATCGGGATTTTCTTGTTCGTCTAAAATGTCCTTGTCTTGCGCGGTTTCTTGTAAATCCGGGTGATCTTTAAGTGCCGCGGGTGATACAGGTTTTCCTGCCGCGCGGGCCTGTATAATAAGCTCGCGGTGGCGCCGTTTGGCTTCGGGAATAGCCGCCGGAGTTCCGTCGGTTGTCCGGAAAATATACTCGTCCAGGCTCATTTCCGTGTATTCTTTGTGTTTTGCTTGATTTAATTTGCTTTTTTCAGTGTCGGTCAGTTGCTCATAGTTCTGCTCTAATGTGCTGATATGGCTGGCAGATAGCATACTGTTGATATTCAGCAAATGCCGAACATGTCGTAACGTGCTTTCCGCGTCTTTTTCCGCTTTTCTGGCTGCGCGGCGTTCTTCCGCTTCGGCCAGGGCTTTTTCATCGGCTTGCTGTTTGGCGATTTTAGCGTCCAGGGCGGTGATGCGGTGCTGTGCTAGGCGTTGGCGCAGGTCAAACAGATTAGCAGGAGCGGGGCCGGCGGGTGTTTCCAGAGAATAAAGATTTGGCCCGGCTGGCGTGATGGTCAGTCCCATTTCTTTTTGCAGCGCGGTGATCAGGCGTTTTTCTGTAAGCGATAATACGTCGTCCACAATAGTCTGCTTTTGCGGATTATCGGCGGCGAGTGTTGTTTTCAGCGTTGCTTGCTGCTCACGCGCGTCGGTTACGGCGGCGTCTATTTCCGCCTGTTCCTGCGCTGCTTGTGCTGCTGTTTCCGCTTCGCGGCGGGCAATTTCCGCGGCGCGGGCGGCTTCCAGTTCTTCGTTTTCCGCGGCCACTTCCGCCGTGATTGTATCGTAGAGATTCGCGGCGTGTTTCTGCACATCCGCCGCGTGTTTTTCATCGAGCGTGGTTTGGCGTTGTCCTTCGGTAACATGCGTTTTGCTGGCTTCATTGGAAGGCACAATCGGCATATCCGTGTGTGGCTTGGCGCTGGGCGCTGCTCCCTGTTCGCTTGGCGCCGGTGAAGCACCGGCGCTTTCAAAGGGCGCGTGCACGGCGGCGGCGCCGCCGCCAAGCACCAGGCCGGTCAGGCCGGCTTCGATTATCCGTCCTAATTCTGCGGATAGTTTTTGATCCGGCGCGTGGCCGTGTTGGGAAACGAGCACATTGACGCCTTCCTGCACCATTTCCGTTCCGCCCTCCCACAATCCCTGGCGGACGATTTTGCTTAACAACTTTTTCGCATCTTTGTTACGGAAGATCAGATTATCCGCCGGGATAACCTCTAGGATTGCGTTGACCGTGCCGGCGATCAGGCCTTCCGCCGTGGCGATGCGTTCAATCGCGTCGTCTTCCAAAAGCCCGGTGCGCTGCATTTCCTGTTTGGCCTGTGAATATTGAGCGCCGGCTTCGATGGAGAATGATCCGCCAAAGCCCGCGGCGAAAGCGGTCGTGCGGATTGCTTTTTGTCCCCAATTAAGCACCTGGGCGGCCTTGGCTGCGCCGCCGACGCCGGCATAGACGGCCAGCAAATTTGGGATATTTTCGCCTAGTGATCTTACCCACCAGCGCCAATCGGCCAGGCGTTCCGGTTTTTCCAGTATATCGCCCTCGGCCAGATAATCCGGCCGGCGCAGCATTTCGTGATCGCGGAGCTTGCGTAAATATTCAGCGGTGGATTTCATGCCCGGCACGCGCAGCATTTCGCCGAGAGAGACGATAGACTCGCCGGTCGTTACAAATCCCTGGCCCACCGCCGAGCCGGCTTCGGCAAAAAATCCGCGTTGCTCCTGATCTGATTTTTGTTTTGCCGGTTCTTCCGGGGCAATTTGCGCGAGATGGCGGTCGAGTTCCTCGTTAATCCATCTTCCTGTTTGCTTATAATCCACGCCTGGGATTTGTTGCATGGCCGGCGGTGTAGTTTGTTCAATTATTGCCTGGCGGGTTTCAGGCGAGGGTGTGTTTTGCTCTAAAGCGCGGTCGAGTTCCTCGTTAATCCATCTTCCTATTGTGTGTTTGGTGGTGTCCGGCATTCGGTTTCCTCTCCGTTTTTTTTGTTAATTATTTGATGCGCGCATAGGGGTATTTGTGTTGGATTTTCTCCAGCGCGGCGGGCGTCAGTTTATCGTTTTTTTTCAACGCTTCGATTTCTTTTTGGGCGGCGGCTGTTTGCTCCTGCGCCCTGTTTTCCATTTTTTCATTAAACCATTTAGCGGGCGTGGCGATGGCCTTACCTATCGATTTGGCCGTTTGCCCTACCTTCTTTAGCCTTTCTGCGCCGGCGGCGGGTATATCATTAATAGTGGTGGATGCCGCGGGGGGGGTGGTGATTGTTGCCGGCGTCGTGGCGGCGGCGGGCGTTCCTATTTTTCCCGCCCATGCTTGCGCGAGGTCATACGCTCCTTTTAAATCTCCGGCGTTGTTTAGATCGCGGATGCTTTTAAGAATTTCTTTAGATTTCGCCTTATCCGCCATGCCTGCGATAGTCGTTTGCCATTGCGTCATTTTTCCCATGTAGTCGGGATCAATATCCATCGTTGCCAATTCCGTTCTGATCCGGGTTTCGTCGGCGTGTATCGCGTGATGGGCGGCGAGTGTTTTCTCGATGTAGTCGTTTTGATCCGGGTATGTGAGTTGCAAATCCGCGCTTTTCGACCAGTCCTTCGCCAGTTGGGCGCGGGTGGGTGCGGTGGCTTGTTTGATTAAGGCGGTGGTGCGCTGATAAAGATTATACTTGGGCTGCAATTCTTTTACGAGCGTGGCGCGGTTTTCCGGGCTGATGCCGGGCGTTTTGATTTTTGTCAGGATGTCGTCCATGTCGCTTTTAAGCTGATATGTCGCCGCGGTGGCGGCCAGATACGGGCTTTGTTGCAGCATACGCACAAACTGCTGGCCCAGCGGTTGCCATTGGGCTGCGGTGCGCTTTTCGGCCGGGTCGATGCCGGTAAGCGACAGTAGCGAACGGGCGCCGTATCTTTGGGCAAATTCTTCTGCGCTGATTACTTCATTTTCGGCTCTAATTTTTTCCGCCAGGGCGCGCTGTTGCAGCTTCAGAAGATTATTGCGGTTGATGTTTTGCTGTTCCTGCATGGCCAGTCGGCGCAGATCCAGCTCATGGGCTTGCTCGTCGCGTTGAATTCCTGCCTGTGTTTGCATCCGGGTAATGTCCTGGTTTGATTCCGCCAGGGCAAGATTATTTTCCAGTTGTTTGCGCGCGATGATATCTTGGGCGATGTCCCGCAGGGTAAGGCGGGCATCCTGAAGGGCGGCGGGCACGGCATTGTAGTTGTTCATTATTTTTCTCTCCTCTTTCTAATAAACCTCGCCGTTGGCGCGGGTAAATTGTTTGCGGGTGCGGCCGATACAGCCGATCAGGGCCAAAAATGCTGTGGCGATAATGCGTTCGTAGCGCCAGGGTGGCGGCGCCGTTTTAACCAGGGCGTGGCGGCCATAGACAATCAGGGGATCGACCAGCCAGCGTTTGATCAGGCGCGTGAGGCGCGGGCTGCGGTGCATGCGCGGCACAATCTTTTCGGCCAGCATGTAATATCCGCGCAGTTGGCGCCGGGTTAGAAATTTATCGCGGTATTCGCGCGCGATTTCCACTTCGGGCGATTTCCGGGAAGTGCAGGCGGTAACAATCATGCAGGAATCTTTGAAAAAATTACTGGGATTAGCGATAAAATCCAATACCTTGCCTGCCGGATTTAATGCCCACTCAAAGGGCCTGATATTTTTAGCGCTAACAACGTCTAATTCTTTAGCCCACTCAAATGGGATGTCTTCAATATTTGATGTGTTACTGACTGTGCGTCCAAACTGTGAAATGACATTATTTTCGCTGCCGCCTAGTTCTTGTAATCCATACCCTAAAAGAGCTTGTCCACCGCGCCTTAAGGCGTGATAGGTCATGTATGGCGCTATGGATGTCGCTATTGACTTTAGGGTTGTTCCTATTCCTGTTGTCGCGGCGGTTTTACCTGCTTCCTGTGCGGCGATTTTTCCGCCTTCTTCCAGCGCGGTCTTGCCTGCTTCTTGTGCTACGGTCTTGCCTGCTTCCTGTGCGGCGATTTTTCCGCCTTCTTCCAGCGCGGTCTTGCCTGCTTCCTGTGCGGCGGCAATAGGGGCAACGGTCGCGCCGATGGTTTTCGTGCCTTCGGCGGCGGGGTCAAGGACTAATGGTAATGCTATTTTATTCAGCTCATTCAGGCCGGCGGCTTGCGTTATGAGTTCTGTGGCCTTGCCCGTTAGTTGGGGCATAAACTCCGGGTCTTTTATCAGTTTAGCAAGCTGGATGCCGGTAGTGCCGCCGCGGATCAGGGCAGCGGTTCGCGCCTGCTGCTCCTGCATGGCGATGGCTTCTTGTTTTAGTTTCTGTTCTTGTATCAGACGTTCTTCTTCCTGCCGGCGGCGGGCTTCGGCGGCCAGTATCTGCGTCGCGGCGGGCATTTGGGAAGCCAGTATTTGGTTTAGGGGGGGGTTGATTTTTCTGCCCGTAAGGCCGGAATACTGCGTATTAGAGCGCGGAGTGATCAGGGACATTATTAAAAATCCTCCTTTAAAAATTCGCGTTGCTTTGTGCCGCGCGAGATTGTTGATTGCTTAATTATTTCAGCAAGTTCTTTATTTTTGGCAATCATGTCGCCTATTCTTTTTGTTTGTGTTTCCTGCTGCTGGATTTGCTTCAAAGAAGCCAGGCCCTGCACGGGGATTGTGGCGCCGGAGATGATGGAGGCCAGGTTATTCTGCCGTTCCCAGGCGTCGAGTGCCTCGCGCGCGGAAAGCACGTTCATAAATATTTTTTTGCGATCCAGGGCGAGATTTTGGGATTCGATGATTTCGCGCGCGTTGGCGGCAGATTTGGCCGCGGCCCATCGGTTCATGATCGGGGCAAGCTGGGGATTAGCCGCCGCGGCGGTTGGTTTGCTCATTTCGCGGATCACTTCGTTGTGAATCATATAATCGCTGGGCATAATTTTTATCTCCTATCGGTTGCTCGTTCTTTCTGTTGAGTATTTGATGCCCCAGGCCAATAACTGCACGCCTTTGGGGCTGGCCGATGTTGATGTGGACATGCGGACGCGCAGCGTGTTGCCGTCGCCGGGGTTGATGCGGCCGGTCCAGATAAATAATTTTTCCGTTGTGTCTGATACGGGAATTTCGGCCATCGTTTGTCCGATGGTGGCGTTGTCGCGGTATAGCGTTACGGTTAAAATCACGCCGGGTTCGGGGGTGGTCAGGCCGATTATTTTTAAAAGTTGTTCTTTGGTAATTACCCATATTGAATCGGTGGGCAGAATTTCGCCCGTTTCGACGTGTTGGGCGATTGGCTGGCCGTCATAAGTCGTGCCGTGATCCAGGCGCATTACTTTGGCGTTATGCCGGAAACCGTAAATGTAGTGCTGGCCGTGGGCGTCGGAAACGCGCGCAACGGCGGAAAAATAGGGCGAAGCCGTGGCGGTAGGCGTTTTAGGATACCAGCTTTGCACTTCAAAATCATAAACCAACCATACGTTATTTTCGGTTTGGCTGGCGCCGGAAGGTATTTGCAGATTATATTTTTTGCCGCAGGGCGAAAACCAGCCGATTGCTTTATCAATCGCGGCAAAATTGATACAGCGCGGGTCGCGCTCGTCAAAGTAACATTCTATGCCGGGAATTGCCTGAATGCCGCCGGCGTCAAATATATAGGGGCCGGAGAAGGAAAGAAAGCAGGCCACGGTGCGCGCGGATTGCTGCTGGGGGCTTTCGGGGATTGTGGAGGTGTCGAGTGTGCCCGGCGCGGGACAGCCTATTTTTGTGTCCAGCGGGTAGATTTTATAAGTTTCGAAGTCATAGCCGTGCAGTATGTGGATTTGCGTTTTTTTGAAAAAAAGCGCGAAAGTAAAAATGGAGCTTCCCAGCCGGTTATAGATTTCCGCGGCGCAGGTCAGTTCCGCGCCGTCGCCGATGTATAGCGGGCCGCGGCCGTCGCCGTTAGAACTTTGTTCGCCGTTCCAGCCTTCGGTGGCGTAAGCCATGCCGTAATCGACGCGGTTGAGTTCCGCGGTGCCCATGCGGGCGCAAAGCATTGGCCGGCCCTGAAACATAAACGGGAATTTATAGGCGGGAAACATATTCTGGGGCGCGGGCACTACTTCCACCTTATCGATCCAGACATAAGCGTAAAGTTGCGCGGAAAATTTTATGCGGTAGCGGAAAAAAGGCTGTCCGTCATCGTCTTTTTTTACTTCATACCCTGGGGGGGAGGGGTTAAAAGATACAAAGCCGGTCTGATTAAGCGTTTTGCCGGCCACGCTGGTGCCGTCCTGCAGGCCGGTTACTTCATCCCAATCGGTGCCCATCCAGCAATACAATTTCATTTGTGAGGCCAGAATGTTCACTTTATCGGCGGTTTCCCGCTTATACATCGTTATTTTTACGGCACAGATTTGTTCCGTGGTGTCGAATTCGATATGTTCAGCCGCGGTCATTAGCCCGACATCGGCGACAAAAACGGCGTGTCCTTCGGCGCCGGAGGGCGTTTCTTCCTGCACGGGAATTGTGGCGTCATGCCATTTTGTGCCTTTGTAATATTTAAAGCGCTGCACCGGGCGTAAAACGCCGTCCCATAAATCCACCGGCGGTTGCGGCGGCGCGTCCACGGTGATGCGGTAAATTTCCGCGGAGCCGGCGGAAAGTTGGAAACGATAAGCGTAGTAAAGATTGCCGCCGACAAAGCGCGGCTGCGCTGATCCCACCGTAGAGGCAAACCTCACGCTGCCATCGGCGCTACTCAGGCCGTAGGTCTGATCGGATAGTGTTCTTAATGTTTCGTATTTCGTGCCCGTCCATTGATGCCCGTTGATTTGGGCGGTCGTGGTATTGGGATCTGACACATATATTTTAACGCCCTGGATTGGCCGCAGTGTATAAATGCTGAGGCAGGCGTGTCCGAAGGCGTAAGGCGCGGTGGGGGGTGTAAAATTGGTTAGGTGTCTGGCCAGTCCGGTAGTGATGCGCGTATTGTCGTAATACGCTGTTTTGGCAAACGCGCCCGCGTTGGTGGTGCCGATGCGCAGGGCGCCGGCGTTGATGGTGGGCATGCTGCTTGTTCCTATCGCTGTTTCCACTACTTCCGCGGCGGCGGTTATCCGTTTGCCGGCAACAAAGAAACGGATACTGCCGCCGGTGCGGCACAATTCCAGGTGAACAAATGAATTGGCCAAAAGTAGTGCCTGATCCTCAGTCAGATAATATAAATATTCTGCCACGGTAGTGCCGCCGGCAACGGCGATAAAACGCATGCGGTATTTTAAAATGTATGCTTCGTCGTCGTATATATATTCCCACAGCCAGTAGTTATCCACATCTTTGTAGGCTTCCATGATTGGTTGCGATCTCCCTGTCTCCCGGAGCATAGTTTGCTGGTCAATCGTAAAATCGCCCTCGGCGAAGGAAAACGCGGCGTGCGCGGGGATAGACCAGCCGCCGGCGCCGGGAAAATAACCGGAAGCGGAACCGAATTTTTTATATGCGCGGGAGAGAACGGCGTTGCCAATGCGCGTAACCGTGTGGCCCAGGCAGGATTTGTCCGTTAAGGTTGTCTGCCCGTCGGCGCCGTCGTAGGTCAAAAGAAGCGATGTGTCGGTGTCGATGTAAGAAAAAAACCGGACGGCGTTGCCCGGAGAGTTCAGCGAGTTGGTAAGCGCCTCGGTCTGATCGATGGGATTAACCAGCGGGTCGGATGCGAACGAATCGGAAAAAATTATTTTTGCCGGGGGCATTTCCGGGCCGGCGTAAATCAGGGTTTCCTTGCTGTTGCAATAGGCGATATGGTTGCGCGGCCAGTAGGCAAAGCGGCCCTGGCCGGCGCCGTCGGCGTCGTAGTGCAGCCGCGCGGATTCAAACGTTTTGGGCGCGGGGATATCGTCATTGTCCGTGTCGGCTATTTGCTGCAAGATGGAAGTTGCCGGCGTGCCGGAGGCGGTTTGTTCGGATACCTGCGCCAGCAGTATCGAGCGGCGCTTATCGGGTGTGCGCAGATGGATTGCGGTCTGCGCGCGCAGAACATAATCGCCCATATTGGCGGCGATGGCGCTGTATCCCATGCCGGCGGCCAGACCGTTGCGGGTTATTTCGTAATTGGACAAGGATGTATAATTTTTGCCGCCGATGCGTAGCGGGTGCAGCGCGGGAAGCCACTTGCCCGTAAAATCAAAATCTTTATTTGGCCTGGGGGTTTCCTCTGTGGACATATTTACTACCTGTAACGGCCGCGGCCGGATTTTTGTTTGAGTGTTTTCGCTCCCTGTTCAATTTTGTAGCGGAGCACTTCGGCGTCAAAAAGATTGCCCAGCGATTGCGCTTCCTGATACTCCGTTTTACCCGTCTTAAACAGCGCCGCGGCGCCGGAAGTAATGGCCTTGCATACCCGTTCCGGGTAAGTCCATGCGCCTAAATCCCAAAAAACCGGTGACGGCAGGCTCACATAGGGCACGGCTATTTTGTGCCCGGCGGTAAGAGATGGATATGCCAGTTTGATCAGGGCTGCGGTGGCGGGTATAATGGTATAAGTGTCCGAGGCATCCCACTCCTCAATGTTGTTCCCGGAAAACAGCGCGGTGTAGAGATGCGTCGCGTCGATTACGGATAAAACCATTCCTTCCGCGCCGGCGGTATTATTGTATATTCGGTCGCGGGGGCAGACGCGGTTGGTGGTGAGAAAATTCTTTGTTGAGTCTTCCAGTATCGATCGGCCGTTTGCCGCCGCGCCGGGCGATGTTGCCGCGCCAGTGATTAACGCCTGCTCGGCGTGGACGTCTTCGATGCTAAAATGCGGCGGATAATCCTGCGGGGTGGTTTCGTGCATGAGGTAGATATAATCAGGCGGGATTTGTATCGGCCAGGATATAATATTATTGTCCCCGGTATAGCGCACAAAAAAATTATCGTCGGCGTCGCGCATATATAGGTCGATAAAGGACGGAGGCAGGGGATATTCCTGCTGCTCCGCCGCGGTCGTGATTTCCGTTTCGCGTTTGAGTGCGCGGGTGTCGCGGGCAAAGATGCAGGCGGCCAGATCCAGGCATTCATAGGCGCGTTTTTTGGTGATGTATGCTTCGGAAAATTCTTTCGTGTCGATGCCGTCTAGAAATTCTTGTAAAAGGCGAAGGCCGATCATGGCTTATTTCTCCATTTTTTTCAGGTTTTGTTTTGCGGCGCGGATTGCCGCATCGAGACTCGCTGCGGCCGCTTCTGTGGGCAGAATTTCGCAGGCGGAAAGCCGCAGCGTGAAGCGCGTGGCTTCGTCCCAGGGATCGCCTTTGGAAAAGCTGATCAGTTTTCCTTTAAGCGTGATCGTCATATCCTCATCAATGGTGAGTTTATCCAGCCCGGAAGGTTTGATTTTGCTTTCCTTGCCGAAGCGGAAGGATATATCCGTGGACTGATCGACTTTTCTTTC
>ENA-UOWE01002184-UOWE01002184.1-activated-sludge-metagenome-genome-assembly--contig:-NODE-2184-length-22008-cov-4.313761_pt1 | contig 22008 bp, 12 predicted proteins | sample MGYA00249841_ERZ761562 | MGnify/ENA primary metagenome ERZ761562 (study PRJEB28883, sample SAMN05720200) | activated sludge metagenome | isolation source: Anaerobic digester | place: Japan... | reverse complement strand
GACATGAATAACCCTGATAATTTTTTATTTGATAATGAATTAGTTATCTATAAACGCTTTAAAAATAGGCTAATGATAGCCTCTAATTTTGGATATGGAATGGGGCAATATCGTAAATATGATATGTATAACGATCCTTATATGACACGGTTGTCGCGATTCTATATTCAACCATCGTTCGGATTTTCATTAAAATGTTTTGATTTTGCCGTGTCATTTCGAGTTTCACAAGCAAATTTTGATGTTCATTCGCAGGAAATGCATTATGATTCCGAAGATAGTTATTATTCTTTGACTCCAGTGATAAAAGAAGTAACTAATGGTTATGCTTTCTTTTTTGAGCCTGCATTAACTATAGGAACTGGATACGATTGGCTTAAATTTAGAGTACAGCCTACAACTTTACTTAATTTGTTCGATGGTGCTGATGGCAAATATTTACTTGAAGAGCCAAGTGCAAATTTTTCGGTACATGTAACATACGATTTTGAATAATTAGGGAAAAACCGCAATCCCAAAAGAGAAGCTTCTCTAGCTTCACACAACCAACCTTACCCAACTCCCTGTTGGAATTTGAAGCAATCGTTTTCGAACGGTTGCTTTTTTTGTGCTTTACTTTATTTGAAAAATTCAACTTTTTTGTTTTCTTTGCATTTCAAAGGCTTGAAAATGAAATTTATATTTGGTTTTGCAATTGTTTGTTTTATCCTCGTTTCGTGTGCTTCGGTACATGAAAATGTAACTACTCATGTGCAATCCAATGATTTTTTTTCTGTTACCGCTATTCAACTCCGAGGTGCTTTTTATAGTAGTCCTGTTGTTACTCATAAGGGCACAGTGGTTATAGGGAATCATAAAAAAAAGGTGTATTTTTTTAATTCAGTAGGTGAAAAAATTCAAGAATTTACTACTAAAGGTTGGGTGCATGCTACACCATCGCTGATTTCTGATTCTATTGTGTCAATAGGCTCCTACGATGGCAATATGTATTTTTTTAATGAATTAGGAACACTATTAAAACAAATAAAACCCGGAGGTTCAATATTTACAAATGCTGTTCAATTAGATTCCAATAGAGTAATGTTTGGATCAAACAAAAAAGGCGTTGCTTTTTATAATATATTAGATAATTCAACAACATGGTTCGAAACCAAACGCTTGGTACACGGAAGTCCTATGGCATTAGACAATAAAAATGTTTGTATAGGTGGTAATGATAAGCGAATGTATATTTTTAATGATTCCTGCAAATTGGTATCGAATTACAAAGCTAAAGGATGGATAATGCATTCTAAAGCTTTGCAAGTTGAAGATTCAACAATAGTGTTTGGTTCATACGATAAAAATCTCCACGCTATAAATTTACTAGGAAAACTAGAGTGGAAATTCAAAACAAATGGTAAAATACATTCTTCTCCTAAAAAAGTAGACGATAAAATTGTGTTTGGCTCGTTCGATAAGCATATCTATATTCTTAAAAACAACGGTGAATTGCTTCATTCTATCGCAACTAAAAAACGTGTTGTAGCATCGCCGGCAATCACCGGCGATAATTATATTGTGGTGGGATCATACGATAAATATCTTTATATTCTTAATACCCAAGGCGAAATTGTTTACAAATATTTTGTAGATGGTAAGGTGTTTTCTACACCCATAATTTTGCAAAATGGTACCATTGTATGTGCTACAACAAACGGTAAAATATATTATTTAACTCCTAAAGTAGCGTATTCTGAAATGCATTACTCTTCGGCTAAATAACACCAATTAATCTTAATATTCGTGCTTCGCCAAATAATACAAATACAATTACAAGTGGAATACAATACAAATTGTAAAAACGAATAATGCTGTAATAACCAACAGATTTTGTTCGAAATACATACATACTCATACCGCCACAAAGTAATATTACAATTACCCAAAATGCATCATTATAGAAATTATAAAAATCTATGTTGGTATAAGGTTGTGTGTTAGTGGTTTGAATCTGGATAATTTGTTGTAAAAAAGGTGTATTTGAAATTTTGAGATATGTTGTTTTTTGTAAAAGTTCTAACTGCAAAGGCGATACTGAAATATTGCGATTCTGGGCAATTATATATACATCTTTCCATGCATAATTTTCTATTTCATTGAAATTTGCCGGTACTTTTATGTGTTGTATAGGTTTGTAATTGTCTATGGGTACCGAGAAGTGGTCGATACATATTCCAAAAGAAATGATGCACCCAAGTATAGCAATGATGCGTGAAAGTATAAATTTTTTTGAATGTTTGAACACGCTTATATCATATTGAATTCGAGCATCGAACCATTGTTTTTTTGCTGCTTTTGATTGTGTATATCTTTTTTTTCTCTTCGATTTTTGAAGCGAAGGTTCATCTGTATATTCCGATTCTTTGTATTGTAAATATGCTTGAATAAGTGTATAGGCACTTTGTATGAATTCAAATTCGGATTGTGCATTATCTGATGAATTTACATCGGGATGAAATTGCTTAACCTTTTGACGATACGCTTTTTTGATTTCTTCAGGGCTTGCATCTTCGGAAATATTGAGAATTTTAAAAGCATCGCGAATTTTCATGTTTTTTATATATTATGAAAGTGGCAAACTTATACGAATGGTGGTTCCTTTAGTGAGTTCCGAAGATTTTACGTAAATTTTACCATTGTGATATTCTTCAATTATTCGTTTTGCTAAACTTAAACCAAGTCCCCAACCACGTTGTTTTGTTGTGTAACCGGGTTTAAATATAGTTTTGAATTTGTTGCGAGGAACTCCCTTCCCTGAATCTTCAATATCTATATGTACCCAGGGTGATTGTGCGGTAATATATATACTAAGCGATCCTACCCCTTGCATGGCATCTATGGCATTTTTGCAAATATTCTCAATAACCCATTCAAAAAGAGCCAAATTAAGAGGTGTAATTATATCTTTTTGTGGACAATGTATATAAAACGATACAGTAGGTGAGGTACGAACTTTTATATAATCTACCGATTTTTGTATAGTATCATACAATTGATGAGGGCTAAGGTTAGGTGCCGATCCAATTTTCGAAAATCGTTCGGCAATAGTTTGTAGTCGAGTAACATCTTTGTTAATTTCAGTAACTATTTCGTTGTCAAATTCTTGTTGTTTCAATAATTCAAGCCATGCCATGAGCGATGATATTGGTGTCCCAAGTTGGTGTGCGGTTTCTTTTGACATCCCAACCAATAATTGATTTTGTTCAAATTTTTCGGAGCTTCGCAACGCAAAATAAGCAAACAATAATACTATAAACCCAATACCTATAAGTATGGTTGGATAATACCGTAAACGAGTAATAAGAGCAGAGTCTTCGTAAAAAATATAGTGAACTACCGTATTGTTTAGTACAATTGGAATGGGTGTATTGCTCGATGCCATTTCTTGAATAGTTTGAAATATTTTTTCTTCGGTTTCTATACGATATTTTTGAATATTACCATAGGCAATTATGCTCGAAGTGTCACTGTTTGTTATGATTACCGGAACCGAAGCTGCATTTTTCACGACTTCTTCTATAAACGATTGTATCATGTTGTTCATCACATTTTGCAATTCGCTAAAAAGCTTAGAATCGGTATAATACAAATAATTAATAGGTTCGTTGTCATACAGAATAGGTATTCTATTGTATTTGGTAAATACTTGTCGTATACTGTCTGACATAGGTTTGTTTAGCGGAATAGGGTAGTCGGTATTTATAGAGGATACAACATTATGTGAGGCATCGGTTAAAATTATTGGAATATTTTTGTTGCTGCTTATTATTTTTAGTAAAAATGTAAGAAATTGAGAATCATCCTCGTAAAGGAGGTGATGCTGAGCATCGGACCATAATTCTACTTTACGACGTTCTTCTGCTTTTAATTTTTCGAACAATGTATTGGTGTAATCAACTAAAGTATAGCGTTTTTGAACTGCTTCTGCCCACAATAGCACCTGCTTGCGTTCTTCATTTTTTATATTGGTAATAGTAGTATTCAACAAATATATAATTGCACCCACAAATAGAATTGCTATGGTAAACAATGCAACTTTAATTTTGTATTTGGCACTGTATAATTTCATAGTTATATTATTTTGTAACCAAGTTTTATCATTAAATTGAGGTGAGGAGTATAGCCATGATGTTCTTTTTCCCAAAAGAAAATTCCATCGGGAAAACTATCTTCATGTATATTAAATTCACTATTGATTAATTTTTGATTTCTATATCGTATACCAAATTCAGTATTTCCGGTTATTACAAATCTTTTAAGACTATAATCTATTCCAAGTTTTAAAGCATATACATTAATGTTCTTTTGAATAATATAACAATCATGAGTGCCTTGGAATTCATCGGTATCGTCATTATTATAATAAACTCTTTGTTTGTTTTTTTCATCATGAATCTGTCGAAATGAAACCCCTAAAAAAGTATCAAGCTTTCGATTTTCTTTTTTAAAAATTAATTTTTTAAAAGCAATATTATAAAAATTTAAATCAATTATTTTGATAGTTCCATGTGGATTTATCATTATTGTATCAATTTGCTCATGTATCCAATAGTTATTATCAAGATATCTTTTCCCATAACCAATTTCAACTCCAATTTTATTATTATAAATATATTCAATTCCACCTTGAATTCTAGGTATTCCGATATTTAATGCGGGCAAAGGTTGAAATCTAAAATAGATTTGGTTTGGTTTGGTCTGTGAAAAAAGCGGTGAATATATTAAAATGAATAAATTCAATGCTAATGTTTTATTTGTAATAGAGGTAATAAATTTCATTTTATTAGCATATTTCAATCATATTCAATCTTAAATCCCGAATCTATTGGTTTTTCTTCTTTTTTAGGGGTTTCTTGTGTTTCGTCGGTTGGTTGTTTGTTGAGTATGGTTTTCCATTCGTCTTTTTGGCGTTCCATACTTTGTTTTACATTTTGTTTCGACGATTTTAAATCATAATCTATAGAATATTTATCGGGGTTACCGTATATACGCAAAGGTAATTTTAGATTGCCATCGGTGTTTTGTTCAATTTCGCCAAAATTTTCGCCTTCGTTCTTTTTCTTAAACATATTCGACAGCGTTTTTTTCATAAATACAGTAATAAAATAATTGAATTGATTATTGTGTATTGCGTGTTTGCCTGCAAGATTCATTTCGAATGCATTGGTCGAAATTTTCATATTTGGAATATATAATGTATCGTTATCTATTTTGAGTGTATTTTCAATTTTCGAGAATGTAACTGTTTTGAATTCATCAACTTTCATTTTTTTGCCCATATCCACAAATGGTTCAAAGTTCGTAATAGTGCCGTTCTCCAGTACCACGTTGGTCAAAATTTTCATGGTCGAATATACTGGATTATAGTCTTTGTCGAGCATAGTAGATATGTTGAATTTTGTTGAAATAGTACCCGATATTTGTGATTCAGTTAAAAAGGTTTGGTCAAAATTGTTGAATGTTTTAAACAGTTCTTTTGTCGATACTTTTTTGAAATCACCATCGGCTTCAACTTTTGTAGTATTGTTGTCGTAGTATGTTACGAAGATATTACCGGCAAATGCTCCTTGCATTGTTTTTAATTTTGTTTGTAATAATTCAAATGTATTGTCGGTGTAAATTAGAATGCAGCTTAAATCTTCAAAATTAAATGTGTCGTATTCTAATTGTTTTGCCTCAACATTTATGCGAAGATTGAGTGAACTTGTAGAAGGTTCGGTGCTCAAGTAATCGTCGTAATGTTTTTCAAAAGGATCTATGTTAATATTTGATATTGTAAAATTTCCTTGAAACGAACCGTTTTCATTTGCAAATAAGATATAGTTTAACATATTATTACCAATTCCGTCGGCAGTAAATTCAGAGCCTTTGAGTAAGCCTTGAATGTTTTCAAAGTTCATTTTTCCTTCCTTATAAGAAATAGCACCTGCTACATTTTTAAATTCATAGGGCGAATATGAAGGTGGTGCAATTTCGAGTTCCGAAATTTGTAGCGAAAATTCGGTTTGTGTTTTATTGAAAAATTCGGGCGACAATGAATCTATATCAGAAATTCTACCTTTGCAACTAAAATTTCCTTGTGCATTGCCTGTAACTATATAGTTTTCTGGTTGTATAATTTCGGCAATATCTTCTAATTTGGTTTGTAAATTTCCAGAAATATCGAATAGCGGATTATTGAAATCACTTACTGACAATGAGCCTGTTAATTTTGTTTCGCCTCGTGCAAATTCATAGTTGCAATTTGAGAGTGAATAAAATGCAAGATTGCTCATATCTTTGCTCGTAATATTTCCTTTCAAATTTATATTAAATTTATCGGAGCCGTATTCAAATGAACCATCGGAATAGTTGAAATTCATATATAATTCGGGAAATCTTGTAGCTGTAATGTTTCCGGTTATGGTGCCTTGTGCATGAATAACACCTTCGAGCTTGTGCTCGTTTGCCATTCGAGAAATAGATTGAGGCATTATTTCCATAAAATCATCTATATCGGGTATAGAAAAGGTGTATTTCAACGAAGTTTCGGTTGATTTGTTTTTAAGACGTATTGTACCTTCGGTGCTCGCTTCTATAAAAGGAGTTGCGATGTTTGCTGTAAGTATTTGTATTAGATTGTCGGTTTTGGCAATCGAAAGTTCGGTATCAATATCTAAATTGGAAAAATATGAATGATTATCTATAGACAATATATGGTTTTTAAATTCAGTATCAACTAAGAGTGAAAAACCGTTGATAGGAAAGGAGCCTGAAATATGTGCAAAGTCGAAAAAATCGTGTGCATAGAGTTTGTCGGCGGCACTGTGAATGTGTGTGTGTGTTTTGTATACACTAATTTTCGATAATTCTACAAAATAATTAGTTTGGACCGTATCGGTTGACTCTTTTATAAAATTCATATTGTGTATACCTTTTGAATCTAAAAAGAAATTGATGGTTGCCCCTTGAATTTTTATTTTTTGTACAATATACCGTTCGTTTATAAAATCTATAATATTAAACACAAATGATATTTTTTGAGCTGTACATGCTGTATCGGTATTGAATTCGGGGAATTCTTTGGTATTGAAACCGGGAGTAGATTTTGCAAGTACATCATGTAATTGAATAGAAACATTTGGAAAACTGTTTAAAAACGATATGTCGATTGTGCCAATTCGAATTTCTCCTTCCAATTGTTTGCTTAATTCTTGGGTAACAAATGCAATTATCTTGTCTTTATAAATATATGATAAAACAGACGTTATGATAAGTATTCCGGCAATAATACCTCCGGTCCAAAGACTAATTTTTCTTATAGTTCGCAATGCTGACATAGAAAGAAATGTTCAATAAAATGATTTTATCCAAAAATATAAAAAAATGGTATGTTCCATACGTAAAGGGTATTAAATTATTTTGTGAAATCAAAAGTAAAAATATAATTTGATTCTACTGCATTGCCTTGTTCTGTTGCCGGTTTCCAATTATTGTCTGATTCAAGTATGTCTATAATAGATTGTTCTAACTCCGGTTGATTTCGAATACTTGTTTGGATTACTTGTATTGTTCCGTTTGGTTTGATTTTGCAAAATACATCTATTAAATTATTTTCCGATTGTATAGTATGGCTTCTAAGTATTGTTTGAATTACATAGTTTTTAAAATCTTTTTCCTTGCCTAGCGAATATGTGGCAGGCGAATATGGTTTGCTTGAAGTGGTTGTAATGATTATAACACCATTTGCTCCGCGAGAACCATACATAGCACATGATGATGCATCTTTAAGAATTTTGATAGACTCTATTGTATTCGGGTCGCCTTTCCATTCATATCCAACAGGAACACCGTCTACTACATATAGAGGTCGCGAGTCTGATTTAGTTCCTATACCGCGAATGGTTACATCTTTTTCGGCTCCGGGTGTTCCTGATTTTGAGCGTACTTGCACTCCTGCTGCTTTGCCTTGTAAAGCTTGATCTGCTGATAGTATAGGGTTACTTGCAATATCTTGAGATTCCATAGGAACAAGTGGTTGAGAAACATCTTCTTTTTTTGGTGATGCATATCCAATTTTTACAACTTCTTGGTTCAAAATGATTTCGGGTATGGAATTATCGCCGGGAATGTTTTGTTCGTTTTCGGATTTTTTACTAGTATTTGTGTTTGGTTTTTCGATTGATGTTGGTGGTATATAGGCTATATTGTTTTGCTGCGAAGTATCTGCTGTATAAGGTTTATTCTCAGGATTATATTGTATGTGGTGTTTGTATTCTGTAATTTGTTGTGTTTGTTCAGGAGCTTGAAGCAAAACAAGGATGCCAATACCGCATACAATTACAAGCGATGCCGCAATCATAATTGCTTTTTTAGGAATAAATTGAATTTTTTTGCCAGTAGGAATTGATGAACGAATACGAGCAGAAAGTGTGTCTGAAATTTCTGATATAGTTTCGGGATTTTCGAGTAATTGCAATCCTTCAAATTCGTCGGTACACATGTCGCAATGCAGCATATGTAGTTCTATGCGGTGCATATCGGTAGCCGATAAAGAGCCGCTCAAGTATGCGAGCATTTCATCACGCGTTATACATGAATTCGATTGATTGTGTATGTGTGTATTGTCTGTCATGTTTGTATTACTCGTATTTGCAAATTTCTTTTGCCATTTTGAATATAACTTTTTACTTGGTTGAGATTGAATCCTGTTTCGTTACTTATTTCTTTATAACACTTTTTTTTAACATAGAATAGTTCTATACACAATCGTTGTTCTTTCGATAAGCCTTCGAGTTGTTGTTCAAATAGAAGCATTTTTTCTTCCAAGGCTATTTTTTCTTGTAGATGATTTCCATCGTCATTTTCCATACGAATTTCGGAAAAATATTCATGTTCTATCGAAATTTCTTTGGTATGAGCATGCGAACGAAGTATTTGGAAACAATAATGTTTGGTAACAGTGTATAGCCACGGTTTAAAAGTTTCGATAGTATGAATTAATAACGATTGGAACATTGATTCAAAAATCTGCATGACAGCATCTTCACTTTTTGTTTGATTCTTGAGATATTTCATACAAATCGAAAATACAAATGAAGTATAGCGAGTATACAATTCGCCAACAATCTGGGGGTCTTTACTTTTTTTGTATAGACTAATTAATTCTATGTCAGATAATTGTTTAATCACGCAGATGTAATTTGAGAGTGTTTTTTATACATGCAATATACAAAAAAATGAGTATGTGTTGCATTATGAATGGATTTCAGAAAATTTCCAATTTTTTTTCTTTTCTGAAATTCGGGATATAGTAAAGTTGTCAGAAGGTAAAAAAAAGACTCCCCATCAATTTTTGATGAGGAGTCTACTTAGTTGCGGGAGCCGGACTCGAACCGACGGCCTTTGGGTTATGAGCCCAACGAGCTACCAACTGCTCCATCCCGCGATATATTTTTAAAATATTTTATTTTACAATTTCAAAATAAACTTTCTTCCTTTGAAGTTTGTTCTTGTTTTTGAGGCTGCAAATATAGTGTTTTAGTTTACATAATGTCAAGTAAAACTTGTAATTTTTTAACATATAATTCTATTATAAAGTAAATCAGTGTATTAAAGTGTAATAAAAATATATATATTCATCCAATTTGTTGATAGCTTTTTCAATAATTGCAATGTAAATATTTTTAAAAATAGGAGTGTGAAGGCTTTTGTATTTAAGGAATATTTGTATATTTGAACCAATTAGATAGTAGTATTTATTTTTTTATATTTTTTTTATGAGTAATAATTCTCCGACTGTAAAATTTTGTAATGGTCAACAAATTCCAATTGAGTTGCACAAGGTTCGAATAGTTCAAAAACTTCATTTGCGTCCTATTGATGAACGATTTCAAGCTATTCAAAAAGGTGGGTATAATACCTTTTTATTAAATACCAAAGATATTTTTCTAGATATGCTTACCGATAGCGGTACAAACGCTATGAGTGATAATCAGGTATCGGCTATGTTGCAGGCAGATGATGCGTATGCTGGTTCGCAAAGTTATTACAAAATGGAAGAGGCTTTGCAAGAGGTATTTGGTAAACAATTAGTTTTGCCGGTGCATCAAGGAAGAGCAGCCGAAAATATTATATCGCAAGCTTTTATAAAACAAGGCGATATTATTCCTATGAATTATCATTTTACAACTACCAAAGCTCATATGGAGCTTAACGGTGGTACTATATTCGAAATTTTTACCGATGAAGGATTAGTGATTAAAAGTAGTAATCCGTTTAAAGGTAATATTGATATAGCTAAATTACAATCTCTTATTACACAATATGGTGCCGAAAAAGTTGCATTTATTCGCATGGAGGCATCAACCAATCTTATAGGCGGACAACCATTTTCTATTCAAAATATGCGTGAGGTGCATAAAATTGCAAAAGAAAACAATATCCTCATGGTTCTCGATGCCAGCTTGATTGGTGAAAATGCATATTTTATTAAACAACGCGAAGAAGAATTTAAACAATCGAGTATTCAAGATATTTTGCTTACTATGTGCGGAATGGCTGATATTGTTTACTTTTCGAGTCGTAAAGTGAGCTCAACTCGTGGTGGTGGTATATGTACCAACAATCATGATTTGTATATGAAAATGCGTGATTTGGTAACCTTGTACGAGGGGTTTTTAACCTATGGTGGAATGAGTATACGCGAAATTGAGGCTATGGCAGTTGGTTTACGCGAAACGCTTGACGAAACAGTTATTTGTCAATCGCCTTCGTTTATTAAATATGCAGTAGATGAACTTGACGCATTAGGTGTTCCTGTAGTTACACCTGCCGGTGCGTTAGGCTGTCATGTTGATGCCGGAGGATTTTTGTCGCATGTGCCACAAAAAGAATACCCTGCCGGAGCTTTGGCTGCTGCATTCTACATAATTTCTGGTTGTAGAGGTATGGAGCGTGGTACCATTTCGAGTGTGCGTTTAGAAAATGGCGAAGATTTGTTGGCAGATGTTGAATTACTCCGTTTGGCATTTCCACGGAGGGTGTTTACCTTGTCGCAAACTATGTTTGTGGTAGATCGTATGAATTGGTTATATAAAAATAGAGAATTAGTTGGTGGTTTACGATTTGTTGAAGAACCTAAAGTGTTGCGATTCTTTACTGGTAGATTGGAACCAACAAGCGATTGGCCGCAAAAATTAATTGCTAAATTTAAACAAGATTTTGGCGATAGTTTATAACGCCATGTATAGCATAAAAAAAGGCTGTCATTTTTTTTGACAGCCTTTTTTTATGGTTTTGAAGTAACGCCTGTTCTTTTTTTTGTTGCTATATTTAATGAGTAATATCATTGCTGAAAAAATATTTTTATATATATTGTCATATATTAGTTAAAAAAAATGCGTATTTTTGCACAACAAACAGGTCTGTTATGAATTCATATACAATGTATCCCGAAAAGCATTTTGCGGTGGTACGGTTTAATCCGGGTGTGCTGGAATTAGACGATACTATTGCAATTAACGAAGCATACAAATACGATGCTCGCTATTCGCACATACATTATTTAGTTATAAAACTTACAGGGTGTATTCCAAATTTTACCGAAAAAGATTTACCAACTATAACAGAATTGTACAATACCAATGTGCAAGTGAATAATCATAAAACAAGTGTGTGGTTAGTCGATGAGCCATTGCTCACCGCTTTTGCACATATGTTTGTTGACAACACCGACGAAAAAAGTTATTATTGTTCTACTGTTGAAAAGGCATATTCGTTATTAAAACCTGATGATATAACGTATAGCGAATTTGTACAATTACTTGAAAATAGTGAATAGCGTGTTTTATTGAGTTATTGTAATATTCGGGTATTTCTGTTTAAATAATACACTTTTGTATGTTAATACTTGAATAATTTGATATTCGGTAGCATGTGCTAAAAACTCGTCTGTAAATGCACAAAATGCTATAAATTCTTGTAAAAATTCGAGGGGTAGTTTGGTAACATCTAATACTAATTCTTTTGTAAATTTTTTATTCGAAAGAATTATATAGTGCTTTTGTTCGTGAAGTTCTGAAGCTCGTAATCCATTTTTAGCATGTTTGTTTAATGCATTATACACACCAGTTATTGGACCTTCTATACTCGCTACTCCTATTTGTCCGGGAGTATATTCTTTTATAGGAATGTATTTTTCGTAAGCCATATTCAAATGTAAACTATCATGATATGGTTTCATTGACATAATTTTATAGGTAAAACTTTCAAAATCAAGCGGAGCATGTTTTACAATTTGAGTTAATTCATACACTTGCTCGTCCATTACAAATGTTTGATGAGAAGTTTCTATTACTTCATATTTTTTCCAATGATAGCCTATTGACGAAAATACTATTGTGTCGCCTAAAGTAACATCAATAGAAAATATACCAGCAGTGTCTGCTTCGGTTAATTTATGTTTGCTAATATTTTCTATATATACTTTGCTAATAGGTTCAAAAGTTTGTGCGTTTACAATTTTCCCATGCAAGCTATGTTGTCCATAACTTGAAAAAACAGAAACAAAGAATATACAAAAAAGGATAAATCGCATGATTTTTTTTTGTAAAAATAAGTTCAATTTTACTGAATTGCAAGATTTTTATACATTACAATTAAAAAAAGGCTATCTTTTCAGATAGCCTTTTCAAAACATAATATTATAAAAAAATTAGAATGTATGTATTTAAAAAACAACTTTAAATTCTACACGTCTATTTTTAGCTTTTCCTTCTTTGGTTTTATTATCTGCAATTGGTTGAGTATCACCATATCCGGTAGCTTTTAGTCTAGCTGCATCAATTCCTTTATTCATTAAATATAATTTAACGGCATCGGCACGTTTTTGTGACAATTGCAAATTCTTTTGAGGATCTCCCGAATTATCGGTGTGTCCATTGATATCTATATTGAATGAAGGATTTTCTTTCATTACGGTAACTACTTTATCTAAAATTGTATTTGAAGATTTTAAAATAACATCTTTACCAGATTCAAATTGAATACCAACTAATGCTTGTGAAAATACTTTTTTAACTTCAGCTTTAACTTCAGGACAGCCTTTGTTTGCAACTATACCCGCAACTGAAGGACATTTGTCTTCATTGTCGCCAATTCCATCGCCATCGGTATCAGGACAGCCTTTAAATACTGGTAATCCTTTTACTGTTGGACATTTATCATCACTATCTTTAACGCCATCACCATCGGTATCGGGACAACCATTAAATTCCGCCAATCCTTTTTCGTTTTTACAGTCGTCTTTACTATCTTCAACACCATCACCATCAGTGTCTGGACAACCTTGGAATGCAGCAATACCTTTTACTGTTGGACATTTATCTTCGCTGTCTTTTATACCATCACCATCAGTATCAGGACAACCATTAAATTGAAGTAATCCCGCAACATCTGGACAATTATCTACTTTATTAGCAACACCATCTGCATCAGTATCTTTTGGACCACCAAATTTGTATGTAAGTCCTAATGACAGATAGTCATAGATATCGTTAGTTTTACCTTTTGTAGCATCAACTTTATCTGTTAATGCAAATCTTTTAGAATAATCAAGTCCTATGTTTAATTGTTCTGTTACATTGTACCCAACACCTATTCCAAGAGGAAACATAATTTCTGTAGTTGCACGTGTTTTATCTCCATTTGCATTATATCCCACAGAGTTTTCTACTGCATCTGTCAATAAATTATATTGTTTTGAAGTAAAATCAACAAAACCAACTCCTCCATACGTATATAAAGAATACTTGCGATCTGCTTCTCCTTTTGTTAAAGTTAAAAGATCTAATTTTAAATTTAAGCTATAATCGAAAAAATTGGCATTAAAATACTGATTAGCTAAACCGCCACCGTTGTATTTTTCTTTTGTTCCAGCTAATTTTCCATTTAATAATTGAACTCTTGCATCTAAATATGGTGATAATTCTTTTCCTATTTGAATGCCATATCCTAATTTAGTTTCTAAAGGTTTTAATTGACTAACATCTCCCAGAAAAATAGTAGGGCCGATATTTGCATTGATTGACCAACCTTTTTCTATCCAAGGTTGTTTTTCTGTTGTTTGTGCATTTCCAACAATTGGAAATAACGCTAATAAAATGTAATAAATTTTTTTCATCTGTATAAAATAATATTTTCTAAAGGTTGGATGAAACCCACATTCATTGATACATAGTATAATTTATATAATCAATTTTTATTCATCCTCCTTTAGTTAAAAAAATAGTTTAAAATGTGGGTTTTGTTAATGTTTTTTTAAATATTGTTGCTATTATTTATTTTTTAATAAATCTCTAATTTCAGTTAATAAAACTTCTTCTTGAGATGGAGCTGGTGGCGAAGCTGGTGTTTCTATTTGTTTTTTCTTAGCTGAATTCATTGCTTTAATTACAATAAAAATAGCAAATGCAACGATTAAAAAATCGAATGTTACTTGTATAAAATTTCCATAATTTAAAGTAACAGCTGGAGCATCACCTATTGCATCTTGTAAAATAATTTTTAAATCGGTAAAATTTACTCCACCAACTAATAATCCAATAGGTGGCATTATAATATCTGTAACGATAGAAGATACAATTTTGCCAAAAGCAGCACCAATAATAATACCTATTGCCATGTCCATTACATTACCTTTCATGGCAAATTCTTTAAATTCTTTGATGATTTTCATTTTTCTTAATTTTAATAGTAAATGTTATATTTTTTTGTGTAAAAATACTTAAAAAATTATAATAATAGATTTTTAAATGTTTTTCTTAAATTGTTTTTTCTTTAATTATAGTTCTTCCTTATTCTTGTCTACAGATTTTCCCCATAAACATTTGTATTGATTGATTTTTTTTAATTTTCTTTTCTCATTTTTTGTCGAAAAATAATATATAAAAATCATTTTTGTGATAGAAAAAAAATGTGAAATTTTATAAAAAAGGAGGCTGTCTGATTTTTTATTATCAGACAGCCTCCTTTTACATAAATTCACAAAACTATTTATTGTATTATAATTGGTATACTTTGTTGTTTATTGTCAGCTTTTACAACAAGTGTGTACATGCCTTTTGCAATTCCTTGCACCGGAATTTCGAACGATGCCCCGGATTGCGGATTTGCAGTATACACTATAGCACCCGCATTTGAAATTATTTGGAACGATACATTAGGTACTTCTACTTCAAAATCAACCGAAATAGAACTTACTGCTACCGTTGGATACACTTTCATTCCTACATCTAAAGTAGTTTCTATAGATGTTGTAGCCTCGGCAATATTACTCAATGCTAACGTAAACGGACCGCTTTCTATTTTTAACAAAGGCCATCGAGTTTCTACTGTATCAGGTAATTTCATTTCAATTCGATACATAGTACCATATTGATAAGGAACTTTATCATTCCACATTGACGCAGCAGTTCCCGATACAGAATCTACTTGTACCAAATTAGAAAGACTTGTTCCTTTTTTGATTCGATATGTAGGAATATTTAATCCAACATATTTAGACCAAGTTACAGTTGCTTTACCTGTAGTTTGAATTACATACGAAGCTACCACGGTTGTATGTGGAGCACTTTCTGCTGCATTGTTACATGTAGAGTCTCGAGTAATAAGTTTGTAAGTATACGATTTGGTCAATACATCAGCATCTTTGTCTTCAATAAATGATTCAGGAGCATTAAACGGTAGCGTACCAATAGAAATATACGTACCCGCTTCGCCTGTTTCACGCATTACTTCGTAGCTTGCTGTACGTTTACCAAGTGTACGCTCCCAAGCTATTACTACACCACTTGCATCTTTAGCGAATGTTGCAACACCTATTTCTTCATTATGTGGACGAAGCACAGTAACAGCAACTTCATCAGATGCTTTACAATTGTTATTATCAGTTACTTCAAGTGAATAGGTTCCATCTGCATTTACAGAAATTGTTTGTGTTTGTGCATTGGTATTCCATTTATAGCTATATGGAGCAGCACCATTGGTTACTTCTGGTGTAAGAGTAATTGAAGAACCTTGACAAACGTCAGCATCATCGCCTAAATTTACAACAGGTAATGCATATACTTCGGTAATAACAAAATCATCGGAAGTTACACAACCATACGCATCGCGCACTTGTAAATTAGTTGTTCCGGCTTGCGATACAACTATAGAATTATCAGTATCCCAACCCTGGTTATTCCAATTGTATTCAACAAAATTTGGAACAGTAATCGTAAATCCTTCTCCGGCACAGATAGCTCTATCGTCAGGTAATGATACAGCGGTAGGAACTTGAACTGCAACTTCGTCTTCGTATTGGAAGAATCCTTTGAAAACAGTAAGTGAGTAAGTTGTATTTGCTGTAGGATTTACGGTAATTGAACGGGTGCTTTCACCTGTATTCCATAAATAAGTATAGCCGGATGTTGGAGGAACGGTAGCTTCTAATGTTAGAGAAGCACCTGAACATACTATTGGATTAATATTGTCAATACCAATCACTGTAATGTAATTGTCTTTTACTAACGAATCTTCGCCATATTGGTTCATAGCTTTGAGCGTAACTTTGTATGTACCACCTTTTGAATATGAAACTACAGGATTTGGAACATTACGTTGTTGCGGAGTTAAACTCAAACCTTCGAATTCCCAAATCCACGATTCGGCACCCGACATAGACGATGTAAATGTTACATCTGCACCTGGGCCAACTACAGTTTGCGATGCAGTAAACGATATTTTAGGTGCACTCATCCATGTAGACGTTCCGGTTACAGGTTGAGTAAATAATACCGAAGTTGAAGCTGTAAGTCCGTCTTGGTCGTGAGCAGTAAATGTAACCAGCGTAGAACCAACCCAGTTTTTATCTGCAGAGCGAATAGTAGCAACACCATTTACAATAGTAATTAATACTTTTGAATTTGGAGTAAACGTCCACTCAATTGCCGAGGCTGGAGTATAATCGTCTTTTACATATTTTTTGAGATCCAACGAAGGATACTTAGCGGTAGACACATTGTATGTTTGTTCCGGAATTGGATTTAATACAGGAGCTTGATTCAATGCTTGTGAAACTTCAAGTACAATAAATTGTGATGAAGAAAGTCCTGCAGCATCTGTTACTTGAATTTCTACAGAATCCTTTCCTATCCAGTTTGCATCTATACGAGTTACTTCTAATACTCCATTTGTAATAAAAGTAATAAAATTTTCCGAAGGAGTAATAATTTCGTATGTCAATTGCGATGGATTTGTGTAGTCGTCCGATACAATATCTTGTAACGAAATAGGAGCAAACGATGTACCTGTGTTTATAGCTATAGTAACATCTTCGGAAATTTCAGGAGCTTGGTTAGGTATACCCGAAATAGTAACCGGAATTTCTAAAGTAGTAGATTGGTTGTCAACATCGGTTATTACTACAGTTACCACTTCGGTTACAGGAATGGTAGTATTTACAGGTTCAATAACCAACACGCCATTTTGAATTGTAGCCGTAAAATTGTCGGAACCTATTACTTGAACAGTTAGGAATTCAAATCCTGTATTATCATCTTGAATTATTTGTTGCAATGGAACTTCAACTTGTGTTGTTCCCGATTCTATAACAACTTCAATATCCTGTACTACAGGAGGAGCAGATGCTTTTACAAGGACATATACAGAATCTTTGAAATTACCATTAACTGTAGTTGCATATACATATCCTCCTCCAACATTTAATGCGGTAATAATGCCATTTTCCATTAATTGCAAACCATTGTGAGTTGTAGTCCAGTTGCAAGTTTGATCTGTTGCATTATACGGTTGAATGAAAGGATAAATAATATCGGTATTTCCAAGAGCAAGAACTATAGTATCGCGAATTATTTCAATACCTGTAACAGCAATAGTTTGTTCTTGAATATATACGACTGTAGATGCTACTTTACCCGATTTAGTTTCAACAACTGAAACGGTAACAGCACCTTTTTTAAGAGCGGTAACATTTCCAAATCCATCTACCGATGCTATTGAATCATCTTCAGAAGTCCATACATATCCTTCGATTAAAGCTTCAATAGGATTTTTGATAGGTGTTAATTGCATTGAATTACCTTGCACTAACGATATTGATTGTGGTAATTGTAATGAAAGTAATGGAATAGATACTACAACTTGAACACTGTCTAATTTACCTGAACCGTCTTTTGAACGAGCATATACATATGTTTGTCCGGCACTTTGTGCAGTAATTAAACCCGATTGCGATACCGATGCCACAGCAGAATTGTTAGATGTGAATTCCAATTCGGTATATGTAGCATTATCAGGTAAAATTTCAACATATAGTTGTTTTTGTTCACCTTTATTACAAGCTATTACATCGCGTTTAATGTTCAAATATGCAATAAGAATTTTATCGATTCTACTTTCTTGGAATGTTTTCATTGCTTGTTCCAAATCAAGTATCATTTGGTTTACTTCTTCTTGAGTAGCGGTAGGGCTTGTATTCAAGAAATTAGCATCGGCAAGAACAAGATTGTACACATCTAATGCTGATTGTGGATACTGACCAGAATTAGATCCAATCAAATTTTGAGCAATCAATGCAGATACTGTATTTTCGTGTTGTTGAATACGAGATGTCAACACCGACTTGTCAACTAACAACGCAGTAGTTGAAACAGTTACATTCACCGTTGCTTTAATTGTTGGATTTGCAACTAAAGCAATTGTAATTACCGAATTACCAGATGCAAAAGCATATAATGAATTATTAACAATAGTTACAATACCTGGATTTGATGAAGTCCATGTAACAGATTTATCGGTAGCATTTATTGGTAATACTGTAGCTTGCAGACCCGTGAAAATTTCACCTACGTTAAGCGTAAGAGCAGTTTTATTCACAACCACACCGGTAGCATCTACACCTTGAATTACTAGTGCACATGTGTTAGAAACTACTTTACCGGCATCAATAGCAGTAGCAGTTACAGTAATGTTGCCAATTCCTTTAGCTTCTATAGTTCCGTATTGGTCTATACTTGCAAGCGATGTGTTGCTTACCATCCATGTTACCCCTTTGTTAGAAGCGTTGGTAGGCGAAATAATAGCCGGGATTGTAGCAACTTGACCCACAGTTAATGTAAGAGCCGATGGAATTACAATTTGACTTACTAAAATTGGTTTAGGAACTACGGTTACGGTTGCCGATTTAGAAATATTGGAACCATCGGTAGTTGTAAATACTACGTTTTGCGTTCCTAATTCTCTAGCAATATAACAGAAATTCGAGTGTTTTTGAATAATTGTTCCTGTAGTAGAAGAACTAACATTACTTATTAAATTTTGTAAAGGAGCAACTTGTACATTAAAACATACGGTGTCGCCTAAAAATATTGTTGGTTGCGTAGGCGAAACAGAAAAATTAGTTACAATAGATGATATTTCTCGAATTGTAACATATGAATAATTCTGATTTTCACTGTTTTCTATTCGTGAAACAGCAATTTTTATTTTTTGACCGGCAACAGCTTCTTTTTGAGCTTTTGATGCATACATAGCATCTTTGCAATATGTGTAGGTTGCAGTGTTGTCTATGTTTATACAATCGGTACTTAAATACGTTGCCAAATTAGTTCCATACGATTCGCATGCATCTACTTCGAAAGTTCCGGTGCTTTGCATAGTATATTCCATAACATATGAATCTTGGAATTCCGCAAATTGAATAGAGTTGTATCCTTTAACTGCAGTAGCCACTTTAGTACAACTTGCCCCTACCGGTTCCGGTTCACGAACAAAATTTATAGTCCACATTTTAGAACTTACTCCGTCTTCGGCAGATATAAATACTTGATTTGAATTATTAATAGTATCGGAAACGAATTTTGTAAACGAAGGTAATGATGTAAATGCACCTGCAGAAATTTGCATGTTTACATCAATATTTTTTTCCCAAGAGAAATATTTAACAGTAGCAGTTACTACATTTGTTGTTGCGTTTATATCTACTTGTTTCAATGCCGAAGAATACACACCAATAATGTCAGCTTTATTACTTGCTACAAGCGATTTGTTGAATAACACCGTCCACATAGTATTTACCGTACCATCGGCACTTGTTACTCGTAAAATAGCCTGATTGTTATCGTATTGAATTACTTGTCCCGGACATATATTAAAACCAAGTGGCATTAATGACACTAATGCACCCGGACTTGCTTGAAAATCTATAGATGTTTCGTATCCATTTGATGATTGAGCTAACGTACAAGTTATAGTTTTGGTTGCAGCATTAATTACCGCATTTGAAACTTGTTGGAGCGAAGCAAAACTCAATAATTCAGCACTATTTTTTGAATACTCTTGTAATGTCCATTGCACTGTTTCTGTATTAGCCTTACTTTTAAATTGTATATAAATAGTAGTATCTCTATCGAAATTTAAAACAAGTCCGGGCAAATTATTTCCACAAGGAAAATACATATTTGGAATATAATTGTCGCCATGTTCAAAGGGTGAAGGACATTCATAATAAATCTCCGGATACACTTGTTTTTGTTGGAACAATTCATTGTTAAAATTTAAATGTAAGTATGTATTTGCTTTTGCATTATACGAATACCAATAATTGTTATATTGAGTTGTGGTAGTTTGTGCTCCAAGTGAAAGAGGTTTCGCATCTGCACATACTATATTAGCAGGTTGTGAATCGTTAGAAAGATACGTACGTTTTAACGTATAAGGAGCCTGCGGAATTAATTCTTCAAAAATAATTAGAAGCTTATATGTTTTATTTGCTTCAGGCCAGAAGATTATAGCCGTATCGTTCATAACATATGGTACTGTATTTTCCATATTTTCGGTTAATGGAGTACACATATCAAATATAAAAATAGTAGCTTCTTGATTCAAATCGGAGCTTAATGCTACAGTACCTGATTGTGGAAATGAAAATTCAAACCATGTAATATTGCCGGTAGGTTCTACAGTAGTTTGATTATCGGTAATTACAATTGGATTTTGACACGTAAAACCTGCAGGTAAGGTTGCTCCTTTTATGAATTCTAAATCCCAATTTTGCACATGTGTATACCATTCTAGTATGTATGTTTTTCCGGTTTCAACTTCAAAGGCAATATTAGCTCCGTTCGAAGTACCGCAATTAGCCATACCGTATTGAATAATTTCTGTAGTTTCTTTATCGCATGTAGTTCTCACTTGTGTTGCCGAAAATGAATTTTCAGTTATATCGGTGTATTGACAGTTAGATAGAGTTACAATTCCATTATCTGTTGCGGTATATATATAAAATGCATTACCTAACCCCGATGGAATAGAATTAAGTCCAACTTTTGCCAATAAAGGTTTAGTACAAACTTCACCAGTATAAAAATCTCTGAAAATAAATTGCCATTGTGCAACTTGAGTTACTTGCCCTATAACTCGAATAAAAATTGTTTGTCCGGCTTTTACTTCTAAATATTTATTATAGCCATTGCCACCATTGCTACATTCTTTATTTCTATAATCGAGAAAATTATCAGGATTATTTAAATTGCATGATTGTAAAAATTCGGTATGTAAATATCCCATATCTTGATTGATGCATGTATTTGCTTCAATCATACCATCGGCAGGAGCAGTAAATGAATACCATTTTTCGAAGTTCGAATATTGCATACCCGGATTTTGATTTTGAATAGATTGAATAGATGAACCTTGTAATACAATAGGTAAATTACAAATATCACCAGGTTGTGGTAATTGTTTTATTAGTTCAAAAGATATATTGGTAAATCCTTCCATGTATCCATAAATAGACACAGAAAAATAATATGTTTTGCCAGGAGATACTTGTATAGTTACAATATCTTTATTTTGAATGGTTTCTCTATTATAGTTTGTTGTCATATTAGCACATCCTTCAAATATATCATTAATGTTTATATT
>ENA-UOWE01002177-UOWE01002177.1-activated-sludge-metagenome-genome-assembly--contig:-NODE-2177-length-22045-cov-6.937835_pt1 | contig 22045 bp, 17 predicted proteins | sample MGYA00249841_ERZ761562 | MGnify/ENA primary metagenome ERZ761562 (study PRJEB28883, sample SAMN05720200) | activated sludge metagenome | isolation source: Anaerobic digester | place: Japan... | reverse complement strand
GCCGTCGAGCGCGGGGACCGCGAGGAAGCCTACCGGCAGGCCCGCGCCGCCACGCGGATCGACGGGGGCATGATCGAGTCGTCCCGGCGGCTCCTCGATCTCCTCGGCGTCCCCTGGGTCCAGGCACCGAGCGAGGGGGAGGCGGAAGCGGCCCGGCTCGCCGCCACCGGCCAGGTGGCCTACGCGGTCAGCCAGGACTACGACTCCCTCCTCTTCGGTGCCCCCGTGCTCGCCCGGAACGTCACGATCAGCGGCCGGCGCCGTCTCCGGGGCCGGACGATCACGGTCGAGCCCGAGCGGATCCGGCTCGCCGCCGTCCTGGAGGGGCTCGGGATCGGCCGGGAGGAGCTGATCCGGGTCGGGATCCTGGTCGGCACGGACTTCAACGAGGGGGTGCGGGGGGTCGGGGCCCGGACGGCCCTGAAGCTCGTGCGCGAGGGACGGTTCGAGGAGACCGTGGCCGAACGCCTCCCGGGCTTCGATCCCGGACCGGTCTTCGAGTTCTTCTGCCATCCACCGTCGGGCGGTACGGTGCACCTCTCGTGGCGCCCCCCGGACCCCGACGGGCTCCGCGCCATGCTCTGCGACGAGTACTCGTTCTCGCGGGAGCGGGTGGACGGGGCCCTCGAGCGGCTCGGCATGACGGCCGGCCAGCGGACCCTGGACCAGTGGTTCTGACCGGACGACTCCACCCGCCCAAAAGGTTATCATCGCTCGGCCAGATGCCTGATCACCGCTGCAGGGGCGGTAATAGAGGGTTTCGTTATGAATCGTCTGTGGATCGTCGCGAAGTCTCCGGTCTCCCCGGGGCGAACCGCGGTGCTCTTCGTCTGCATCGCGGCGGTCTGCCTCTCCCTTGCCGGGGCGGAGGCCCTCATGATCAAACAGGACCTCCCGGCCCTCGCGCAGGAGTCGGACGACATCGTCCTGGGGACCGTCGTCGGGGTGGAGAGCGCCTGGAACGCCGAACGCACGAACATCCTGACGACGGCGCGGGTGCAGATCAACCGTTCCATGAGGAACCGTCTCTCGGGTACGGTCACGGTCACGGTGCCCGGGGGGTCCGTCGACGGTCTCACCCAGTGGGTCGAGGACCAGCCCGTCCTGGAACCGGGGACGGAGGCGTACTTCTTCATCGGACGGGACGCCCGGTGGGGGAACGTCCTGAGGGGCGGGTGCCAGGGGATGCTCCCCGTCCGGAACGGCCGCGTCGTGACCGACGGCCAGGAGAAGGACCGGGGCATCGCGATCGATGCCTTCGACCGCTATCTTGGCGACGTCGCCGCCGGCGTCCCCGCCTCGCTGCCTGCGCCCTCGGGGCCCGCCCCCCGCGCGAGCGGCACGACGCCCGTCATCTCCGGCATCTCCCCCTCCACCGCATCCGCCGGCACCGGCACCCTCATCACGATCACCGGGAGCGGGTTCGGGACGAAGGCCTCTCGGACCTCCGATGCCGATGTCGGCTTCCTGTACCGCTATACCTCGAGCGGCTGGTCCCCGATCTGGGCCTCGGGCTATCCGAGGTTCTCCTCGAACTCGAACGATATCGTCTCCTGGTCGGACACCCGGATCGTGGTCCGGGTCCCGATCGGGGTGACGGCGGACGGATATCAGGGGGGAGCGAGCAGCGGTTTCGTCTTCGTCTATACCGACGGTGGGGCCAGCAGCGCAAAGAAGCCGTTTTCGGTCACCTTCAGCTACGGGAAGCGGAAGTGGGCCTCCCCTGCCTCGTTCTATATCAACCCCGGGTCCGGGGGTTCGGCCAGACTCACGGCGATACAGAACGCCCTGCAGACCTGGAACGCGGCGATCCCCGGGTCGTCGTTCCGGTTGGACTACCGGGGGACATCGTCCAGCACGCGTTTCGGCCGGGACTCCCAGAACCTGATCTCCTTCGGCCCGGCGTCCGACTTTGCCGGGGAGGATGGGGTCATCGCCTGGACGAGCACGTGGACGGATGCGAGCGGAAGGATCGTCGAGGCGGATGTCGAGTGCAACTCGCAGTGGGCCTGGACGACCGGGACGGCGAGCGGCAACACGATGAACGTCGAGGCGATCGTGCTCCACGAGCTCGGGCACACGCTCGCCCTCCGGGACCTCTACGGCTGGGCACCCGGGTACCCGTCGGACGTCGGGAAGGTGATGTTCGGGTATAACAATGACCAGTTCGGCAACAAGAACCTCAAGACCCTGCACGAGAGCGACCGGGCGGGGATCCGCTATATCTACGGCGGAGCGACCGCACCCCCGCCGACGGTCGTCTCGATCACGCCGTCTTCGGGGGCACGGGGGTCCACCGTCTCCATCACCCGTCTCGCCGGTACCGGTTTTCAGCAGGGAGCGTCCGTGAAACTCCAGCGGTCGGGTTCCACCGACATCCCGGCGACGGGCGTCTCGGTCGTCTCCCCGACGCAGATCGCGTGCCAGTTCGCCCTGCCGCCGACGGCGGCGACGGGGACCTGGAACGTCGTCGTGACGAACCCGGACGGCCGGAGCGGGTCGCTGGCGGGCGGGTTCACGGTCAACGCCCCGTCCCTCTCGGCGGCCTTCTCCGCCTCCCCGACCTCGGGTGCCGCACCGCTCGCGGTCCGGTTCACGGACCGGTCGACGGGTTCGCCGACGGCGTGGTCCTGGTCGTTCGGGGACGGGGGCACGTCGGTCGAGCAGCACCCCTCGCACACCTACGCGTCCCCCGGGACGTACACGGTCTCGCTCACGGTGCGGGACTCGTCCGGCCGGACGGCGACGACGTCCTCCGCCGGGCTGGTGACGGTGACGGGCGGTTCGTCCGCGCCGTGGTACGTCCCGCACGTGCTGCCGGCGCGGATCGAGGCGGAGGACTACGATACGACGGGCCCGGGGACCGCCTACTGGGACACGACGGCGGCGAACGAGGGTGGAGCCTACCGGATGGACGGGGTGGACATCGAGCCGCTGCCGGGCGGGGGGTATGCGGTCTGCTACATCCGCGAGGGTGAGTGGACGCGGTACACGGTGGAGTCCCCGTCAGGCGCGACCTACCCGGTCGAGCTCCGGGTGAGCCGGTGGTACGACACGCCCCGGACGGTGGAACTCCTGGTGGACTCGACCCTGCAGGCGACGGTGACGGTCCCGAAGACGGGCGGGAGCACGGCGTACACGACGGTCTCGACCTCTCTAGCGGTCCCCGCGGGCCGGCACACGGTGACGCTGCGGTACCACGGCGGCTCGATGAACATCGACGCGTTCACCTTCGGGTCCCCCGACCAGGCCCCGTCCCTCTCGGCGGCCTTCTCCGCCTCCCCGACCTCGGGTGCCGCACCGCTCGCGGTCCGGTTCACGGACCGGTCGACGGGTTCGCCGACGGCGTGGTCCTGGTCGTTCGGGGACGGGGGCACGTCGGTCGAGCAGCACCCCTCGCACACCTACGCGTCCCCCGGGACGTACACGGTCTCGCTCACGGTGCGGGACTCGTCCGGCCGGACGGCGACGACGTCCTCCGCCGGGCTGGTGACGGTGACGGGCGGTTCGTCCGCGCCGTGGTACGTCCCGCACGTGCTGCCGGCGCGGATCGAGGCGGAGGACTACGATACGACGGGCCCGGGGACCGCCTACTGGGACACGACGGCGGCGAACGAGGGTGGAGCCTACCGGATGGACGGGGTGGACATCGAGCCGCTGCCGGGCGGGGGGTATGCGGTCTGCTACATCCGCGAGGGTGAGTGGACGCGGTACACGGTGGAGTCCCCGTCAGGCGCGACCTACCCGGTCGAGCTCCGGGTGAGCCGGTGGTACGACACGCCCCGGACGGTGGAACTCCTGGTGGACTCGACCCTGCAGGCGACGGTGACGGTCCCGAAGACGGGCGGGAGCACGGCGTACACGACGGTCTCGACCTCTCTAGCGGTCCCCGCGGGCCGGCACACGGTGACGCTGCGGTACCACGGCGGCTCGATGAACATCGACGCGTTCACCTTCGGGTCCCCCACTGCCGGCAGTCCGCTCGGCGACGCGGTCGACGCCCCGACCCTCTCCTGGTCCTCCGGAGGTTCCTCCCCCTGGACGTACCAGCGGACCGTGACGCACGACGGGTCCGATGCAGCCCGGTCGGGGGCGATCGGGGACGGGCAGCGCACCTCGCTCTCGACCGTGATCACCGGCCCGGCGACGGTCTCCTGGTGGTGGCGCACCTCATCCGAGCCAGAGTACGACCATCTTTTCCTCCTCGTCGACGGGCAGATCCGGCAGGTGATCTCCGGCGAGTCCGGGTGGCAACAGTCCGCGACCACCATCGGTCCCGGCGACCATACGGTCGCCTGGGAGTACGTCAAGGACGGGTCCCTGGACCGGGGGTCCGACTGCGGGTGGCTCGACCAGGTCACCCTCTCTGACCCCGCCGACGGGAGGACCGCGGACTTCGGGGTCTCTGCCACCTGCGGCAGGGCGCCGTTCGAGGTCCGGTTCACGGACGGGTCGACGGGTGCGCCGACGGCGTGGTCCTGGTCGTTCGGGGACGGGGCGACGTCGGTCGAGCAGCACCCCACCCACACCTACGCGTCGAACGGGTTCTACACCGTCACGCTCCGGGTCTTCTATGCCGATGGTGCCACCCGGACGGTGACGAAGGAGTGGTTCATCCACGCCTCCTCCCTCTTCTGAAGGCACGGGACTGTGCGCGCGCCGGGCGTCCCCGGCAGGGTCCCCCCCCTGCCGGAGGGATCGTGACCGGTCCCACCAGAATCTATATGCCCACACCGTCCCAGATTCTCTGGAATGCGACTGTCTCTGCTCTCTCTCACCCTCGCACTGGTGCTCTGCTGCGCCGTCCTGCCGGTCACGGTTGCCGCAGCCGAGTACTACCAGTTTGCCGAACGCTGGTCGTTCGACGAGAAGGACCGGGGATACCTGGAGCGGCCGGGCGGGATCACCGGCGACGCCCAGGACCGGGTGTATATCGTCGACCGCGCACGCTCCGCCGTCCGGTACTACTCCGGGTCGGGTGAGTACCTGGGACGCTGGGGTGCGCCGGGTACGGGTCAGCTCCTCTTCGACGACCCGGTCGACGTCTCGATCGATCCCCTCGGACGGATCTACGTGGCCGACACGGGCAACCGCCGCGTCCAGGTCTTCAACACGGGGTGCGACGTGATCGCCACCTGGTCGGGGGTCCGGTACAAGAAACCGGTCGACGTGGCGGTCGTCCGGAAGGGGAAGGCATACGTGGCCGACCTGGAGCAGCCCGAGATCCTGGTCGTGGACGAGTCCGGGTACGTCGGGTCGACCATTGGGACCGAGGGAACCGGGGACGGCGAGCTCCGCCGTCCGCGGGCGCTCGCGCTCGACTCGGGGGGCAACCTTCTGGTCCTGGACGAGTCCAACGCCCGGGTGACGAAGTTCGACCCGAGCGGGCAGTTCGTCCTCGCGATCGGTTCCCAGGGCGACGGTGACGGCCAGCTGAACAGCCCCGAGGGGCTCGCGGTCGACGCCATGGACAATATCTACGTCGCCGACTCCGGGAACGGCCGGATCGTGAAGTTCAGCCCGGAGGGCGAGCAGCTCGCGGTCTTCGGAGGGCGGGGATCGGAGGACGGCACGTTCGAGGAAGGGCCGTTCGCCGTCTGGGTCGACTCGAAGGGTGCGGTCTACGTCCCCGACGTCGCCCGGCACGGGGTGCAGGTCTTCGTGCAGGGCGAGGCGCCCGTCGAGACACCGCCAGAGAACTCGACCGCCCCGTCGGAGGGGAACACCACGGTCCCCGCCGGGAACAGCACCGAACCGGGTGCCAACAGCACCGCGCCGAACGGGACGGAGCCCTCCGGGACGGTGACGGAGACGACGGAGGTCCCGTCCCTCACCCCGCTCCCGAGCATCACGCCGGTGAACATCACGCCCTACGCGACCCCGACCCTTCCGAAGAGCCTGCCGGTGCCGCTCGCCGGGCTGATCGGCGCACTCGTCGCCGCCGGCCTCCTCGCGGGACGGTACCGGAAGAAGTAGACCCCCTCCGGGACGAGGTCCGGCCCCTTCTCTTTCTCCCTCCCTGCCGGGTCGTGCACCGTGGGGCAGCCCGGACCCCGCGTGCCCTCCGGAGCCGGCCCGTTCAGCCCACCCGGCGCCAGACCCAGACGAACCGCTGGAGGGCGGTGAAGTGCCCGAGGAGACCGAACAGGACGAGCGTCCACCCGAGCAGCCTCATCCCGCCCACCGTGCCGCCGAACGCGAGGTCGAGAAGGGAAGCGGCCATCAGGAGGACGAGCCGGTCGGCCCGGCCCAGGACCCCCCCGTAGTAGCGCCCCACCCCGACCGCCTGCGCCTGGGTCCCGAGGTACGAGGCCATCAGCACGCCGGTCAGGGCGAAGACCCCGATCTGCCAGGAGGCGAACCCGCCGGCGAAGATCCCGGTGATGATGAAGATGTCCGCGTACCGGTCGATCGCGTGGTCGAGAAAGTCGCCGCGCGGTCCCTGCCGGCCGGTTGCCCGGGCGAGCGCCCCGTCGACCGCGTCGAAGACCGCGTTCGCCGCGACGCAGACGAGGCCCCCGGCGATCGAGCCGGCGGCGTAGAGGAGTCCACCGGCGAGCGCGAGAACGAACGAGAGGGTGGAGAGCTGGTTCGGCGTCAGCCGGAGGCGGATGGCGATCCGGACCAGGAGGTCCAGGACCCCGGCGACGTGCGGCCGGTACGAGTCGAGGGTCATGGCCCCACCACGAGATACCCCGAGAAGTCGATACGGCCGTGCGAGGGCGGTTCGCGCCCCGCGACGAAGGCGGCGACCAGGTCCGCCGTCTCCCCGACCGGCCGGTCGGTCGTCTCGATCTCCAGGACCCGGTCCGGCGGGTGACGTTCGAGGGCCTCGCAGAGGACCACGTCGAGCGCCTCCGCCTCCACGTTCTCCCGGACCTTCGCGGGCGGATACCCCCGGGCGTTCAGCCGTCGCTCCAGCTCGTCCGGACGGCAGCGGAGGATCACCAGCCGGTCGCAGGGGAGGAGGTGGGCGAGGCCCCCCTCGACATAGCCGTCGACCGGCTCGAACGCGGCGGACCAGGCCTCCTCGTCGACCTCCCGGACCCCGTCCACCTCGTCGACCACGAACGGCCCGACCGTCTCCGCGACCCGCACGACCCGCTCACCCCGCCGGGCGAGCTCGTCACCGAGCGCAGTCTTGCCCGTCCCCGGCGTCCCGGCGATCCCGACCATCATCCTAACTCTGGTGCACCCACACGGGATAAGAACCGATCGTCCCGCTCTCTCTGCCGCCGACCCGGTCGATATCTCTATCTCCTCCGGTGTCCAACCGGCTGGACAGCCTGATCCCGGCTCCGGGGAGCCAGCGGCCCCTTTCGGACGTGCGGGACCGGGTCCCCTCCCATGATCGGTCAATCACGCCTGGTGCTCACCATCCTGCTCCTGGTGGTCCTTTCCACCGTCCCCGCGCCGGGCGGCGCCTCGACCCTGCCGGATGGAACGACGCCGAACGCGACGCCGGGGGAAGGGCATGCGGGTCCGGGCCACGGCTTTACGCTCCCGCCCGGAGGGGTCGCGGGCCTCTCCCGCTACGCACCGGAGATGGTCGACCCCGCCCTGCCCGACGACGACCAGGCGAGCCCTTCCCCGGTGCTGGTGCACCGCCTGCACCGCGACCTGCTGACCCGCATCAGGACGAACTCGTCGGACCCCGCCGCCATCGACCGGTTCATGGGGACCCGTCTCTTACCGCCCCCGGTATGGAGCGGCGGTCTCCCCTCGAAGGGGAGCCCCCGGGCCCTCGTGATCCTCGTCGACTTCCCCGACAGCCCGGCCCTCCCGTCTCAGACCGTGGCGGACGTCTCGTCCAAGATGTTCGGCGATGGAGGGTACAGCCCCGACGCTCCGAAGGAGAACCTGCGCAGGTACTACCAGCGCTCGTCTTTCAATCAGCTCGACCTCTGCGGTGACGTGTACGGCTGGTACCACAGCCCGTACACGCGGGAGGAATACCTCGACCTGGCGGCTGCATACCAGCAATTGTACGGGGACGTATACGGCCCCCGGATCGGGATCGCGTGCGCCCGCAGCGACCTGCTCTTCGACGCGCTCTCCGCGATCGACCCGCAGGTCGACCTCTCCCGCTACGACAACAACCACGACGGGACGATCGACGCGGTCTTCCTGAAGTACGCAGGCGAGCCCGGGGAGTGGGCGAGCCTCTTCTGGGCCTCGCAGGCGAGATACGCCTGGAACGAGGGGATCTTCGACGGTGTCCGCCCGAACAAGTACGTCTTCTCCTGGTATGCCTCGCAGTCCAGGGACACCTCGTACCCGCTCTACCGCCCCTCGACCGACATCCACGAGACCGGACACCTGCTCGGGCTGCCCGACTACTACGACTACGATCCGACCGTGGGGCCCAGGGGCGGCGTCGGCGGCATGGACATGATGGACGCGAACTGGGGCGACCACAACGTCTTCTCGAAGTACCTGCTCGGGTGGGTGACCCCGACGATCGTCTCCTCGGGCTCATGGATCCTGGACCTTCGGCCCGCCAGCGCGGGCCGTGACGCGGTCATCGTGATGCCCGATGCCTCGCTCGACCGGTACGCCGAGTTCTTCATGGTCGAGTACCGCGTGCCGGGTACGGGCGTGGTTCCGACCACCATCCCCGTCCCCGCGGGCAGTTACTACACGCTCGGTCCCTACAACGTGAACGGGCTCATGCTCTGGCACGTGGACGCCCGGCTGGACGGCACGCGGACCGGGTTCGCCTTCGACAACTCCTACACCCCGCACAAGCTCCTCCGCCTGATGGAGGCGGACGGCAGGGAACACCTGGAGCACCAGCAGGGGACGATCGACGGCAACTTCGACCTCGCCGACCTGTACACGGCCGGTTCGTCCCTCGGGCCGTCGACGGTCCCCTCCTCCGCCAACTACGCGGGGGAGGCGACGGGCGTCACCGTGCGCCCGCTCGCCCTGACGGCGACCATTGCCCGGGTCGGCATCGGGACGGTCGGTGGGCCCGCCCGGGTCCCGGGCGGCGTCTCTCTTCCCGGCGACCTGGACGGAGACGGGCAGTACGAGGACGTGAACGGCAACGGTCGGACGGACTTCGCGGACGTCGTCCTCCTCTTCAACCAGCTCGACTGGGTCGCGGCGAACGAGCCGGTGGAGGCCTTCGACTTCAACCAGAACGGCCGGACGGACTTCGGGGACGTGGTCCGGCTCTTCGGCCTGGTCTAGGACCGGCCGGGCCGGTCCCACCTCCGACCGGCGTCAGGCGGGCGGGACCCGGTCGAACAGGGACCGGGCCGCCGCCAGGAACCGTTCGTTCTCCCAGTCCGCCCCGATCGAGACACGGAGGTGGTGGTCGGCCAGGTCGGGGAAGGAACGGCAGGAGCGGACCAGCACCCCCTCCTGGGCCAGCGCGGCGACGGCGGCGTCCGAGGTGTACGGGGTGACATCGACCAGGAGGAAGTTCGCCTCGGAGGGGTGGCAGGGAAAGGGACAGTCACGGGCGATCCGCTCCCGCCAGGCGGCGACGTGCCGGCGCGTCCTGTTGACGTGCTCCTCGTCGCCGAGGGCACCGACGGCGGCAGCGGCAGAGACCGAGGAGAGTCCGAAGAACGGGGTCGCCGCGCGGGTGTATGCGGAAAGGAGCCACTCGGGGACCTGGGCGTACCCGACCCGGAACCCCGCGAGGCCATAGAGCTTGGAGAAGGTCCGGCCGATCACCAGGTTGTCGCAGCCGGAAAGGAGGGGCGCGTAGTCCCGGTCCGAGAAGTCGACGTAGGCGTTGTCGAGGAAGAGGAGGCAGTCCCCGCAGGACTCGGCGATCGCCCGGACGTCGTCCACCGGCGTCGCCGTGCCGGTCGGGTTGTTCGGGGTGCAGAGGAACGCGACCCTCGCGCCCCGGCAGGCGCTCGCGAACGCGTCGGGCTCCACCCCGAACCCGGGTCCCCGCGGAACGGTCACGACGCGGGCCCCCTGTCCTCGGGCGGCGATCCCGTAGAAGGAGAAGGTGGGGGTCGAGACCACGACGCGGTCACCCGCCTCGCAGAAGACCCGGAGGATCGTCTCGATGATCCCGTCCATCCCGTTCCCCACCACCCAGGGGTACTCTCCGTACCGGGTGCTGAGCGCCGCCCGGAGCGCGCTCATCGAGTCGTCGGGGTACCGGTGGGCCTCCGACAGGGCTCGCGATGCGGCCTCGATCGCTGCCGGCGAGGGGCCGAACGGGTTCTCGTTCGAGCCGAGCCGGGCGACACGTTCGAACCCGTGACGGGCGGCGATCGCCTCGGGGCGCTCCGCGTAGACGTATCCCGGGCCGTCGAGGTAGGCCCGGATGGCGGGCCTCATCCGGCGAGGGCCCGGGCGAGCACGTCGCAGGCCCGGTCGATCTCTTCGTCCCCGATCACGAGAGGGGGCACGAGCCGGAGGTTGCCGTCGGCCGCGCAGTTCACCAGCACACCGTTCGCCGCGCATACCGCGGCCACCTCGCCGCAGCGCTCGCCCACCGAGATGCCGACCATCAGCCCGCGGATCCGGGGTTCGAACCGGGCAAGCGCGGCCCGGAACCGTTCGCCCTTCGCGGGGACCGACGGGAGGACCTCCTCGATCACGTCGAGCGTGGCGTGCGCCGCCGCGCAGGCGAGCGGGCCGCCGGCGAAGGTCGAACCGTGCTGGCCACGCGTGAACTCGAGCCCCTCGCGGGCGACGATCGCCCCCATCGGGAAACCGGAGGCGATCCCCTTCGCGAGGCTGACGATGTCCGGCATGACCCCGGTCTGCTGGATCGCGAGCCAGGTCCCGGTCCGGCCCATGCCGGTCTGGACCTCGTCGACGATCATCAGTGCACCCGTATCGTCGCAGAGGTCCCGCACCCCGACGAAGAACTCGTCCGGCGGGGTGATCACCCCCGCCTCGCCCTGGATCGGCTCGACGAATACGCCGGCCGTACCGGGACCGATCGCCGCCTTCAGCCCCTCGAGGTCCCCGTACGGGACGAAGTCGCAGCGGGGTTCGAGCGGTTCGAACGGTTCGCGGATCGCCGGCTTGTGCGTCACGGCGAGCGACCCCAGGGTCCGCCCGTGGAACCCGTGCTCGAACGCGACGAACCGTTCCCGGCCCGTCGCCAGGCGGGCGAGCTTGATCGCGCCCTCGTTCGCCTCCGCCCCCGAGTTCGAGAAGAAGGCCTTCGCCATCCCGGTGTGGTGCACGAGCCGCTCGGCGAGCTCTGCCTGTCCCGGCACGTAGTAAAGGTTCGAGCAGTGGATCAGCCGGCCCGCCTGCCGGCAGATCGCCTCGACCACGTGCGGGTGGCAGTGCCCGGTGGAGCAGACCGCGATCCCCGCGACGCAGTCGATGTACTCGTTCCCCTCGTCGTCCCAGACCCGCGCTCCCAGTCCCTTGATGAGCATCCGCTCGCGGGAAAAGGCGGGCATGTAGTACCGGGCGTCCAGCGCCCGGTAGTCGGTTCCTGTCATCCTGTAATCCTGTGGTTATTCGTATTCGATCGTCGCCGGGGGCTTCGGCGTCACGTCGTAGACCACCCGGGCGACCCCGGGGATCTCCGACGTGCAGCGCGAGGCGATCCGGGCCAGCACCTCGAACGGGAGTTCGAGCGGGTCCGCGGTCATCCCGTCTCTCGAGTTGACCGCCCGGATCGCGACGATCCAGCCGTGGAGCCGGACATCGCCCTTCACCCCCGTGCCGAGGCCGACGAGCGCGGCCAGGCACTGCCAGGGCGCGAACGCCTCGACCAGCTCCTCCTCGACGATCGCGTTCGCCTCCCGGACGACCTCGATCGCCCCGGCGGTCACCTCGCCGATCACCCGGACGGCCAGACCCGGCCCCGGGAAGGGCATCCGGTGCTGGATCTCCCTCGGCAGCCCGAGCGCCCCTGCGACCTCCCGGACCTCGTCCTTGTAGAGGTCGCGGAGCGGCTCGATCACGTCCTCGAACGCGCATTCGAGCGGCATGCCGCCGACGTTGTGGTGGCTCTTGATCCCGCCCTCGCTCTCGATCCGGTCGGGGTAGATCGTGCCCTGGAGGAGGACCGTCGCACCCGTCCTCTTCGCCTCCCGCTCGAAGACCCGGATGAAGCGCTCACCGATCGCCTTCCGCTTCTCCTCGGGGTCCGTGATCCCGGAGAGCGCGGCGAAAAACTCCTCACGGGCGTCGACGACCGTGAGCGAAAGGTGCCCGAAGAGCTCCCGGATCCGGTCGGTCTCTCCCTTCCGCATCAGCCCGGTGTCGACGTAGATCGGGTGGAGCTGATCCCCGATCGCGCGCGCGGCGAGGGCGGCGCAGACCGAGGAGTCGACCCCCCCGGAGAGGGCGATCACGACGGTCCGACCGCCGGCTTCACGCCGGATCTCCTCGATTGCGGCTTTGATGAACTTCTCCGTGTTGACCATCTAGATCACCTGGTCTGCCTGTCTCTTCTCACGGCAGGCCCGCACGAACCCGACGAACGGCGGGGAGGGCCTGGCCGGACGCGAACGGAACTCGGGGTGGAACTGCGTCGCGAGGAAGAAGGGATGGTCCCCGAGCTCCATCACCTCCATCCGGTCGCCGCAGGTCCCCGAGAAGATGATACCCGCCCCGACAAGCGCGGGGATCTCCTCGGGGGCCACCTCGTAGCGGTGCCGGTGCCGCTCGACGATCCGATCTCTCCCGTACAGGGCCCTCACCCGGGTGCCGTCCTGGAGGTCGACCGGATAGTCGCCGAGGCGCATCGTCCCGCCCAGGCCCTCGACCGCCCCCTGCTCCGGCAGGATCGCGATCACATGGCGCCCCTCGCCGATCTCCTCGGAGCAGGCGTCGGTCCACCCCAGTACGTGCCGGCTGTACTCCACGACCGCGAGCTGGAACCCGAGGCAGAGCCCGAGGAACGGGACACGCCCCTCCCGGGCGCACCGGATCGCCTCGATCTTCCCCTCGATCCCGCGTCTCCCGAACCCACCGGGGACCAGGACGCCATCGACGTCCGCGAGCTGGCGCGGCTCGAACCGCTCGGCATCGAGCCAGACGATCTTCACCTCGGTCGAGGTCGCGCGTCCCGCGTGCTTGAGCGCCTCCTTGATCGAGAGGTAGACGTCCTCGATCCCGTACTTCGAGACGATCGCGACCGTCACCCGGCTCGTGAACTCCCGCGAGACGGTGTTGTACCACTCCGAGCCGACCTCCCTGCGGGGGAGGCGCAGGTGGTCGACCACCGCGTCGGCGAGCCCCTCCTTCTCGAGCTCCGCCGGCACCTGGTAGATGTCCGGCACCGTGGTGTTGCTGATCACCGCCCACTGGGCGACGTCGCAGAACGCGGCGATCTTCCGCTTCGTCTGCGGCGAGAGCGGATGGCCCGAGCGGCCGACGATCATGTCGGGGTAGAGCCCGACCTCGCGGAGGGCCTTCACCGAGTGCTGGGTCGGCTTCGTCTTCATGTCGCCCATCGTGTCCTCGGGCACGAGCGTGACGTGGATCAGCACCGTGTCCTCGCGGGGGAGTTCACCGCGCATCTGCCGGACGGCCTCCAGGAACGGCATCGACTCGATGTCACCGACCGTCCCGCCGACCTCGACCAGGCAGACGTCGGCCACCCGGCCCTCCGCGTCCGGCTCCGACGCCGCCCGCGCGATCCAGGCCTTGATCTCGTCCGTGATGTGCGGGATGATCTGGACCGTGTCACCCAGGTAGTCCCCCCGGCGCTCCTTCTCGATCACCTCGCGGTAGACCTTGCCGGTCGTGATGTTGTGGGCGGCGGTCAGGTCGATATCCAGGAACCGCTCGTAGTTTCCCAGGTCCAGGTCGACCTCCGACCCGTCCGAGAGGACGAAGACCTCCCCGTGCTGGGCCGGGTTCATCGTCCCCGCGTCGATGTTCAGGTACGGGTCGATCTTGACGGCCGTGACCGTCATGCCGCGGTTCTTGAGGATACGCCCGACGGAAGCGGTCGTGATCCCCTTCCCGAGACCGCTCATCACGCCGCCGGTCACAAAGATGTACTTCACCCGCTCGCCTCTCGCCTGTACGGTGTGAGCCCCGGTCCAATGAGCCTTGTCATCGGCGCGAGACGGCGTAGGAGACGGTCGTCGTGCTGCAGAGCCGGCCCTCGCCGTCGAAGACCTGCCCCTCGCCGAAGATCACGCGCCGCCCCCGCCTGACCACGCGCCCGACGGCCCGGAGCGTCCCCTCGTTCACGCCCCGCAGGAACGAGGTCGACTCGGTGATCGAGGCGATCGTCTCGCCGTCGTTGAGCGTCTGGTAGACGGCGAGCACCACCGCCTCGTCGGCGAGCGCGGTGTACAGGCCTCCCTGGACCCATCCCTCGCCGTTCCAGTGGTCGGGCCGGACCTCCAGTTCGAGTTCGCCCACACCGCCTTCCGCGCGGATCACCCGGATCCCCGTCCAGGAGAAGAAGGGGTTCGCCCGTTCGCCGACGGCCCTCAGCCGGTCCAGGTATGACGTCATCCGGGAGATCTCTTGTGGTGCAGGGCGAAAAAGGTTCCACCCGAACGCAGGATTATTCCCTGCTCCGCGCGCATAATGGGTAATGATCGGCCGGATTTCCGGCCGGACGGGAGCGGAACGGGAGTGCAGGAGGGGGCGTTGCAAAGGAAGGGCGCCATTAAGCCCGCCGACTGTACCATCGTGATACCGGCCTACAACGAGGAGGACCGGATCGGCGCCCTGCTCGCCGATCTCGACGGGTTCGAGGGGCCGGTGATCGTCGTCGCGGACGGCACCGACCGGACGGCGACGATGGTGGAGGCCCATGCCGCCCGTCACCCCGGGCTTCGTCTCACCTGCCTCTCCTTCTCCCGGCGTCTGGGGAAGGGGGGCGGGATCCTCGCCGGTTTTCGGGCCGCCGGGACGCCGTACGTCGGCTTCATGGATGCGGACGGCTCCACGTCGCCCGCCGAGATGCTCCGTCTCTTCTCCTGCTTATCGGACGCCGACGGGGCGATCGCCTCGCGGTGGTGCGCCGGAGCGGTCGTACCCGTCCGCCAGGGGGTCTTCCGGCGTCTCCAGTCCCGGGCGTTTAACCTCCTGATCCGGCTCCTCTTCGGTCTCCCGTACGCGGACACCCAGTGCGGGGCCAAGGCGTTCCGGATGGAGGCGCTCCGCCCGGTGCTCGACGAGATGAGACTCTCGGGGTTCGAGTTCGACGTGGAGCTCCTCTGGCGCCTCCGGCGGCACGGGCGGCGGGTCGTCGAGGTGCCGTCCTGCTGGTCCGACCGTGGCGGGTCGAAGGTGGGCGGTGGAGACTCGATGCGGATGTTGAAAAACCTGGTCGCGCTCCGGTTCCGATGACGCGCGAGGAGGAGAAGCAGACGGCGTTCCGGCTGCTGGAGGCCGGTGACGCACCGGGGGCCCTCCGGATCGCGGAGGGGTTGATGCAGGACGGGACCGAGCCGGAGCTCGCCGTGCTCGCTGCCACCGCCCTCCACCGGCTCGGACGGCTGGACGAGGCGGAGGCGTACCTGCGGGACCTCGCCCGGCGGATGCCGGAGGCCTCGTACCTCCACAGCCTCCTCGGGCGCGTCCTCGCCGAACGGGGGGACGAACGGGCGACGGCCGAGTTCGCGGAGGCGATCCGGCTCGACCCCGGCAACCCCGGGGCGCTCCGGGAGTACGCCCGGTACCTCGAGGCTTGCGGCGACCACCGGGCGGCGGCCGATCTCGGGCGTCGCCTGGTGCGCCAGTCCTCCCGGCACGAGGACCGGGAACTCCTGGTCCGCTCCCTCGTCGCCCTGTGCGAGTGGGACGAGGCGGCGGCGGTGGTCGGGGACGGCCCTCCCGGGACGCCCTCGCTCGCGGCGGTGGAGGCCCTCCTCGGCGCGGGGAGGGCCAGGCAGGCGGCGGCTCTTGCGGCGGAGGGGTACGAGGCGACGAAGGACCCCGCCTTTCTCCGGGCCCACCTCGCCGCCTGGGCGGTCTTCGACCCGGAGGGGGCGGCGGACGCCTATGCAGGCTGGGCCGGCACCGACCACGGGATCGACTTCGACCGGGTCCTCCTCGAGAAGTCGCTCGGCCGGTACGGGGAGGCGCTCGGGCTCTGCACGGCGCTCGTCGCGGAGGACCCGGCACCGATCCACCGGCTGGTCGCGGCGGAGCTCCGGGTCCTTGCCGGGGACGCGGACGGCGGCGTGCAGGCGATGGAGGGGCTCGCCCTCGACCTGCTCGGTTCGCTCGAGGACCTCGAGACCCTCGGGATCGTGCTCCGCCGGTTCGAGGAACTCCTTCTTTCCGTCCATCCCGCCCCCGCGGCGCTCGCCCGCTTCGTGGAGGTCGTCGGGTCGAACCCGACCACGGTCGGGCTGATCGCGATCGGGGAGGCGGCGGAGCGGCAGGGGGACCTGGTCCGGGCCCGCGACCACTTCTACCGGGCCTACCGGACCGACTTTCTCCGGGGCGGGCTCGGCTACGCGCGGTTCCTCGCGCGGCAGGGAGAGTGGCGCGAATGCGAGAAGGTGATGCTCTACTGCGCCGAGCACGCGACCAAGACGGCGGACCTGGAGCGGGTGGCCGAGGTCGCGCTCGACGCGGCGACCGGGATGCACCGGCTCCCGCGGCTCCTCGAACGGCTCGCCGAGCGGCTCGCGTCGCACCGGGAGACGCTCTCGTCCTTCGGCCTGGAGCTCGCGTCCGTCGCCCTCCTCGCCCGGGCGACCGATGCGTTCGAGGCGGGCCGGTACGACCGGGCGAAGGAGTGCTGCCTGGTCGGGCTCGACCTCTTCCCGGTCCACGCGGGCGAGCTCCGGCTCGACGATTTCTACGCCCTCCTCGCCCGGTGCAAGGAGGAGGCGGTCCTGGACCGGCCCGTGCTCGGGCGGACCCGTTCGGCGGCGAAGCCGACCGTCGATACACCGCCCCCTCCCCCACCCGCGGCGCTCTCCCTCTCCCCCCAGGAGGCGCGAGTTGTCGAGTTCCTCCGCGAGCACCGGACGGCGACCGAGCGTGAGCTCCGGGCCGTCCTGGGGACCCGCCGGGTGGCGGGACTGGTGAACCGCCTGATCCGGCGGGCCGGGGAGCAGGGGGTCGCCCTGGTCGAGCGCCGGGGGACGGGGGACGAGGGTGAGGTGTATGCCTATGTCGGACGATAGGGGACGAGCAGAGAGTCTCAACATCATCAACGCGCTCCGGCGCGGCACCGTGCCGGCGAGCGGGCTCGCGAGGCTCGCGGTCGGGATCGAGGTCGAGGAGGGCGTGATCGCCCGCCAGCTCGGATACGTCGCGGACGGCGGCGGCGACCTGAAGTTCATCAAGGGCGACTACGGCGCCGGCAAGACCTTCCTCCTCGCCCGGGCCCTGGAGCTCGCGCAGGAGCAGGGGTTCGCAACGGCGCACGTCGTGGTCTCGTCGGAGACCCCCCTCGCCCGCCTCCGGTCCGTCTACCAGCGGATCGCGGCGAACCTCCGGACCCGCGACGATGAATCCGCCTTCAAGGCGGTGATCGACTCGTTCCTCTACGCGATCGAGGAACGGGTGCTCGAGATCCGGGGAGACGACCTCCCCGACGAGGATCTCCGGGAGGAGACGGTCCGGTCGATCGAGCGCTCGCTCGCCGAGCTGGCGGAGGGCTCGACCGCCTTCGCCGCCGCCGTGCGGGCGTACTACGAGGCGAACGCGGACGAGGACTACGGGCTCGCCCAGGGGGCGCTCGGCTGGCTCGCGGGGGAGCCGAACGTGGGCCGGCCGTTCCGGGCGAAGGCGGGCGTCCGGGGGACGATCGACGAGACGGTCGCACTCGCGTTCCTCGTCGACCTGATCGCGGTGGTGCGCGGGGCCGGGTACGCCGGGCTCGTCATCGCCCTCGACGAGGCGGAGACGACCCAGGCCCTCCCCCGCGCGCAGCGGGAGAAGGCCTACAACAACCTGCGGCAGCTGATCGACCTGCTCGACCGGGGCGAGCTCTCCCACTGCTACCTGCTCGTCACCGGTACCCCGTCGTTCTTCGAGGGCGCCAAGGGGATCCGGTCGGTCCCCCCCCTGGCGGACCGGATCGGGACCGTCGGCGACGACGGCTTCCGGAACCCGCTCCAGCCCCAGCTCTCGCTCGCCCGGTTCGACGCCCAGAAGCTCGAGCAGGTGGCCCTCCGGGTGATGGACATCTACGCGGAGGCGTACGGCGAGGTGGACCGCGAACGGGTCAGCCACCGGTTCATCCGCGCGCAGATCCGGCAGCTCACCGGCCGGTTCGGCGGACGGGTCGACGTGATCCCCCGCCTCTTCCTCCGGGAGTTCGTGGACGTGCTCGACAAGGCGGCGCTCTACCCTGAGTACGACCCCTGGAGCGCCTACCGGTTCGACCCGGCGACGACCGAGGTCCCGCTCAACGAGGAGGAGGAGGCGGTGATGGTGGTCGAATGGTGACGGGTAATACCCGCCACCGGGTCGGGCACCTGGTGGCGCTCGCGGTCCTCGCCCTTGCCGTTCTCGTCGGCGGGGCGGAGGCATACGAGCGGCCGTTCATCCTGCAGGGGACGGTCGGGGCGGTCGACACGACCAGCCGGACGGTGACGATCCAGCCGTCCGCCGAGTACGCGGGCGGGTCCTGGACGGGGGCGACCCACCGTCCCCTGTCGGGGGTCGCCCCGGACGGTGCCGACCTCGCGGCGCTCCCGCCGGGCACCCTGGTCGAGGCGGCGAGCCTCGGGTCTCCGGGCGGGCGGTGGACGATGCTCGCCCCGCTCGCCTCCTCCTCGCCGTCCCGGCCCGCCACCACCCGGGCGATGGCGGTCTATGGCGATCCAGCCTTCCTGGTCAGCCCCCTCCCGGGCGAGGTCCAGTTCGGGTACACGACGTCGGGCCTCTGCGGCGGACCGGGGACCGCGGGCAATGCCACGGCGGCGAGTATCACCCTCTCCGCCGAGCGGGGCGGGGTGGTCGACGTCCGGACACTCGACCTTATGGCCGGCGGGGAGGGAACCGCGACCCTGAACGGGACGGTGCTCCGGGTCCGGTTCCACGGCGGAGACGCCCAGGCGGGCCCCGGTTGCCCGGCGGCGGAGGGGCGGCAGCCGATCGCGGACTTCACGATCGTCCTGGAAGGCGGTCCCCCGTCGGTACCGTCTTCACCCCCGGCAACGGAGACCCCGGGCTTCCCGGCGCTGTCCGGGCTTGCGGCCCTCGCCGCGGCGGCGGCCCTCGCCACCTGCCGCCGCTAGGGGGAGCGGTATCCCTATCCCGGCAGGCGTCGACCGGTGGGTATGGTGCGCCTGATCCCGGGGTCGCGGTGTGCTCCCGCCACCGGTTCGTCGCCGAAGACGGTCGAGGAATGGAGCGGAGGGCTCGCGCCGGGTACCGGACCGTCGCGGATCGTCCGGGTGTCGGGCCCGGCAGGCTGGTCCGGGCCGTCGGAGCGCGCCGGGTGCGATGCGTACTCCCTCGTGCTGTCGGGCACCCTCGTCGTGGAGGGCAGTGACGGCCCGCTCGCCGTCGGGGCGGGGGATGCGGTCCTGGTGCGGGCCGGGGAACGGGTCGCGTACTCGACCCCCGGGGGGGCGGAGTACCTCTCGGTCCTCCTCACCGCCGCCGACGCCGCGCCCGCCGGGGGCGGGGACGTTCGGACACCCCTGTACAGGGAGCCCCCATCCCCCCCCGAGGGGATCCGGTTCGAGGCGCACGGTCCCGGGGCGTTCGACCGGATCGAACCCCTCTGGGAGGAGCTCGCCCGCCACCATGTCGCGTGCGCCCGGCAGGCGGCACCCGCCTTCGAGGCGGAGATGGCCGGACAGACGTTCGCGGCCCGGCAGGCGGAGCTGCGCGAGAAGAACCGCGGGCGCCTCCTGCGGGTCGACCTGGCGATCGAGCGGGTCTCCGGCCGTCCGGTGGGGTACTGCGTCTCGAGCGCGGCACCCGGTCAGGTCGGCGAGGTGGAGTCGCTCTCGGTCGCCGCACCGTTCCGGGGGCGGGGGATCGGGTCCGCCCTCCTCTGCCGCGCCTCGGGGTGGATGGACGAAGTCGGCGTCACCGAGCAGGTCGTGCTCGTCTTTTCCGGGAACCCGGGGTCCCTCCCGTTCTACCGGCGGCACGGTTTTCTCCCGCGGTTCTCCGTCCTCGTCCGGAGGGAGTGACGACGGTCGCCCCGTCCCCCTCCCCCGGGCAGACCGTCCGGACGGGCGGGGGGCGAAAAGCCCTTCGTGGTGCGCGCCCCACCCCTCTTCCACCCGCCTCCCCGGAGCACCCCCGCCATGTTCACCCGCACCCGCCTGCTCGTCCTCGTCCTCGTCGCCGCGCTCGTCCTGCCGGCGGGAGCGACGGTCAGGATCCTGCCCCTCGGCGACTCGATCACGCGGGGCGACCCGTCCCCGGACTCGGACGCCGGCAGCTACCGTTACTACCTCTACACCCGCCTCGTGGACGCAGGGTACCGGGTCGACTTCATCGGTTCGACCACCCAGCCGAACTTTTCCCGGTTCTCGTTCGACCAGGACCACGACGGGCACGGGGGCTACACGACGGGGATGTTCCTCTCGTACCAGGGACAGGAGCCCCTCCGCGAGTGGCTCGCCGCGAGCGGCGCCCCCGACATCGTCCTGCTCCATATCGGTACGAACGACGCGGTCTGGCAGGTCGACCACGGGACCCGTCTCGAGAACCTGGCGGTGATCGTCCGGATCCTCCAGGAGACGAACCCGCGGGTCACGATCCTGCTCGCCCAGATCATCCCGACCGACAACTGGTTCCGGAACCAGCGGCAGATCGACCCCTTCAACGCCGCGCTCCCGGGACTGGCGGCGAACGTCTCCACCGCCTCCTCGCGGGTGATCGTCGTCGACCAGAACAGCGGGTTCGACGGCGTGAACGACACCCAGGCGGACGGGATCCACCCGAACGCGGAGGGGATGAAGAAGATCGCCGCCACCTGGTACCGTGCGCTCGTCCCGCTCCTGCCGGCGCCGTCTACGACCCCGTTCACCGTCCCCGGGGGCGTCGGGCCCGCCCGCCCGCTCCCGGGCGAGGGGCTCTACCGGGACGTGAACGGCAACGGGAGGGCGGACTTCGCGGACGTCGTCCTCCTCTTCTCCGAGCTCGACTGGTGCGCGGCGAACGCACCCGGCGCGTTCGACTTCAATGCGAACGGCCGGGTGGACTTCGCGGACGTGGTGCGGCTCTTCGAGGCGCTCTGACAGGGGATGGAAAAAGCGAGGAGAGGGGAGAGATAGCCCGGAGCAGATTCGAACTGCTGTCGGCGGATCCAGAGTCCACCATGATTGACCGCTACACTACCGGGCTGCCTGCCTATAGAGGTCGTGCTGGGGCATAAAAAAGGTGCCGGAGCGGAAGCGCCGTTACCGCCCCGGACAGCCCCTGCAGGCCTCGCACGCGCCGTTCACGGGCGAGACGTGCCCGAACTGCTCGCAGAACCGGGCGAGATCGGCCGCGTCACGCCGGTGGTAGAGGTGGGGGACGAGGGAGATGTGCGTGTACGTCCCGACGGCAGCTCCCAGCCGTTCGGCGATCGTCCGCTGGAGGTGGACGAGCGCGAACATGTTCGCCCCGGCGGCAGAGAGCATATCGTTGGACCGGAAGACGACCTGCATCGAGACGCGCCCGTCCCGGAGCTGGCACGAGACGAGCTGGAGGCAGGGGCAGTCCTGCATCTCTTCGTCGGTCACCGGGTTCCAGGTGACCGCGACGGCACGCCGGCTCACCGGGGAGCTCTGCAGTTTCCCGACGATGTAGGCGACCTGGTCGACCCGCACCGGCAGACCCCCGGCGGCGAGCCCCTCTCCCCAGGCGAAGAGCCGCGAGTGGTAGTCGTACTCGAACTGCGCGTCCGTGCCCTCGAGCAGGTCGGCGGCGTACTGCTCGAGGAACCGGCGCTGGAACCGCGATGCCGGACTCACCATCGGCTCGGCGAGCGGATCCCGGAGCTCGAGGGCGATCGGTTCGCACTCGACCGTCTCCTCCCCGTTCTCGGTCGTGACCAGGTACCCCTTCTCGAGCACGGTCCTGACCGCCCATTCGTGCGCTGCCGCGAGGTGCGGGCTCCGGAACGTCCGCATACATGCGGGTCGACGGCGGAGGGGATATGTCTGGCGGACGCTGCGGAGGCGCCGCACGGGCGAACCCTGCCGGAGGTCCG
>ENA-UOWE01002173-UOWE01002173.1-activated-sludge-metagenome-genome-assembly--contig:-NODE-2173-length-22054-cov-3.512296_pt1 | contig 22054 bp, 14 predicted proteins | sample MGYA00249841_ERZ761562 | MGnify/ENA primary metagenome ERZ761562 (study PRJEB28883, sample SAMN05720200) | activated sludge metagenome | isolation source: Anaerobic digester | place: Japan... | reverse complement strand
TGTCCCTGGTTATGGCATCCGCTTCCGGTTGCTCGTGCGGCGGCGACGATTCTTTTAAAAAGATCGATCACCGCTCTTCGCGCACTTACGATTCAGACGCCGAAGACGAAGGATTCCGCAAGCAAAGCCGCCTTTCGTCCGTTGACGGCTCCAAAAGATATTACGGAAGCGGCGTGGATATAATGAAAAAGAAAGAAAAAAGCGCCATCATAGAAAAACTTCAGTTCGACGGGCGCAAAGCCTTGAAAAATAAAAATTTTGTCGAGGCTGAAAAGCTCTTTTCGGAAGGCAACTATCAGGAAGCTCTTAAGCTCTATAGCACCGCCGGCGCGGCCGGAAACAACTCATATATAGAAAGGCGCGCGCTTGCCTGCAAGGTATCTATAGACAGGGTAAGCACGCTTCAGAACGAAGAAATAAAAAAAGCCACGGCGCTTTTGAGCGACGGGCGGCCGGGCGACGCGGTAGGCATGCTCGATCATCTCGAAAAACAGGGCGAATCGGCAAACGATAATATTTACTTAAAGCAAAGCGTCAGCGGCTTGAAAATAAACGCATATTCGCAGATGGGCGACAACAAAAAACTGATCGAAGAATATATAAAACAGGAAAAAATATCTAAGCAATTAAGCGAAACGCTTTCTAAATCATGGACGGTCCCAATAGAATAGAAAGGCGAAGTGAGGTTATGCGGCGTGTGTTTTAAAACTTTATTTTTAAAGACGGCAATCGGCGAAAAGAATTCCGCCGGCGTCACTTTTATAGAATTGATGATAGCCATGATGCTATTTACTCTTCTGATGTGGCCGCTGTACCAGATATTCCAGTGGTCCGCCAACAGCACCATGAAAACCGGCGATCTTACGATAGCGGCTAACGTCGCTTCGGAACTTATCGAACTTCTTAAAAACAAGCCTTTCGACGTTTTGTCGCGCCTGGACCCTAAATCGGGGCTCAAGGCGAAGATGGACGAAAAAGACATACAGGATTTTCTCGGAAAAACTTTCGACGACAAATTTTCCAATACCGCCGGCCGGTTTATACGCAGCGTCGAAATCACTCCCACGAAGCCTATAAAAACTTCGCGCGGCGATGATTTTGCATACGTGCAGATCGTGGTTTCCGTTTACTGGACCGAGCGCACAGGCACTCAGAAAGGGCCCAAAAAGCTTTTCGCGCTCGTCGCCAACGAAAACGCGCCCCTTATAACGCAGTAAATAAAAACCGGCACGGCGCCGGATGCAATAATTATAAAGAGAGAAAAAAATGAAAAATATCCTTTTAAATAAACGCGGCCTTATTGCGCCGCCAGAAAAATCCGCCGGCGGGCGAGGCTTCACGCTGATCGAGGTCATGGTGGTTATGATGCTTTCGATAATGCTGCTGATTTCAGTGTGGCAGCTGTTCCGCATGATCACCCGGACGCAGGTTTACACTCAGGAAGAAATTTCATGCCAGCGATCGGTGCGCGTCATAGTTGAAAGGATAAAAAACGACCTGCGCGCGGCCGTATTCCCGGACGGCCTTATCGGCGATAAATTCATAATACAGGACCCGGTGGATATCAACGGCAAGGAAGTCGGCGGGGCAAGAATACGCTTCGCCAGATTTCACGGTTTCGACGATAAAGGAAAGCCCATAGTAGAAAAAGTAGTCTATATATTCGACCGCGGCAACGGACGAGTCAAACGCGCCAACTGGAGCGGCCCGTGGGAGCAGAAGAACGACTCGATAGAAAACGAAAAAATAGTCGATTCGCTAAGTTCGCTTCCTAACGGCACCAACGGAAGTTATTTATACTTCAATACTTTTTATACCGACACCGACCGCGAAGGCTTTAAAGGCCGCCTTTTCGTATTTATAGGCCTGAAGGCCGTCTACGGTAACGACGTTAAGGTCAAGCACGAAATCAAGCTCGACCTCGTCGTGGGGCCGCGCTTTATAACGTCAAAAGACAGAGAGCCGTTCTGGAATCTAAATCCGATGTCGCGCCTCGACGTGGAAGCTTTTCAAAAGTAATCTTTTTTCTTATTACAGTTGTATATTGATGGGCTGCGGCGTTTGATAAAACGGCGAATTGAGGCCCGAGGGCGGTTGCTTGAGCAGGTTTTCCGGCCCGGAAGGCTGGCCGGCCGGCGCCGGCGCTTTTTTTCTTCCCGGTTTTTTATAGAACGGGGAATTAACGTCGATATATCCCATTCTTTCAACGTCGCGGCGCGTGAGGCCGGTTTTAGCGAGCCACAAGGCGTAATCCCGTGAGTTGGGATCGATTTTAAGAAGTTCTTTCAAAACGACTCTGGCGCGTTCGTATGATTTTGACATCACCAGAGATTTGGCCAGCTTGAACCCGACTTCGTAATCGGCGGGCATGAATTCATATGCGACGCTGTAGTGAAATCCGGATTCGCGGAACATTCCTTTTTTATAAAATATTTCTCCCAGGTTAAAATGAGCTCTGGGATTGGATTTAAAGTAAGAAAGCGAATACAGCATGCTGGTGCGCGCCTGGTCGAGCTTTTCTTTGAGATATTGCTGGTAGCCGATTTCATAATAATAATCGGCGTAAGTGCGGTTATATCGGCGCATATCGAGCCCGCCGCCTCCCGAGTAGCCAAATTCTTTTATTTCCGTAAGATTGAAGCCGTTATAGGCCAGAAGATAAACCATCGCGGTGTCGTCTGCTGCGAGTTTGAAAAAATCTCTGATTTCGGGCAGCGCGGTTTCTTTGCGGCCGTTTTTCAGGTAAAGACGTATTTTTGCGTATTTCGAACTCTTGAGGCTGCCGGCGAGATTGTCGGCGTATTCGTATTGCGCTTCGGCTTTTTCCGCCGCGCCGAAACGCTCGAAAGTATGGCCGAGACGTAATATCTTATTGAGACTGTCGGGGTTTTTGACCACGGCCGCGGCCGATTTTTGAATGTTGAGATTTTTGATTGTTTCGATAACCGCAGCGAGCCTTTTTTCGGCTTCTTTTTTCAGCCTGTCGTTAGGCGCGTGACGGATGACGTATTCTAGCGAATAGGCTTCGCTTTTCAAGTCTTTTGACGCGCGGTATATATCGGCGAAAAGAAGATAAGAATCGTAAGGGTCGAATCCGTTTGAAACGGCGTAAGTGGCGTTATAGAGCGCTTCAGGAATATTGCCCTTTTTTAAATATTTTCTCGCCTCGGAAACGAAGTCGATTTTCGACTTGTAGTCGATAGTGAGCCTGCCTCTGCGCCCTTCTTTTATGGCGGGCTCTTCGGCGCCGTGCGACGTTGACGCGGGTAAAAATAATATTATGGCCGCAGGGAAATATAGTAAAAAAAATTTTGCGGCAGCATTGACGTATTTTAAATTAAATTTCATGCCGGTTCTATTACCGCCTTTTCTTCGATTTTGCCCGTGCCGAAGCTTGTTATATATACCCCGCCTATTATGAACGCGGCACCGATGAAAGTCGCTCCGCCTGCCGGCTCGCTTAAAAGAAAGTAGCCGAGGAGGATTCCGACCAGAGGCTGCAGATTTAAAAAATTGCCCATATACGAAGCGTCAAGGCGTTCCAGAAGCAGGTACCATACGAAGTATGCGAAACTCGTGGCGAGGGCCGAAAGATAAAAAACGCAAAACCAGGATTTTAAAGAAGCCGTTGCTATGGCGCCGAGGCCGTTTTCGTACCAGGCCGCGAATGGGAACAGCAATATGGTGCCGGTAATCACCGCGTAAGCCGTGACGACGAAGCTAGGCAGGCGTTTTATCGCCTGGTTGCCTATTATAGTATAAAGCGCGCAGCAAAGGGCGGAAAGCAATACCAGAACGTCGCCCGCCGCCGAATATGCGCCGGCGGAAGCCTGATCCGGGCCGCCCGCCGAGCCGGGCAGGATAATTATGAGCACGCCGAGCGTGGAGAGGAATATGCCCGCGATAATTCTGGCGGTTATTTTTTCTTTAAGAAACATCGCGGCAAGTATAAGCATCATAACCGGTTCGGAAGAAATTTCAATGGCCGCGTTCATGGTTTTAGTCATTTTGACGCCGATGTTCTGGAAAATATAGGCGAAAGTGAACCCCAGCGCTCCAAGTATCGTACAGGTGAAAAAGTCGTTGCGCGTCAGCCGGATATGTCTGTATTTCGCGAGAAGAAAAGGAATCATTATGATAGAAGCCAGGGCGAAGCGGACAAAAGCCAGAGTTATAGGCATGAAATCGGCCATGGCGATTTTGGATGCGACATATGTGCCGCCCCATATCACGTTAAGAAAAACAAGAGTCGTTATATAAAAAAAGTTGGATTCCCGGGGCAAATTTTTACTTCCTTTCAGTCTTCAAAAGCTCTATCTGACGGACGTAAACCTTCCTCAGCTCGTTAAAGAAAGGTATGTAGCTCTGCTTGTAATCGGGGAACGTCCAGTCGAAAGCGTTAAAAGTATTGTTTTTGTAGTAAAGCGTTATTTCCTCGTATATTCCGTTCATGATATATACTCTCTGGATGTTGTCTTTTGCCGAGGCCAGAATGACTTTGGCTGGAGTTATGTAGCCGGGGTCGAGGTTGACGGAGCGCTTTCCGCCGCAAAGATAGGTGAGCTCGATATCGTTGCTTTTTAATTTTATATGCGAAAGCTCTTCTGGCTCAATGAGCTCGCTGAACGAATAAAATATCCTTTTGATGGAATCTCCCATCTCTTTCTGATAATAGCCCGTATAATTAAAATCGAATATTTCGCTTTCGGAGTCTATGTCGCCGTGCTCCGCGACCAGGCGTTCTTTTACGCACGGAAGCGTTTCGATGTCGCTGAACAGGACGCCGTAAAAAAGTTTTACGGGTTGATGGAGTTTTGGAGTTCCCATTTTTGCGGCCCCCTTTATTTTTTTTTCGCGCCGCGGCCTTCGCAAGCTTTAACGCATACGCCGCAAATGCCTTTGGCCACGAACATAAGCCTCTGGAATTTTGATATCTGTTCGACGCATTTAGCCAGCTCGAAATTTTCCGGGCTTTCTTTTATCGCCTGCGCGGGGCAGGACGCGAGACATGCGTAACATTCGCCGCAGCCGTCTTTCAGCGGTTCGCCGAACTCCAGAGGGGCGTCCGTCAAAACCGTTACCAGCCTTACCCTCGAACCGAACTCCGGCGTCACCAGAAGGTTGTTTCGTCCGATGAAACCGGCTCCTGCCGCGGCGGCGACTATTTTGTGATTTAAATATCCGCGCTGGGAGCTTTTATCTATTATCTGAGAAGCGGGGATCGGCATGGCGTTATAACCGTTATTCTGGATTATCGCCGTCACCCTGAGCGCGGCGTCGTCTAAAAAAGAGTTTACCCGGTTGTAATGCATCGCGTAATGCGGCGTGGGCCGGTCGAAAATGCCTTCGAGAACGGCGTCGCTAAGGTGGAAGGCCATTGAAATGGCTGCAGTCATTCTGGCCGTGTATGAGTTTTCGCCTAGCGCGGGGTGAAAAGACCCGGCCACGGACTTGACCGAGCAGGCTTTGAAAATGCTGATGCCCGCGTCTTTGCAATAGCGGTCGAGAATTTTAAAATTATCGGCGCCGTCGGCGCTTAGCTGGATAGTGGATATCATTGTATGAATTTTACGCCCTTTAATAAATTTTAGCCGCGCATGGCGACTTCTATAGTATAATTTTTTTGGCTTAAAAAGTCAATAATAAAAGATAAATATATCCCGCCGCCCGAACCCGGCGTTGTCGGTAACCGGGCTCAAAAAAGGGCGTCGGTAAAAATTCAGCTTTATTTCTAGACAGATATATGTTATAATTGATTAAACGTATCCGTTACGGGTAAACGCCCGGTGAACGTAATATACGCGCCGCTTTTTTACGTGGAGAGTAATGGTTATGAAAATAAGCGCTAGATTTTTTATAATGACGGCCTTCATAGAGCTTGTTTGCATTGCAGGCTTGCTGCTCGTCTTTCACTTTTTAATCATTCCCTGGCATGCGGAAACTGTAAAAATTAAAGCTGCGGAAACGGCCGCCGCCGTTCAGGCGGCGCTTGAAAAAAAAGGGACCTCTCCCGTCGAAGCCCGGCTCATTATCGAAAAAATATCCACAATACAAGACGATTCGTTCTTCAACGAGATAAAAAGCAAATACTATCTTGCCGTTTTTATCGTATTCATCGTCTCCACTTTTATAGTGATCCTGATTTCGTTAAACATATACCGCCGCATAATAGCTCCCATAAGCCTTATTGCTTCTGGATTTTATGACGCGGGCGCAAGGCCTTCCGGCAAGCGTATTTCGCTTCCATGTCAGAACGATGAAATAGGCCAGCTCGCCAGGGAATATAACCTTATGAGCGAAAAAATCGAAAGCATGGCGCGCGAAATGGCCGAGAGGGAAAAAGGCAGGATACGCATGGAAGCGGAAGCGAAAAAAGCGCTCGTAGAAAAAATAGACGAGAGGACCCGCGAACTCGAAGAAATTAACCGCGAATTAAAGTCGCGTTCAGAAGAGCTGCAAAAATTGCGCGAAGTGTCTGTCGAACGCGAGGCGCGCCATAGGGCTCTTGCCGAAAGCACTTTCGATGTTTCATGCGAGACCGATATCGGCGGAAATTATCTGTACATAAGCCCGAATAACGAAGAGCTTTTAGGTTTCAAGCCGGAGGAAATGCTGGGAAGAAATTTCAGCGAATTCGTCCATCCTCAGGATATTCACATAGCCTTCGGCGCTTTTCAAAAAGGTCTCCACGGGCTCAAAGCCGAAGCGACTCTGCGCTTTCTTCATAAAAACGGACATTACATCTGGATCGAAAGCACCGGAGGGTTTTATCAGACCGCGTCAGGCGAGATACGAGCCATAATTGTGTCGCGGGATATAAGCGCGCGGCGAAAACAGGACGAAGAACTTTTCGAATCCGAAAAAATGGCCGCGTTGAACAATATGGCCAACGGTCTGGCTCACGATTTCAATAACATCATAACCTGCGTCGGCGGAAACGTCACTTTGTTGAAAAAATGTATGCCTCCGAGCGAAAAGGCCGGTGAAATTGTTTCACGCATAGAAAAAATTTTAACGAAAGCTTCATCGCTTACAAAAAAACTTGTAAGCGATTCTTTCGGCGACACTCTTAACCTTACAGCGCTAAACGTTAATTCTATTATCAAAAAGGTCTTCGAAAACGTCTTCGGCGGAGAAGAATATAAAACCCGGTATAATTTAGAACTCATGGAGGGATTGTGGTCCGCGGAAGCCGATGAAAGCCAGGCGCTTCAAATGATAGCTAATATCGTAAAGAATTCCGCCGAAACCATGAACCGCGAGGGCGATATTGAGGTCAAAACCGAAAATTTAATAGTATTCGAAAACGATCCCTCGCTCGTGAAGGCCGGCCGTTACGTAAAAATAACCATCAGAGATTCCCGCGGCGAAATCGATATGCAGACGGCTTCTAAAATGCTCGACCCTTATTTTTTGAAAGACCGCCAGAAAGACGGCCTGGAGCTTTATAACTCTTATTCCATAGTTAAAAAGCATAACGGTTATCTGACCGTCAGTCCGCTTGGCGATAAAGGCGCGGTTTTTACGATACTAATGCCGGCTTTACAGGAGCTTTCGAAAACTACGGCCGAAACTTCAGCGCGTTTGAAGGCGAAGGCCGAGATGAAAAAAGCGAGAGTGCTTTTAATGGACGACGACGAGGAAATCCTTCAGTCGCTTAATGAAAATCTCGTCGAAGAAGGTTATCTCGTTAATACGAGCCTTAACGGAGAAGACGCGTTCCGCCTTTATAAAGCGTGTCTCGAAAGCGGAACGCCTTTTGATGTGGTGGTGCTCGATCTTATAGTTCCGGGCGGCCTCGGAGGCGCCGAAACTATCAAGAGAATTAGCGAAATAGATCCCGGCGTCCGCGCCATAGTCTCGAGCGGATACTCAAACGACCCCATTATGTCCGAACATCAAAAATTCGGTTTTAGCGGCGTTATCGCAAAACCTTATGAAATAAAAACGCTATGCGAAATAATCGACGCCCTTTGCGGCGAAAAGGCTTAAGTGGTGATTTATGAGTGAAAAAGCCATAGAATTATTGCTGATAGAAGACAATCCGGGCGATGCGCTGCTTTTGAAAACTTATCTCGAGAGCGCTTCTCAGGAAAGCGGTTTTTCTTTTACGCTGACTAACTCGGGCACTCTTGCCCAGACTTTAAAGATACTTTCGTCGAAAGAGTTCGACGTCATACTCCTCGATCTTACGCTTCCCGACAGCGAAGGCATAGACACGCTGTTTTCCGTGCGCATGGCGGTGCCGGAAGTGCCGATAGTCATTCTGACGGGCGTCTGCGACGAAGGATTCGGGCTTCGGGCGGTGCAGGCCGGCGCGCAGGATTATCTTATAAAAGGGCAGTTCGACGGAAAGCTTCTGATCAAGAGTATCCGCTATTCCACCGAACGCCACAGCCTTTTGATGGAGCTCGAAAAAACACGTAAAAAAGAAGCCGAAATAAGCGAGTCGCGCTATCAGGTAATTAAAAAGCTCGAAGCTGAAATAAACGATAGAAAAATCGCCGAAGAAAAACTTTCTTTGATCACGAAAGAATTGCAGACTATATTTACTGCGCTGCCTGACCTGTATTTTAAAACCGATTCGTCCGGCGTTATTATCGATTATAAATCAGGCCGGGAACAGGATCTGTTTACGCAGCCTGAAATCTTCATCGGCAAAAGCTTTACATCCGTTCTTCCCGACGACGTCGCGGAGCTTTTCAAGAAAGCCTATGCAAAAATAAAAGATATGTCGGCCATGGAAACCGTCGAATATAAACTTGAAATGAAAGACGGCCTGCAGTATTACGAAGCGAGGATACTGCCGCTCGTAGAAGGCCAGTGCGTAACGTTCGTGCGCAATATAACCGAAAGAAAAAAAGCGGTCGAGGCCATAATGGCGAGCGAAAAAAAATACCGCGACCTCGCCGATTCCCTTCCTCAGATAGTTTTTGAAGCCGACCTTAACGGAAACGTAAAATTCGTAAACAAGATAGCATTCGAATATTTTAAATACAGCGTACAGGACCTTGAAAACGGCTTAAATTCTTTCGACATGCTCGCGCCCGAATCTCGAAAAGTAGCTATCGAAGTGATTAAAAACGCCGTGGAAAAGAAAAAGCCGAATTATGAAACCGGTTCCGAATATACGGCGCTCAGAAAAGACGGAACTACATTTCCGGTGGTAATACATTCCAACTTGATTTTTGAAGATGGCGTCGCGACGGGCATACGGGGGATTTTAATAGATATCACCGAACAGAAGCGCGCAGAAGAAACTCAGCGCCTCAAAGAGCAGCGCGACAAAGAGGTTCTGGAGAGCAAGGTAAGCGAACGCACGCTCGAACTCAGGCGTTCTAACGAAAAGCTCCAGCTTGAAATATACGAACGCCAGAAAATCCAGCAGACCCTTCACGAACGCGAGGAGCGCTACAGGGCGCTTGCGGAAAATACTTACGATCTCATAACCGAAGTGGATATCGAATCGCGCTTCTTATACCTGAGCCCCAATATAAAGGAAATGCTCGGCTATAATATTTTTGAACTCGTCGGAAGATATTATTACGAATTCGTCCACAAAGACGATATCGAAAAAGTAAAGCAGATATTCAAACGCGGTTTTAAAAATTATAAAGGCGAGGAAATATCATACCGGTTCAAGCATAAAAACGGCTCTTTCGTAATGGTGGAAAGCACCGGAAAGATTTACCAGACGGCAGCCAATCAGCTCAGGGCCGTCATCGTTTCCAGGGATATCACGCTTAGAAAACAGATGGAGTGGGAGATGCTCAAGGCCTCGAAGCTCGAGGCGCTCGGCACCCTCGCCGGCGGTATAGCTCACGATTTTAATAACATACTGATGGGCATCGCCGGAAACCTTAACCTGGCGAAAAAACGTCTGGAAAATCCTGAAAAAGCTATGGAAGTTCTTCTGCGCGCCGAAAAGGTCGCTTATAAAGCTAAAAATCTGACCGAGCAATTGATAACGTTTTCAAAGGGCGGCATGCCGATAAAAAAAATCCTGGCCCTTAAGGAACTTATAAAAGACTCGGTACAGTTTTCCATAACCGGATCTAACGTGCTCAGCCGCTTTAATTTTGACGACGAGCTTTACTGCATACAGGCCGACGAAGGGCAGATAACGCAGGTAATGACTAATTTCGCCATCAACGCCAAGCAGGCCATGCCTGACGGAGGCGTTCTCGAAGTCGGCGCAGTCAACGTCACGCTGCCCGCCGACAACAAGCTTTCCGCTCCTGGCGGGCGCTACGTTAAAATTTCCATAAAAGACAACGGCGTCGGCATCGCCGAAGAAAATATGGCTAAGATTTTCGACCCTTATTTCACCACCAAACCTGACGGAACAGGTCTGGGCCTCGCCACATCGTATTCTATCGTCAAAAACCATAACGGCTTTATTACGGTCGATTCGAAACTTAACGAAGGCACGGTCTTTAATATATATTTCCCTTCGCATGAAGGCGCGGCGGAAGATATAAAGGTGGTGTTCGACAAAAATATCGAATACCGCGGAAAATCCGTCCTGCTTATGGACGACGACGAAACCGTATTGCTGCCCGTGTCTGAAATGCTCTCGGACCTCGGCTATAAAGTTAAAATAGCTCGTAACGGAGAAGAAGCGCTGAAACTTTATAAAAAATCTCTCGAAGAGCGCCAGAAGGTCGATATAGTCATTACTGATTTGATCGTCCAGGGCGGAATGGGCGGAAAAGAAACCATAGAAGGGCTTTTAAAGATGGACCCGGACGTGTGCGCCATAGTGTCGAGCGGATATTCAAACGATCCGGTTATGGCCCATTACGATAAATACGGTTTCCGCGGCGTGCTTGCGAAACCATACCAGATAGAAGAAATGAATGAAATCCTGCGCCGCATATTTAAAGATGCGGGCAATAAATAAAAAACGGAGAAGAAACAGGCGTTATTATGATAAAAATCGTTACAGTGGCGGGCAACCGCCCTCAATTTATAAAACTTGCCCCCGTATCGGCGGAAATCCAGAAAAAATTCAGACAGGTAATAGTTCACAGCGGGCAGCACTACGATTACAATATGAGCGACATATTTTTCAGCCAGCTCGATATCCGCCGTCCGGACTACAACCTGAATGTAAGCGAAAAATCACATGCAGTCCAGACCGCCAAAATACTCGTTGAAATCGAAAAAATTCTTCTGGCCGAAAAACCCGAACTGATTATAGTTTTCGGCGACACAAACACCACGCTCGCTGCGGCTCTGGCGGCCGTTAAACTGCATATTCCGATCGCCCATATAGAAGCGGGTCCACGCATGCGCGACTGCTGCGAAAGCCCGGAAGAGGCCAACAGGCTGATGACCGATCATATTTCACATCTTCTTTTTGCGCCTACAAAGGCTTGTGCTGATAACCTGAAAAAAGAATCGGTTTTCGGCTCCGTCTATTTTTCGGGCGACACCATGTACGACACTTTCGTTAAAATGAAAAAGGCTTTTCAAAGCCCCGAAGTTACCGCAAAATTCGAAAAAATAAAAAGTTTCGCAGAAGGCGATTACGTTCTGCTGACGCTTCACCGTCCGCTTAACGTAGACGATCCGAAAAGGCTCGAAACTATAATGAAAGCCGTTATGGATTGCGGCGAAAAAATAATTTTTCCGGCCCACCCGCGCACTCGTGAGATGATGAAACGCTGCCGAAGCTATGAAAAATTTTCTTCGCATTCGAGCTTGAGTTTGATCGATCCGCAAGGCTATATCGAGCTCGGCGCCCTGCAGACCCGTTGCAAGAAAATAGTCACCGATTCCGGCGGAGTGGCCAAAGAGGCATATTTCAACCAGAAACCATGCGTCACGGTCTATCCTATGACGCCGTGGCCCGAAACGCTCGAAGCCGGATGCAACACCGTCTTAAGTAACTTTTCGCCGGCGTCGCTAGCGGCAGCTATTTCTCGCCGCGAACTCTCGCTGGACTTTTCCGGAAATTTTTTCGGCAACGGCAAAAGCGCTTCTTATATAGTTAAAAAAATAGAAAAATTCATCGCCGGAAGGCTTAAGTAGATCAACCTTTAAGCGCCTAGTCTTTTTAATGTTTGTGGCGGGTTATGAAAATCGTTTATAAACTGTTTTTAAAAGTTTTGCTTTTATCTACCGTCGTGCTGTCCGTTTCGTTTTCCGGCCGCGCGTTTTTCGCGTCCGGCCAGAATTCGCCAGGCCAGGCAGCGCCTCGTTATTCGTTCGAAAGAGTAGCCCGCGATTTGTTCGATGAAGCGGCGGAAGATTACGAAAAATCGGCCAGCTCTGAAATTGCGTTAATTAAAACTCTTGCTTCGGAGCTTTTTTCGATTCCCGGTATTTCATCGCCGGCCGAGCGCGTGGCAAAACTTTCGCGGCTTTGCGTTCCGCCGGACGCGGAGCTCGGAGCTGGCGACGGGGTTGCGGCCCCCGCCCACATACTCGACGTTTTAAAAGCGGCGCGCGATAAAGATCCGGATTCACAAGGCAGGGTTAGGATAGTCGAAAACCGCGCCGTGCTTTATATTTATAATGAAATGGCTTTCGGCCCCGGCCCTGCTGCCGAAAGCGGCCGGCCGCGGGAGAAATTTGAGCCCGGCATGGAATATCTAAAATATACGCCCCCTCTATACTTTCGAAAAAATAAAGACGGATGGCTTCTGGATTCGGGTTATATGTTCAGGCTTATCAGCGGCCGCACCGGGCACCTTTACCAGGACGCCGAAACTTTTATGCTTGCAGAGCAGCTCTGGCTTCTGTCCCAGTACAAAGAATTTTCCGGTTTCGATTCCTTGCTGGAAGGCGATTTCACCGGCAGCCTCAACTCTCACGCGGCCGGAAGCGACGTCAAAAACCCGGCCGAACCTTATTTGAAAGGGCCGGCGCTCGATTTTTATATGTGCCTGCTGGAATTCAAGGCGGGCCGATACAAGCAGTCGTATTCTCATATCAGCGCCTGCCGCGCTTTGAGCGGAGGCAATTTTATCGTTGAAACAGTATTCAATATGATACTTTCCCAGAGAAAATTCGGAAGGCTGATCGATGAAAAATACGTGCAGGGTTACCGTAAAGATCCCTATAATTACCTGGCGCTTATGGTAATAGGCGAGTTTTATAATTTGAATTTCAGCTTCGGCCTTTCGGTTTCCGCTTTCAGGCTGGCTTCGCAGTTAAACTGCCGCCTTACGCCTCACTATCACGTGGTGTACGCGAATACCCTGGAAAACCTTAAAAATTATAAGGCGGCCGGCGACGAGCTGTCAAAGTGCTCTTCTTACGGCCCGGAATTTTACTACACCCGCTATCTGGCCGGAAAAAAATATATACTGGGCGGCGAAGACAAAAAAGCAGCCGCCGAATTCGAAAGCGTTATAAGCTCGCTTAATTTCGCCGAAACCAAGCGCGAAGTCGCCGGCTGGCTGATGAATTATCATTTGAAAAACGGCAATTTGCCTTCTTATTATGAATACAGGCGCGAATATTACAAATCTTTTTTTAATTCTCCAATGTTCATAGGAATTTTAATAATTTTGTGGTTCGTTTATATGCTGAGAAAAACCATGGCCAGATATTTGATGATTCCTTTTTTAAAGGCGCTGGCCCGTTTTTATAAAAACGAAAAGCTCTGCGGAAAAATCTTCGACGCTTACTGCAACTTCGCCGACGGCGAAAGCGGCGTCAAGTTTTACGAGTCTTATATAAAAAGCATTTCGCAGCAGACGCAGCCGCAAGTTTTTGAACGTTCTTCGCTGAAGCTCGCTAACTATCTGCTTTCGATATACAGGCCTGAAGAAGCTAAAAAAATATTCGCCGGCCTGCTTTCGTTCCGCCCCGATTGCGCCGGCGCTCTTCTCGGGCTTGGAATAGCCGAATACGATCTTAAAAATATAGATATAGCTATCGAGTATTTCATGAGCGGCATCGAAACCGAACACGAAAACCATCTGTTTTATTACTATGCCGGAATATGCAATATGCTTAAAGGCTTTAAAAAAGAAGCCATAGAGCTGATAATGATATCTTATAAAATCAACTCTTCTTTCGAGCCGGCTCTTAATCTCTGCAATAATTATTTTTTGTCCAACAATATGATAACCGAGCTCGTGACGTTTTACGACGATCTTTTCGTGCTCGGCGATCTCAACGAAAACTATGTACAGCATTATCTAAAGTTAAACACCTGCCGCATGGATGCGTCCAGAATACTTAAAATGATTGGCGTTTACGATAAAATCAAGGTCGCGAGGCCCGAAACTTATATGGATATGGCGCTGGCGAACCGCGAACTCGAACTTTTCGAAGAAGCCGCCGCGCTTATATGCAGGAGCATATTGCTCGCCGGCGGATATACGCGCCTTTCCGGTTTGAAATCCCTGCCATTGCTTGAACTGGCCGCTCTTAACCTGCCGCGCTATAAAAACCTTCAGTCGTTTAATCATCAGCTGCTCGAGCTCGGAATCACCTTCAGGCGCATGGGACGCAACGCAAAAGCCGAGAGCGTGTTTAAAAGAATTTTAAAAAGATCTCCGGATTACGCTTACGCAAATTATATGCTGAACGATTTCAGCCGTTCGATCGAATTGATGGCGGCAGAACTCAGCGAAAGCAACTATCCCTGGAACAACGCTTCGATCGTCGAAGCAATTTACCACTGCCTTAAAGAAACAAACAACCCTCAGCGCCTCGATAGGTACCGTGAGTGGGGCGTTCATTACGCGCGTTCCATATCGAACGATTTCGGAATATTTTCTTACAGATATCTCAAATACATACCTAAAGAAAGGTTTTTAAAGATTATAAGCGACATGGAAACCGAAATAAAAATAAATTCGTAAATAAAATAATATATATTGACAAAATATCCATATTTTTATAAAATAAACATTTGTCATGAGCTTAAAAGAAGAAGAAACCCAGATAACGAATAACGAAAATTTAATAAATAACGAAGCCGACGTCATGAACTTTTTAGAGTCACTTGCGTCGAAGCCCCTTAACGTCGCAGAAGCCGAAACCGCTTCGCTTCCGCCGTCTGAACCGGCGGCGGAATTTTTGTCCGCGCCTTCTGAAGAAAATTCCAGGGTTCCGGCTCCGCCGGAACCGCTTCCTGAAGTCTTTGCGGAAGTCCTTTCAGGCCCTAAAATAGACTCTTTCGAACCTTCCGTCTCCGAAGACGAGCCCGAAGGCACGCCGCCAACGCCTTTCGAAATGCAGCACATCGACGAAAACGCCGTGGTCGCCACATATGAGGAAGCCGTCAGGAAGATCGTTTTCCTGGAGGACAAGCTCAAAAGAAAAGAAACGGAAATCGCCGAATCTCAGAAAATGATCGAGTCGGCCCTCATGGAAAATAGCGATAAAATAGAACTGCTGGAGCGCGCCGAAGCCAGGATCAAAAGCTGCGAAGCCGAGATGGAGATATTAAAGAAAACCAGCGTTCATGAGCACGAAAAACGCAGGCTGCACCTTCTGCACGTTCGAGACCTGAAGCACGCCATCGCGGAAAGAGACCTGCGCATCAGGCAGCTTGAAAATTCGGCGCCGGCTTTTCCTGCGCAGCCTGCCGGCGAAGCGCAGACCGCCGAATACGAACCGCGGATCGCGGAAGCCGAAGAAGTAAAAAAGCTGCAATCGGATATTTTTTATAAGGAAATCGAGATCGAAAAACTTAATGCGGCCATACTTGCGGCCCAGCGCGAGTCGCTCGAACTTAAAGCTCAGAACGACGAATTGCGAAACGAAATCGAGTCGATTAAACTTGAAATGAGCTATAAAGACGATTCTGTTAACGAGCTCAAAAGCACTATCGAATCGCTCGAAAATGAAATCAAAGACCTGAGCGATAAATACGCTTCGGTTTCAGGGCTTAACGTAAGCGCCGAAGATCTTGAAAAACTTAAACTGGCTTCCGAGGTAAAAGATTTTCTTGAAGACGAGCTTGAAAAACTTTCCTCTACCGATGAAACAGATAGGCAGGAGCCCTCCGCGGAAGAAAACGCCGAAACGGATCACGAAGGGGCGGTTACGGCCGACGAAAACGAAGGCGGCCCGGAAGGAAAAAAACAGCTCGGCGAGCTGGACGAAATAAAAGAAAAATTCAAGTCTCTTATAGCCGAACGCGACAAAGCCATAGAGCTTCTCGACAAGTTCGAAGTCGAGTCAAAGCTCAAGGAAAGGGAACTTAACGAGCTGAAAATTAAATTCACAGCGCTGAGCGGCGAAAAAGAAACCGCGGACGCCAGCTTGAAGGAAAAAGAAACCGAACTTCAGGGCATTTACAGCGCATTCAGCAGCTATAAAGAAGAGAGCGGCTTTATGTCGCGAGAAAACAAAATATTGAAAGAAGAACGCGAAGCGCTTACAGCCGAAATCGCTAAATTCAGCGAAACGGTTGCTGGCCTCGAGCGCGCGGCGGCGGCCAAAGACGAAGAAATCAAGCGCCTTGCCGAAGAAACCGAAGAAAAGCTCAAGGCGGCGGCCGCGGAAAGCGAAAACCGCCTTCAGGCGATGAACGAGGAGAAAGAAGAAGCCCTGCAGCGCGTCAAAACCGAAAGCGAAGCCGAGGCGGAAACTTACAGGACCAAAGCCGACGAATGCCTTCGTGAAGCCGAAGCCTGCCGTTCCGAGCTGGAATCTTTCAGGGCCGGTTTTTCGGAACTGGAATCGAAGTATCAGAGCGCTCTGGCCGACTATCACGGAATGAAGCTTAACGTCGAAAACCTTATGGCGGCTATCAATGAAATTTTGAACCCTGCGGCTTCAGCGGAATCTTCTAATTCGGGATCGGTTTCCCAGGTGGAAAATTCCATTACGATTATTCGCAGCGAGAGCTTTGCTGATTCCGCTTCGATAGAAGCCGTTTTTGAGCCTTTCGCCGCCAACCACGAACTGAAATTGACTACCGCGGATTGCGGCTCGCAGCAGCCGGAATCCGATCGCGAAACGCAAAATTCTCTTTTGTTCGTTCTGGCTATAGAAAGCGAAAAAGAGCTTTTAAAGGTTTTCGACGTGAAAAAGAATCCGTCTTCTCCTCTGGTGGTTTACTCAAAAGAACCGGCATGTGTCCATAAAATAACCGAGCTGATTTCAAGAGGCGTAATCGACGATTATCTCGACGCGTCGATGGACTCTTCGGTTTTTGAAAGCGTTTTGAGCCGGGTCGTAGAAGGCAGGCTCGCTAAAATCGCCAAGGTAACCGTAAAAAAAGACAACGAGGAAATAAAGCTCCGGGAAAGCGTTGCTCTGACTATAGACAATAAAGTCAAGGCGGGCCGGATCGAAGCGCTGAACGAAAGAATTGAATATTTGAAGGAAAGCAACCGTAAGATGAAAGCCGGCATAAGCGAGATGCAGAAATCTTTCGACAGCGTCATAGCGTGCATAACCAATCTGAGCCTTCAGGAAATCCCCCCCGGCATAAGCGAAGGCTTCAACGAAATCACGGGTATTTTACTCAGGATAACGTCTATTAAATTATAAAATTATGATATTTTAATATACTTCAGTCATCGAGCGTTTTAGCTTGATATTTATTATTCAAAAAAAGCTTGCATTTAGATTTTTAATGTGATAAAATAAAAATACTTAGATAAGTAAACAGGCGCCCGGGTTCGGCGTCAAACATATATCTTGTTTAGCTTAAAGGATGGTGGACGATTTGAACATTACAGAAGTAAGAGTGAGAAAAGTTAGCGGTGACGGAAAACTTAAAGCATTTGCCTCGATTACGATAGACAATGCTTTTGTAGTGCATGATTTGAAAGTCATTGAAGGAAAAAAAGGCTTTTTCGTGGCAATGCCTTCGCGCAAGACCACGAACGGCGATTATAAAGATACGGCACACCCCATCATTACGGAAACACGCGAAAAAATCCAGAGCGCGGTATTGTTAGAGTTCGACAAAGTGAAAAACCTCATCGACACTCCTACTACCACAGCGGCTGCAATGTAATTATATGAATAAGTTGGGGCGTCGCCAAGCGGTAAGGCAGCGGATTTTGGTTCCGCCATCCGTGGGTTCGAATCCTCCCGCCCCAGCCTTTTTATAAAAACTTAAATAGGGTAGATGGTTTTCATCTACCCTATTGTATTTTAGCGGGCCTACTTTTATCGGCAAGGAGAAGTGTTTGTAATTTATGAATATTTGCGCAGTGATACTCGCGGCCGGGCTTGGCACGCGGATGAAATCAAAATATTCGAAGGTCCTGTTCGACGTCGCCGGAGAACCCATGATATCTCACGTTATAAGGGCCGTCAGAAAGATGGAGCCTTCTAAAATAATACCGGTGGTGGGCCATTCGAAAGAACTAGTTATTGAAAGCATCAAAAAAAACCATAGCGATTACGCCGGATTCGAATTCGCGGTTCAGAGCGAACAGAAAGGCACCGGCCACGCGGTAATGCAGGCGAGGGCCGCTTTAGAAACCTGCGGCGACGGCGTTACATTCGTCCTGTGCGGCGACACGCCTCTTCTTACGCCCGAACTTTTCAAAAATCTTTTCGCGAGCCATGTCAAAGGCGATTATGCCGCCACCGTGCTTACCGCGAAAGTTTCAGACCCTAAGGGATACGGCAGGATAGTCCGTAACGAAAATGGCTACGTGGCGTCCATAATAGAAGAACGCGACGCTTCGCCTGAAATAAAGAAAATAACCGAAATAAATACGGGAGTATATGTTTTTTCAACTAAAAAGCTTCTGCAGGCGCTTTCAAAGCTGACCGACAATAACGACCAGCACGAATATTATCTAACTGATACCATCGCGATTTTCAATTCGGAAAGCATGAACGTTTCGGCCTGCCTCGAAGAAGATGCCCGCCTGGTTATGGGAATCAATAACCGCTATGAACTGTCTGTCGCGGGCGCTATAATGCGTTCGTTCATCAATAAGCGCCACATGATAAACGGCGTCACCATAGTCGATCCGGCCGCCACTTATATCGACGCCGGCGTCGAAATCGCAAACGACGTTACAATATATCCCGGCACTTATCTGCACGGCAGAACTAAAATATCTACCGGCGCGGTGATAGGCCCTATGTCGTATGTGACCGATTCCGTAGTTGGCGAAAATTCTAAAATTTTTAACAGCGTGGTCGAAAGTTCCGAAATAGGCCGCGACGTGGTCGTAGGCCCCTATTCCCACCTGAGGCCCAACGCGAAGCTTTGCGACCGTGTGAATATCGGAAATTACGTCGAAGTCAAAAAATCGGTTATAGGAGAAGGCTCGAAAGCAAATCATCTCACGTATATCGGCGACGCCGAAATCGGCGCCGGCTGCAATATAGGCGCCGGAACCATAACGTGCAACTACGACGGCGTCAACAAAAATAAAACCGTAATAGCCGACGGCGTTTTCATCGGTTCGAACACTTCGCTGGTGGCCCCGGTGACTATCGGCGAAGGCGCTCTGGTGGCCGCGGGTTCGGTTATCAATAAAAACGTCGAACCCGGATCGCTGGCGATTGCAAGAAGCCCTATGGTAATCAAAGAAGGCTATATGAAAAAAAGGTCGATAAAAAAAGCTGAAAAAAATAAAGATATGACTGGAGCGTAAAAATGACTGACGGTAAAAGAAAATTGAGGGTTTTTGACGGCACCGCCAATTCGCCTCTCGCTATCGAAGTGTGCAGGCATCTCGGCGTGGAAAAGGGCGATATAGTGGTTTCGAATTTTTTAGACGGCGAAACCCACGTTAAAATAGGCGAAAGCGTCAGAGGCGCGCACGTTTTTATAATACAGCCCACCGCTCCGCCCGTCAACGAATCCCTTATGAAGCTGCTTATTATAATAGACGCGCTGAAGCGCGCTTCGGCCGCCAAAGTTACGGCCGTCGTGCCTTATTACGGATACAGCAGGCAGGAGAAAAAAACATCCGGCCGCGAGCCCATCACGGCCAAGCTGGTGGCGAACCTTTTGACCGAGGCCGGCGCCGACCGCATAATGACTTTCGACCTTCATGCCTGGGCGATCCAGGGGTTCTTCGATATTCCCGTCGACCATCTGACCTCGCTTCCTATCATCTGCGACTATATCAAAGCCAAGGCCGATCCCAGCGAGTTCGTCGTCGTGTCTCCCGACGCAGGCGGCGTGGGCCGGGCCAGAGCCTACGGCAAGCGCCTCGACACGACTATCGCGATCATCGATAAAAGGCGCCCTAAGCCTAACGTGGCTGAAAGCATGAACCTGATAGGCGACGTTAGAAATAAAAGGGCCATACTGGTCGACGATATTATAGACACCGCCGGAACCATAGCGGCTTCGGCGTCCATGCTGGCTGAGCACGGCGCTAAAGAAATATACGTGGCGGCAACCCATCCTATATTTTCGGGTCCCGCCTACGAAAGGCTTAGAAAGGCGCCGGTAAAAGAAATCATAGTCACCAATTCGATAATCATTCCTGAAGAAAAGCGGTTTGCTAACCTGACGGTGCTTTCCGTCGCGCCGCTCATCTCGGAGGTTATTTACAGGATACATAACGAAGTTCCGGTTTCCAGCCTTTTTGAATGAGGATCCATAGCGTAAAAAATGAGAAAAAAAATTCTGGATAAAATACCCATTTTGGCAGCATCCGTTCTTGCGGCGGCGGTTATTTCGGCCGGCCAGCCGCCGGCATTTTGCGTTCAGCTCTCGGAGGAAAGCGCGGCGCAAATTATATCGAAAATATCGGAATCGGGCCGAAACGACAGGGCCGCCCACGAAAATTTGCGCCGCTTTATAGCGTCGCGCGACACCCTGAGCCCTCAGGAGAGCGGCTTTATCGAAAACGCTTTGAACGAGCTCATCGAAAGCGATATGAAAAACGCCGAAGCCCAGCTTAGCGCCGCCGAATTATGCCTGAAAACGGGCAATTTCCGGAAGGCTTATTATCATTGCGAAATGGCCGTCATGGCGGCTCCGTATAATTTTAACGCTAAAAGAAAGCTTAACGAAATAAAGGAAACCCTCTCGCGGGCGCAGGGCGCGGCTCAAAAAAACGAGGCTTTCGCCCCGCAGGATACGATCGAAACCGGCGCTTCCTCGGCGACGGACGAAACCGCCATGAGCGCCGCAACCCTTACCGCCCCCGGGCCGCCGGCGGACAGGGAAGACGAAGGCGGCGAGATCGCTTTAGACGACGAAGATAAACTTTCTTCGACTATAAAAAACAAGCTGCCCGTAAAAACCTCTCAGGAAATCGAAAAAAACGCGCGCGACTTTCTTACCGGCGAAGATTATAAAAAAAACGCATGCTACTATATAACGAAAAAGGAATATATTAAGGCGGAAAATGCCGCCGCCAGGGCGCTTGAACTCGAGCCGGCCGATAACGAGGCGAACTATCTCATGGCCTATGTGAAGTATAAAAGGAAAAAAAATGAAGAAGCGTTCACTTATATAAACCTTATAAACCCTGAAACGCTTACCGACGCTAAACTCCTTCATGATACCGGCGTTCTGCTGGTAAGGCTCAAAAAGAACGAAGAGGCTCAGGTTTTTTTCACCAACGGCATAGCGTGCGACCGCTCATACCTTGAAAATTACATTTCTCTTGCGGTATATTACACTCAAATAAAAGATTACGAGTCGGCCGATAAATATTTCAAAGAAGCCATGAGCATGTCTCCCGACGATTTAAAGCTCATTTATTTTTATGCGCTTTCGGCCAACAGGGCGGGTAAATACGAAGAATTCATATCGCTTGCGAACCGTTTGCTTCAAATCGCCCCCAGAAGCGATTATGCGAAAATGATAAAAAGGCGCCTGGGCCTCATGCCGACCGACCGGCTTATAAGCTACGACAACGAAAAGACCCTTCTGAACGTCGCTATAGATTATTTTAACGCCGGCGAATATTCGCGGGCCGAAACAAAGCTTAAAGAGATAATCAAGATCAATCCGAAATCCTTCGACGCAAACCTGTACCTGGCTAAAAGCGCTAAAAATCGCGGAAAAATGCTTGAATACGCATATTATCTGCTCAGGCTGGAAAGCGAAAAGAACAATATAGCCATAGAGCTCGAACTGGCGCGAGCCTTTCTGGGCCTCGGTCTCAACGCGCTTTCGCGCGAGTTTTATCTTAAG